>ENA-ORRU01002425-ORRU01002425.1-human-gut-metagenome-genome-assembly--contig:-NODE-2425-length-9812-cov-3.660141_pt1 | contig 9812 bp, 10 predicted proteins | sample MGYA00242184_ERZ509151 | MGnify/ENA primary metagenome ERZ509151 (study PRJEB26280, sample SAMEA2338667) | human gut metagenome | biome: human gut; feature: human-associated habitat; material: faeces... | reverse complement strand
ACTATCTACAAGTATTATATCATAGTGAGCCTATCCATCCCATGACTAAAGTCACAGGATTTCCGGCTAATCATAATTAAATCATGCTTTGCTTTTTCTAGAAAATATTTTCTTACTTTGTTTTCATTAATATGATTTCGTCCGAACTCGAAAAAGAATCTCTACGATAAATCTCTATTTTGCAAAAGCTCCTTCTCCCACTCTTCTTGTTCCAGCAGGAAACCTTTCTTTTTCAGCGCTTCTTCGATCATATCCAATGTATTTTCACTATCTGCTTCTACCACATGATAATGATAATCTGATGTGATATTTTTCAACGGAGTTGATTTTCCGCTTCTGATATCATCAATGAATTCTTCTGCTTTTCGTCTGGAATCGACATTTAGTATGGCCTCAATATGTCCGTAGACTCTGTGATTCACCATCACGTTACGAACTCTTCCGCCGAGATCTACGATTGCGTAAAGCTCGTCCTTGATCTGTTCATCGGTGTGCTTCACTTTGAAGGTTCTTTCCACTAAATGTGATTCGTGCAAAATATATCCTCTGTTCGTAGAGATAATATCGTGTCCTGCGGCACGAATGAGCGCAATATCCTGCACGATTACCTGACGGCTTACTTCAAACTGCGCAGCCAGTGCCTTTCCCGGTACCGGCACTGAGCTTGTCTTTATCTGATTTATAATGGCAGTTCTTCTCTCTGATCCTGTCATCATGCCGCTTCCTTTCTAAATTGAAATCTCTACTTGTAATTGTTCTTTTACCGTCACATTTACTCTACAGCGTGAAGATTTTTCATGGAGATATCAAGGATTGGTGCGGAATGTGTCAAGGCACCGCTGGAAATATAATCAACCCCAAGAGCTGTCAGGCGTCCGATATTTTCTTTTGTTACATTTCCGGAACATTCCACCTCGGCTCTTCCGTCAATGATCCTGATTGCTTCCTGCATCTCTTCTGTTGACATATTATCAAGCATGATGATGTCTGCACCGGCTTCTACTGCTTCTTTTACCATTTCAAGATTCTCAACTTCAACTTCGATTTTTCTTACAAATGGGGCGTAGTCTTTTGCCATCTCAACAGCTTTCCTTACGCCTCCTGCTGCTCCGATATGGTTATCTTTCAGGAGCACTCCGTCGGAAAGATTATATCTATGGTTGTAACCACCACCAACACGAACTGCATATTTCTCAAAGATTCTCATGTTTGGCGTTGTCTTTCTTGTATCAAGAAGTTTTGTTTTGCTTCCTTCAAGAAGTCCTGCAACAGAATGCGTATATGTTGCGATTCCGCTCATTCTCTGAAGGTAGTTCAATGCTACGCGCTCACCGGAAAGAAGCACACGAATATCTCCCGTTACTTTTCCCATCAGTTGACCGTTTTTTACTTCATCTCCGTCTTTGCAGTACAGTTCTGTCTTCGTATCTGCATCTAACAGTTCGAATACTCTGCGGTACACTTCCAGTCCAGCAATCACTCCGTCCTGCTTGCAGATCAGTTCTACTTCACCTTTCACGTAATCCTTCATAACGGAATTTGTTGTTACGTCTTCGCTTGAAATATCTTCTTTGAGCGCTTCAAGGATCAAATGATCTGCCTGAATCGTCATTGTAATATCGTTCATCATCTTTCTCCTGCTTTTATCTTTTTTATCATAACCATGTTTATGCCAGTTCACGCACTTTTACTTCATTCTCTGCTCCGGAAATCTTGTTTGCTGCACGCTTTGCAAATACAAGGCTCTCCAGAAGCGAGTTGCTTGCCAGACGGTTCGCGCCATGTACGCCGTTGCAACTTGTCTCTCCTACTGCATATAAATGTTCCATGGATGTCTTGCTGTCTGAATCAACCCAGACGCCTCCCATGAAATAATGCTGTGCCGGAACAACCGGAATACATTCTTTTGTTACATCATATCCTTCTTCCAGGCAATGCTGATAAATATTCGGAAAATGACCCATGATCGTTTCTTTTCCAAGCTTCTCCATGGACAGCCAGACATGATCCGTGCCTTCCTTTTCCATCTCTTCTCTGATTGCTTTTGTCACAACATCCCGCGGAAGAAGTTCATTTACAAAACGTTCTTTCTTGCTGTTGAGAAGAACTGCACCTTCTCCTCGAACAGACTCGGAAATCAAGAAACGTCTGCCTGGTTTCTTTGAATACAATGTTGTCGGATGAATCTGTACATAGTCCAGATGTTCCAGACGAATTCCGTGTTTTTCAGAAATTGCAAGTGCATCTCCTGTCAAATGCGGGAAGTTTGTCGAATGTTTATAACGTCCACCGATTCCACCGCTCGCCCAGATCGTATTCTCTGCATGGATCTCGAATTCATTTCCTTCTTTATCCTGCACAAGAATTCCTTTACATTCCTCATTTTCTACAAGAATATCTGTCATCGTTGTATATTCAAGCAGCGTTACATTTGAAAGCTGTTTTACCTGTGCGAGCAGTTTGCTTGTAATTTCTTTTCCGGTAATATCTTCATGGAACAAGATTCTTGGACGAGAATGTGCTCCCTCGCGAGTAAATGCATAAATATCCTGAATCTCTGCATTTTCATCTTTACTTGCAGCTTTATTTTCAGACTCATCCGTATCCTGTTTCTGAAAATCCACTCCGTAACCGATCAGGTCTTGGATAATTTCTCTTGAACTGCGGATCATAAGATCAACAGATTCTTTTCTGTTTTCATAATGTCCCGCTTTCATTGTATCTTCAAAGTAACTATCATAGTCATCCTTGTCGTGCAGCATACAGATTCCTCCCTGAGCCAGGAATGAATCACTGCTCTCTAAATCTGACTTTGTAATCATAATGATCTTCTGATCTCTTGGAAGGCAAAGTGCGCTGAAAAGTCCTCCGACACCTGTTCCGACAATGACTGTATCTGCTTCCATTTTCATAATAAATATCTCCATTCCGACAGCGTCTGTCGCTTTGATTCACATTTTCCGTGATTTTCGATTGCCGTCAATCCTATCTGACCTCTGTTTACTTAGCCAGCTCCAACATTCTCTCTAACGGCTTCCTGGATTCTTCACGAAGCTTATCATCTACGAACACTTCATTCTCGCCTGTCTTTAATACATGAAGTACTTTTTCAAGCGTAACTTTCTTCATATTTCTGCAAATCGGAGTCGTCTCTGTAAAGTAGAATTTCTTTTCAGGGTTTCTCTTCAGAAGTTCATACAGAACTCCGCTCTCTGTACAGATGATGAATTCTTTCGCATCTGATTTTCCTGCCTGAGCAATAATTTCTGAAGTACTTCCGACAAAATCGGAGAGTTCCAAAACTTTTGCCGGACATTCCGGATGTGAAAGAACCTCTGCTTCCGGATGTGCTTCTTTCGCTGCTTTGATTTCTTCAAGCTCCATATATTCGTGCACAACACAGAATCCTTCATTATATATAAAGTTCTTTTCCGGTACCAATCCTGCGACGTAATGTGCAAGGTTACGATCCGGGATAAAGAAAATGTTCTTATTTGGGAGTGATTTTACGATTTTTACTGCATTGGATGAAGTTACACAGACATCAGAATGTCTTTTCAGTTCTGCTGTTGAATTGATGTAGCAGACAACAGCAAGGTCATCATACTCAGAACGAATTTTCTCGATCGTCTCTGCTGATGCCATATGTGCCATTGGACAATCTGCTGCCATATCCGGCATAAGTACTGTCTTCTCGGGATTAAGGATTTTCGCACTCTCACCCATAAATGAAACACCGCAAAATACAATTGTTTTCTCTTTCAGTCCAACTGCAACTTTGCTTAAGTAGAAAGAATCTCCTACATAATCTGCAATCTCCTGTACTTCCGGGCTCACATAATAATGTGCCAGAATTACGGCATCTTTTTCTTTCTTTAACTGTTCGATCTCTTCTCTGATCGTCATTGCACGTACCCCTCATATTCTCTGCTGACATAGATTTCCGCCATTGCGCAGCTCTATGTCAATCAAGATGTTGTGTTATTCTTGCCCATTATAACACTGTCGTTTACAGGTGACAAGACACTTGTTTTGCAAAAAAACTTACCCTAAAGAGGCGAGAATGCCCCTTTAGGGTAAAAAAGAGTTTCTTCCAACGAAATTAAGCCGGTATACATCAATAGATTGAATTTATCATCAAAAACGCTATATTTCATATTATTCTAGCACATCTGCCAGAACCAACAACCACCATATCGCGTTTTTTCAAAAAATTCATCAAAACTTTTAATTTCCACCATGCTAAAAAGCAGAGCCTGAGATTTGCATCTACCCGCAGGTGATGCCATCAAAGCACTGCATTTTCCATCCTAGGCCTTGACCTTGCTTTTTCTTTCACCGTTGATTCTGTCGATTTCCTCCTGAATGATGTTGCCGAAGGTCTTCTTGTCGACTTCGACCTTCTGGGCGGCGACGGACTTGTCCGCGAAGGCATCAAACACGGTCTGCTTTTCCTCGAGCAGTTCCGTGACACGCTCGTCGACGGTGTTGGACGCGAGAAGCCTGTAGACAAGGACGTTTCTGGCCTGGCCCATGCGGTAGGCGCGGGAGATGGCCTGGCTCTCGATGGAAGGCTTCAGCTGGGGTTCGCAGATGATCACGACGCTGGCGGACTGAATGTTGAGACCTGTGCCGCCGGCGACAATCTGGGAGACAAGAACCTGACCGGCGGGGGCCTTGTCGAAGCCGTCGATGATTTCCTGACGCTTTGCCGGCGTAACAGAACCGTTGATCGGCTCGGTGCACTGGCTGCCGAGCATCGCTGATATCTTGCTGATTGTGTCGCGGAAATAGGAGAAGACGATGACCTTTCTTCCGTCAGCCTTAGCGTCGGCAATGATTTCCATCATCCGTCCGGCCTTGCTGGAATATTTGAGGTCGTCAACGCTCCATGAGACACGCCTTGCGTCATTGTAGCTCTTCTTCAGAACCGCCTGTTCGTACGCTTCGCGCTCAACCTTGCCAAGGCGGCACCATTCCCTGCTTTCGACCAGCTCGGGAAGTTCGGTCAAGACGTCCTCGCGCTTCCTTCGATAATAGACCGGCGCAATCTTCTCCCGAAACTGCGACGCAAATGACAAGGCCTTGATATTTGAAACCTTCCTTGCAATCTTCGGCTGAAGAATGGAGATGAGGCGGATCATCTCGTCAACGTTGTTCTCAATCGGGGTGCCCGTCATGAAGAGCATCCTGTCTGCGTGTTCAGAAAGCTTCTTCACGCTCACGGAACGCCTGGCGGACGGATTCTTTATGTAATGGGCCTCATCGACGACAAGCATGCCGAATCTGAAATCATCCGGAAGACTGAAGGCCGACGTCGTTTCGTATGTAGTGACGGCAACGCCGCCCTTGTCCAACCATTCCCTGATTGCCGCCTGCTTCGTCGTGCCGTGGACCTTGATGACGCTGAGAAGACTGAACCTCTCGATTTCCCTGCACCAGTTGATCATGACACTGGCCGGGCAGACCACTACGAAGTGGGTGGACCCTGTATTTCTCAGAGAGACCATTGACGCAATCGCCTGAACGGTCTTGCCAAGGCCCATCTCGTCACCGAGAAGAACCCTGCCCTGATGAAGTATGTACTTGACGCCGAGTTCCTGATAGCGGCGCAGTTCGCAGCGCAGTCCGTCCGGGAAGAAGTCCTCGTCCTGAATCTTTCCTGCGAGTTCCTTCGGCAGGCCGTACATCGAGTCTCCGTTGCCAAGCAGGCCGGGAACCAGCTTCTCCACGGTGTTGTTGTACTTGACAGGCTGCTTTTGGAAATCATCCCATGCATCGCTTTCTGAATAAAACTTCAGATTTCTGCGGCGGTCCGAGAGTTTTCCAAGCTGAAGACCGTATTCGCCCTGAAGGGTTTCGGTAAGTGACTGATATGCGTCCTCTGCCCTCTGCTTCCTCGTCCCGGATGAAAACAGCCAGCGGAAAAGCCCCGTTGCAGGCTTGATGTCGTCCATGTCACGCGAGATGGACTCCCTGTACTTATCGTCAAGGCCCTCACAGTCACTTGCGAGCTTACAGGCCTCATGATATCTGGAAAGAGCGGTCACGATGCGGGTAGCGCTTACGCTTCTGTCATCTGCGTTGAGCTTGAGCCTGACTGATTCCTTTGCCTGACCGTACACATCTTCAACGCACTTCATGATCTTGTATGCGGTGTCCTCACTGATGCCGCGGACGGCTGACAGGTCATAATCCCTGGCCGTCAGGATGTCCGCATAGTTGTTGTAGCCATGGTCACGAAGAGCCTTGACTCTGATGCCCTTCTTGTCACGATTGAGCTCCTCGACGGCAATGTCCTCCATCATCGCCATCGCCTCTGAATCCACATACCTGACCGCTGCCTTCCTGACCTCGCTTTCGTACTCCCCGACTTCGGAAATCTCCCTCTGCCTCTGATCCGCCTTCCGGTAATCATCAATCAGACGATTGATGTCGGAAAAAGAAAATGATCTTTTCATGCAAAAAACCTCTCAATGCAGTTGTTGCTGTTTTGTTAAGTGTAGTACCGGTGAGAGAAAATTGCAATGGTGGGATAGCGGAAAAGATAGTAAAAAATTCCCCACAACCATCAGACAATTTTGTCTGACAATTGTAAGGATCTTCACGCATATCAGGAATTCTTCAGCTCCTCCATATACAGTTCAGCTATATATGCGGGTCCATTGCACCACAGCTTTGTTTTTTCATCATACAGTGCCTTGCCTGTCCTGGAACACAAAAAATCTGTCAATGCATCTTTTCTGTCCTTGCCGGTCTCTTCTGCGATTTCTTCTGTCACCATAGTGATAAGAAGGTCGATTTTATAATTCATTTTTTCCTTTGGAATTGTTACTTCAGCCATATCTTCTCGCCTCTCACAAATTTCAGACACTCAATAGCTGCTTCGGTTTTGAAGCAATATTGATCTTTTAATTTATTCGGCAGCAACCTTTTAATGCAAAAATCGTCTGCTTCCTGATCACCGGCTGTCCCAAAAGCCCCTGCAAGATATGCCGTAAGAGTTGCATTTGTCGCATCGTCTGCAATCTTTCCTGTAATGATATCATATTTTGCCATTTCACGTTCAACATCAACAAACAGTTTTTTCTTTCGATGAGCGGCGATACAATGTAACCAATCCACATCCGCATTTTTAAAAACATGCATTTCAAGTTTTCCAACAGGTTGGAACTCAAAAGTTGAAACATAGCCAAAATTCTGCCCTTCTTCAATTTTTCCGGTTGCAATTGCCGTGACGATTGAAGTTCTCAAAAAACTTTCTGCCTGTTCTTTCGATGTGGTCAAATAAAATCCCTGACCAAAATCTTTTCTCTTTGCACATCTGGCAAGATCCGGCTCTCTGACTTCACAATAGCTGCCGTGATAAAGAACAAATCCATCTTCTGACTCAGACAATGATTTCCGTCCCCTTTTCTTTCATGAATTCCTTAATATCTTCAAGAACGGCTTCGTCACCTTCACAATGAAAAATACCATAACATTTTTCTATATATCCAAGGACATCGGTCTCCTTAAACAGACGGATAATCTGCTCAACAGGTAGATGCCACTCTTCTGAAGCAAGCCGGATCAATCTTATCTGCATAAAAGTAATCTCTGTTTTATCGCTCATTATAAATTCCCCCTTAAAGAATGATGCGCAAAGAACGGACAACCCGTCCTGCCTTCCGGCTCTGGTGCAGCTTGCTGCAAGCTACATTTTCGTCTCTGCATTTTCATTGTAACACTTTTCCTGTCCTTTCCGCTGACAGGCATATTCCGACATCCCTTGATCAGTCCTTATCCTGCATGTTCTTCCTCACCATCGCCGAGTAGTTGTCGTACCGGCGGAAGCCGTAACGCTCGTAGAACGTGATGGTCCTCGGATCGGACGGGATGACCTTGACATGGAGAAGGTCAGTGAAGTTTTTCATGATTCGCTTCATGAGTTCGTCGCCGATGTGTCTGCCCTGGTACTTCGGGTCAACCAGAACGTAGTGCAGGAATGCGATGGTGGCGCCGTTGTCAAGGGCACGCACCAGGCCAATCAGCCGGTCCCCATCCCAATGCCGAAATGACGTGCGTTGAGTTGCGCATCGCAGTCACGAGCCTTTTGGGGTATCTTCCCGACTCCCAACCCACTGAAAGGAAGATCCGCCTGATGTCTTCTTCGGTAAAGTCCCTTGTCTGCCTGTATTCAATCGTCATTGTCATTTTTCCTGTTCATTGTCGCTCTGATGAGAGATGAAGGCAATCGATGGTGACGGTCGGAATCTTTGCATTGACGAAAAGACGGAAGAACACCCGGATGGATGATCTTCCGTCATTTTGTTCAGTGTTACTGCATTTCAAAAATTCCTAGAAGTCAACGTCATCCGGATCGGCACACTGACCGCCAAGACCGGACAGCGATGAAATCTCCTTCATCTCGTCGTCTGAAAGCTCGAAGTCAAACAGGTCCATGTTCTGCCTGATTCGCTCAACGTGTACGGATTTAGGCAGAGGCAGCACACCCTGCTGAATGATCCAGCGCAGGGACACCTGAGCCGTTGACTTGCCATGGGCTTCCGCAATTTTCTTCATCGTCGGGTTCTGCAAGACAACTGACCCCTGGCCGCCAAGCGGACCCCAGGCCTCAACCAGAATGCCCATGTCCTGAAGCTTTATGATCTCATCGGTGTGCGACCAGCCCGGGTGAACCTCAATCTGATTCACCATTGGCTTGATCCTTGCTGTTTCCATCAGTTTTTTCACATGATGCGGCATGAAGTTGCTGAGGCCGATGGCACGAATCCTTCCAGCCTCATACAGCTCCTCCATCGCACGCCACGAATCGGCATTGATCTGTGCCGCACGGTCACCGAACTGCTTCTCATTTGCCGGCCAGTGAATCAGATACAAGTCGAGATATTCAAGGCCGAGACGGTCGAGACTCGCCTGAAACGCCGCCTTCGTCTCCTCATATCCCCGGTCCGTGTTCCAGAGCTTGCTCGTCACGAACAGCTCCTCACGCGGCACGCCGGATGCCTTGATTCCCTGACCTACGCCTTCTTCATTTTCATAAATCCTGGCCGTATCGATATGACGGTAGCCGGCCTCGATTGCATCCTGCACAGCCCTGGCAGTCACTGCCGGATCGGTTCGGAACGTACCATAGCCGACGCACGGAATCTCAACGCCGTTTTCAAGCTTAATCGGTGAGTTGACATTAGTCAGATTCATTACAAATCATTCCCTTCTGATTCTTGTCTGTTCAGCTTCATTCTAACATGAAATGCTGGAAATCATGAAAATATTGCTCAACTGGACTTCAATGCTCTGAATTTTAAAGGAAGTGTGATTTTTGAGAAAAGGTGTGACGACCTCCAAAACTGGTGGAAAAATCAGGCATGCAATTGAAGCTCGTGCTGATGATTAGTCACAAAAGCGCCGGCGCGAGGCCGACGCTTTTGTGGATGATCTTCCATCATTTTGTTCAATGCTCTGCATTTTCACCAGGCACGGACGCCGAGAGAAAGAAGAAGCAGATGATGAGGGCCGCCACGCTGAAGAACGATCCGGCATAGCCGATGTTTCCGATTCCCGCATTCGTGCAGACGATGCCGCCGAACAGGGTGCCGGCACCGATGCCGAGATTGATGACGGACGAGAAGACCGCCGTTGCGACCGAAGCAGCCGACGTCTTGACGCAGCTGATGACTTCGGACTGAAATGACACGTTGAAGGCCAGAACGGCAATGCCCCAGGCGATGCAGACGCCGGTCACGGTCGCTACACCGGAAGCTGAGACCCGAAGCAGCAGAAGAGCAGCCGAAATCAGTGCAAGAGTC
>ENA-ORRU01002416-ORRU01002416.1-human-gut-metagenome-genome-assembly--contig:-NODE-2416-length-9836-cov-3.093242_pt1 | contig 9836 bp, 7 predicted proteins | sample MGYA00242184_ERZ509151 | MGnify/ENA primary metagenome ERZ509151 (study PRJEB26280, sample SAMEA2338667) | human gut metagenome | biome: human gut; feature: human-associated habitat; material: faeces... | reverse complement strand
TGCCGCATGTGCGTTGCCGCCCCGGCCGATTACAAGGACGACCCCAGCCGCCCGGAGATCATGGAAAAGGCTACGATCACGGCCTGCCAGGTTCCGATGCACATCATGGAACTGTGCTGCGAATCCATTGAAGCAATCTCTGTTTTCGCCGCCAAAGGCTCCCGACTGGCTGTTTCCGACGCAGGCTGCGGCGCAGCGATTGTGAAGTCCGCGCTGCAGGCGGCGTCGCTCAACGTTTTTATCAATACCAAAACGCTCCAGAACCGTGCGCTGGCCGAAGAAATGAACGCCAAGTGCCTTGGTATGCTGGACAAATACGGCAAGATGGCCGACGAGATCTTCGAGACGGTCAAGGCCGGTTTCTTTAAATAAGAAGGAGAAAAGTATGGCAAAGTTACTGCTTGGCAAAGAAGTTACCGCTGCGATGAACGAAAAGCTTCAGGCGCGCGTCGCAGCTCTGAAAGAAAAGGGCGTCAGCCCGAAGCTGGCGATCGTCCGCTGCGGTGAGAACCCCTCCGACCTGTCCTATGAAAAGGGCGCGACTGCCCGTGCGGAACTCATCGGCGTGGAGGTGCAGAAGTTCGTCCTGCCTGAGGACGTGACGAAGGAAGCGCTCATCGCGCAGATTGAGGCAATCAACGCTGACGATTCTATCCACGGCTGCCTCATGTTCCGGCCCCTGCCGAAGCATCTGAAGGCCGATCAGGATGAGATCTGCAACCATCTGGCCGCCTGCAAGGACGTGGACTGCATGACGGACCTCTCCAATGCCGGCGTCTTCACCGGTAAGAAGCTGGGTTTCGCCCCCTGCACCCCGCAGGCCTGCATGGAAATTCTGGATTACTACGGCATTGACTGCAAGGGCAAGAATGCGGTTGTCATCGGCCGTTCCCTCGTCGTCGGCAAGCCTGCCGCGATGATGCTCATGGCCAAGAACGCCACCGTCACCGTCTGCCACACCAAGACCGTTGACGTAGCCGGGATCGCCCGCAAGGCGGACATTCTTGTCTCCGCCGCAGGCGTCCTGAACAGTCTGACAAAGGACTACGTCTCCGAAGGCCAGATCGTCATCGACGTGTCCATCAACTGGGACCCCGAGAAGATCAACTCCAAGGGCGGCAAGGGCGCCATCGCCGGCGACGCCGTCTTCTCCGAGGTCGAGCCGATCGTCGGCGCCATCACGCCGGTCCCCGGCGGCGTTGGCTCCGTCACGACCTCTGTTCTGATCGGCCATGTGGTCGAAGCTGCCGAGCGCACGCTGTAAACCGTTTTACCGCGCTGCCGCCGGTTTTCCGGCGGCAGTTTTCTGAAGGGAGTGTGGAAGTATGAAAGAAAAATTCAGGCAGCCGCAGACTGCCATCCGCTGGCTGTTTGCCGGGTTCACGCTGCTGTGCCTGTTGGCCGCGGTCGTCAGTGCTGCTTTGTACCACGAGTCGGCCTCCGACATGTTTGCGGGCCTCGGCCGCATCTGCACGCAGTCTGGTCAGACCGTCAAGAGTTATTTTGACAGCAGCTACGGCGGCTTTGGCGGAACGTTTTTGAATGTTGCGCTGGTCTGCGCCGTGTGTCTCGGAATTTACTGCCTGCCCGGCAGCAAGCCGGACGGCGTGTCCGTCCTCGCGTTTTTCCTGACGGCGGGCTTCTGCTTCTGGGGCACGACGATCCTCAACATCTGGTTCTCGTTCGCAGGTGTTCTGCTCTATTGCCTCGTCATGAAGAAAAAGCCCGGCGCCATGGCGAATGCCTTCCTGTTTTCCACGGGTCTGGCTCCGCTCATCACGGAAATGCTCTTCCGCTATCCTGGCGAAGCGTGGCACGGCTTTACGGGCCTCGGTATCGTTCTTGCGCTGGCCGTCGGCATTTTTATCGGTTTTATTTTTCCTGCTGTTCTGCCGCACAGCCCGCAGATGCACAAGGGCTACGACCTCTATAACGCGGCTGTGCCCATCGGCCTGATTGCGTTCTTCCTGCGCTCGCTTCTGTATAAGATCTTCACATCCGCGCCTCCCGCGTCGGAAAACGTCGGTCTGGCAGACAGTTTCCTGCCCCTCAGCATCGGCTTCTGTCTGGTAGTGTTCTTGCTGGCCATTATTTGGGGCCTTGCGCTCGGCGGCGGGAAGGAATACGGCCGTCTTCTGCGCGACTCCGGCTACAACGTTGACTACGGCACAAAATACGGCTCCGGCGCGGCGATCCTGAACTTCGGCGTCTACGGTCTGTTTATCGTCCTGTACTATCTGCTCATCGGCGCGAAGTGGAACGCCGCGACGCTGGGCTGCGTGTTCTGTATGGTCTGCTGCTGCTATAAGGGCAGCCACCCGGCCAATGTCTGGCCGATCATGGTGGGCTATGTCGCGGCAAGCTACATCGCGGAGTTCGGCTGCGGCCTCACCGGTGCGGAGCATACGCTTATGGCGAACGCGCAGGCCATTGTCATCGGCCTTTGCTTCGCAAACGGCCTGTCTCCCGTCACGGGCGTCTACGGCTGGCTGGCAGGCGTCGTATTCGGCATGATCCATTACACGTTCGTCACCTGCGTCCCGCTGCTGCACGGCGCGTTCTGCCTGTACAACGGCGGCTTTACGGCGGCGTTTACCTGCTTCCTGTTTATCCCTGTGCTGGAGCATTTCTGTAAAACAAAAAAGGAACGCCGGGAACTGCGGGCGCGGAAATAAGCGCCGGAAAGGGGCTGCGTTATGTTTTACTGTGAAAACTGTTATCTGCTGAATGAGGAAAACACCTGCGCGTTCTGCGGCAGCAGACTTACGCGCGGGCCGAAGCCGGATGATTACTGTTTCATCGGCAACAAATGCTCCCCGTGGGCCGAGATGCTGCACGGCATTCTCGAAGACGACCATATCCCCGTCATCATCCGCCAATGGAGTCCGCGCACTGCGGCCTATACCGGTGAGGTCGGCACCCGGACGGACTTCTTTGTCCCGTATTCCGAACTTGACCACGCCCGGCAGCTTGAACAGGCACTCATGGACAGCAGCTTCGAGCAGCCGGACCCGGAAACCGACGAATAAATTGCAGTCCCCTGACGGGTGCAGACCCGGCAGGGGACTGCTGCATTTCCTTCTGCCCCGCGCATGAGCGGAACCGCAGAAATAAAAAATGGCGGACGAAAAATCTGATGTTTTGTATAGAATGCAGAGAAAATTCTGTGCGCAGCGTCAGATACAACTGGATGAATGCACAAAAACGGCAAGAGATAATTGTGGAAAACGCCGACGATGCTTCAAAAAAAGAAAAGAAAATGCCGCTGTTCCGTAGAAAAATAGAACGCAGGCATGAAAAAGAAACGATGCGCGCTGCGGAGAAAATGCGGCGGACTGCGGCATGGAAAAGTACAGCAAAAGACAATTTTTCAGGTGGAAAAAAATCATTTTAGTTGATTCCAGACCACGAATATGCTATAATAAGTTACAGATATTATATTGTATCCGGCGTGCGGCCAGATGACCGCCGGAGACGGACAAATATCAAAAACAGCGATAATTTTCTGTGGATCAAACACAGTAAATTATAAATTAAAACAGGAGGATTAAGATGAAAAAGAATCTGAAGAAGCTCTTCGCGCTGCTTCTCGTCGTCGTCATGGTCGCTGCCATGTTCGCCGGCTGCGCAAACAACGCCGAAAAGCCCGCTGAGACCACTCCCAGCGACACCAACACCCCCGCTGAAGACACCAACACTCCCGCCGAAGACAACACCCCGGCTGAAGATGCGACTCCCGTCGAGACCCGTGAGAACAAGGTCATCTACGGCAGCTCCACCGAAATCTCCGGTGACCTCGGCAACGCATGGTGGACCAACAACGCCAGCGACAAGGCCGTCCGCGACCTGATCAACGACTATGACACCGTCATTTTCGATCAGTTCGGTCAGATGGTCATGAACCAGACCACGGCTGCCTCCATCGACGAGACCAAGAACGACGACGGCACCCTCACCTTCACCGTCAAGATCAACGAAGGCCTGACCTACAACAACGGCGAGCCCATCACCGCTGCTGACTATGTCGCCTACGCTCTGGTCCAGCTGTCCCCGGCCACGAAGGAAGCCGGCGCGACCGTCACTGCCAACTCCGTTTTCGGCGGCCCCGAGTACCAGAACGGCGAGACCAAGGAGCTGGCCGGCGTCCGCCTGCTGGATCCCTATACCTACTCCATCCAGATCGCAGCTGACTACGCCAACTACTACTATGCGTTCAGCTACGCTTCCCTGTCTCCGCTGTACCTGCCGATGTACGCTTCCGCTGACCTGACCGTCAAGGACGACGGCAACGGCGCTTACCTCGACGGCGGCGAGCTCGTCGCTGACGAGATCAACGCTTCCCGTTATGTGTACGCTGACCGCGTCTCCGCCGGCCCGTACATGATCAAGAGCCTCGACACCGGCGCTCTGACCGCTACCCTTGAGATCAACCCCAACTACGCAGGCAACTTTGAGGGCCAGAAGCCTTCCATCCAGACGATTGTTGTCGTCAAGGCTGAAGACGACACCATGATGGACGCCTTCAAGACGGGCGAAATTAACTTCCTGTCCCAGCTGTCCGACGGCGACCAGATCAACGCTGCCCTCGACATGGCTGAGACCGGCGAATTCGACTACTGCCACTACACCCGTAACGGCTACGGCAAGATCATGTTCCAGTGCGACGGCGGCCCCACACAGTTCCAGGCAGTTCGTCAGGCTGTTGCATACCTGCTTGACCGCGAAGAGTTCGCTACCACCTTCACCGGCGGCTACGGCTCTGTCGTTCATGGCCCGTACTCCACCGCACAGTGGATGTATCAGGATTCCGAAGAATTCTTCAACGACAACCTGAACAACTACTCCTATGACCCGGCTAAGGCTGTTGAAGTCCTCGAGGCTGACGGCTGGACGCTGGATGCCGAAGGCAACGAGTATTCCGGCACCGGCCTGCGTTACAAGGAAGTCACCGCTGAAGAAGCCGGCGACTACGCTCTGAACGTTACTCTGGCGGACGGCCGCATCCTGATGCCTCTGCACATCATGTGGGCTTCCTCCGAGAACAACCCCGTTTCCGCTCTGCTGGCTACCATGCTCTCCAACGGCAAGCAGACTGCTGACGCCGGCATGCAGATCGAGCAGGTCACCATGACCTTCTCCGAACTGCTGAACTGGATCTACCGCGATACCTCCGTCGGCGATCAGTACGGCGTGTTCACCTATGGCATGTTCAACCTGGCCACCGGTTTTGCCGATGTCTATGACTATGCCTACAACTTCGCTTCCAATCCCGAGTCCGACTACGTCAAGATGGGCTACAACCAGAACTACATCTACGACAAGGAACTCGACGACCTGTCCATGGACATGGTTTACAAGTCCGCTCCTGGCGACGACGCGACCTACCTGGATTACTTCCAGAAGTTCATCGTCCGCTGGAACGAGCTGCTGCCTGAGATTCCTCTGTACTGCAACGACTATCACACCTTCTTCCCGTCCTGGCTGAAGAACTACAACGAGTCCAGCCTGTGGGATTTCCAGAAGGCGATTGTCTACGCTTCCATCGAGGGCGCCGAATAATAGCGATCCTTCCCCTTGCTTCCCAGCGACGGGGCGGCACAAACCGCCCCGTCGCTTCCGGCATCTTTAACGCATCTTTTCTTCTTTAGTGTAGCATATTCCTTTTGAGAAATAACCATTTTGGTTTCATATACAGATCTTTGCGCTCCTTTTCGGAGCAAATACAAGAGAAAAGGAGGGTATGCGGATGACGAAATATGTACTCAAGCGACTTGTATACATGGTAATTGTATTTCTGCTTGTTTCGCTTCTGATGTATTCCATCTACAACCTGATCCCGACCGACCCGGCCCGCGCCCAGCTCGAGCCGATGAAAACGACGCTCAAGCCGGAGGAGTATGAGCAGCGCTATCAGATGCTGCGCCAGCAGATGGGCCTCGACGACCCGCTGATCGTGCGCTATCTGCGCTGGATCGGCTTCTGGCCGGACGTCAACGGCGAACTCAACGGCATGCTGCAGGGCAACTTCGGCTACTCCCAGATCTACAAGACGGATGTTGCCAATGTTCTGCCGTCAAGAATGCTCAACACGATCTACATCAACATTTTCTCAACGCTGGTTGCGCTGGCGATCACGATCCCGCTTGGCATCTACTGTGCCGTGCATAAGCGCAGCAAATCAGACAACGCCGTGCAGGTGCTGTCCATTGTGGGCTACTCGATTCCAGTCTACATCATTGCACTGATTTTTATCTGGCTGTTCGCGGTCACGCTCCGCTGGCTGCCGGTTTTCGGAATGCAGACGCCGGGCAATAACTTTACCGGCTTCCGTGCGTTCCTCGACAAGGTCTACTATATGACGCTGCCGGTGCTCGTTATGACGGTCGGCTCTCTCGGCGGCATGACCCGCTATGTCCGCGCCGCCATGATTGAAGCGCTCAGCATGGACTATATCCGCACCGCCCGTGCCAAGGGTCTGCGCGAAAAGGTCGTCATCTATTCCCACGCGTGGCGCAACGCGCTGCTCCCGGTCATCACCGTTCTGATCGGCTGGTTCATCAGCATCTTCTCCGGTTCTCTGATCATTGAGCAGATGTTCGCGCTCAACGGTATGGGCCAGCTGTACTATCAGGGCCTGATGAACAACGACTTTGAACTTGCACTGGCGATTCAGATGTTCTATGTGCTCATCGCGCTCGTCGGCCAGCTGATCACCGACCTCAGCTACGGCATCGTTGACCCGCGCGTGCGTGTCAATAAGTAAAGGGGGAGAAGAAACATGGAAAAAAAGAAAAAATCGACCCTCTTTACCCGTCTGTTCGGCAACCGCAACAAGGTCACCGACTTCATGACGGAAGAACAGCTGCAAAGCCCCGGCCGTCTGATCCTCAAGAATTTCCTGCATAACCGGCTCGGCATGATCGGTCTGATCGTGTTCCTTCTGATTTTCCTGCTGGTCATGATCGGCCCGAAGTTCTATACGCTTGATCTGTCCTATCAGGACAATACGCAGCTGAATGTTCCGCCCGGAATGAACATGATGTCCATTCCCGACGGTATGAAGCATAAGGTCGCAGATATCTCTCCCGGCACGACCTACGGCGTCGGCGTTGACACCGACGGCAACGTCTATACCTGGGGCTATACCAAGATTACAGAAACCATCGATCTGAAGAATATCCCCGAGGAAGTTCAGAACGCCAAGATCGTCAACGTCGCGGCAGGCTATGACCATATCGTCGCGCTCGACGAAAACGGCGCGATCTATGTCTGGGGCAACCGCCGTCTCGGCCAGGATATGCTTCCCGACAAGCTCCAGATGGCTGCCGCCTACGGCAAGAACCTCGGCATCAAGCAGATCGAGGCCAGCAACCAGTTCTCCGCGGCTGTCACCGAAGACGGTGAACTGTTCCTCTGGGGCAACGGCAATCAGGCCGACATCAAGATCAAAAAAGAGTATCAGGGCAACATTGAAAAGGTCGCCCTGACGGCCCGCGCGTATGTCGCGCTGACCAAGGACGGCGCGGTCGTCTATTCCGGCTTCCAGAAGGACAACGCCCTTGTCCGCATCCCGGAGGGGCTTGATTCCGGCGTTGTTGACATTGCAGCGTCCAGCAACGCGGTCGCGGCGGTCAAGGAAGACGGCACCGTCGTCGTCTGGGGCACCTGCACCAACGGCGAAAAAAACGTTCCTGCATTTGAGAGCAAGCCTGTCGAACTCTACGGCGGCCGCTATCACTTCACGGCTCTGATGGACGACGGCGAGGTCATCTCCTGGGGCGACAACACCCACGGGCAGGCCTCCGTCCCGGCCTCTTTCAATGACAAGGAGATCGTCACCGTTTATGCGGGATTCTATCAGAACTATGCAGTCACAGTTGACGGCGACGTTGAAACGTGGGGCCTGAAGGGTTATGTCTGCGGTACGGATGATCTGGGACGCGACGTGTTCAACCGCATCATCAACGGCGGCAAGGTCACCATGACCGTCGGCGCCATCTCCGTCATCATCCAGCTCATTATTGGCATCATCCTCGGCGGACTGGCCGGTTATTTTGGCGGCTGGGTCGACAACATCATCATGCGTATCTCCGAGATCGTCGGCGGCCTGCCGTTCCTGCCCTTCGCCATGATCCTATCCGCCATTATCGGCACCCGTATCACGCCTGAGCAGCGTATGTACCTCATCATGGTCGTGCTTGGCGTTCTGTCATGGCCGGGCATCTGCCATCTGATCCGCGCGCAGATCTTCTCGCAGCGCGAGCAGGAGTACGTTACGGCGGCCAAGGCCCTCGGCGTGCGCGAAAAGTCGATCATCTTCCATCACATCATCCCCAATGTCATGAGCCTGATTCTGGTCAACGCGACGCTGAGCTTTGCGACCTGCATGCTCACCGAGTCCTCGCTGTCCTACATGGGCTTCGGCATTGCGCCGCCCACGCCGACCTGGGGCAACATGCTCACCGGCGCGAACAACTCCATCGTCATCCAGCAGTACTGGTGGCGCTGGGTCTTCCCGGCAGCGATCTTCGGCATCTGCACGATCTGCATCAACCTCGTCGGTGATGCGCTGCGCGATGCGGTCGATCCCAAGTCCGCTGAGCGATAAGGAGGGGTTGTTGTGGCATTACTTGAATTAAAAAACCTGAAGACTTTCTTCGCAACCAAGCGCGGCACGGTCAAGGCGGTCAACGGCGTCAGCTATTCGCTTGACGCGGGCAAGGTCCTCGGCGTTGTCGGCGAATCCGGTTCCGGCAAGAGCGTCTCGGCCATGAGCATTCTCCGTCTGCTCGACGGCAACGGCTATATCGACTCCGGCGAGATCCTCTTCAACGGCGTGGACCTGACGAAGCTGTCCATCAACGAGATGTACAAGATCCGCGGCAACGAGATCTCCGTGATCTTCCAGGAGCCGATGACCAGCCTGAACCCGGTGTTCCGCATCGGTGCTCAGATCGATGAAGTCATCGCCCTGCATGACGGCGAAGGCAAGAGCAAAGAGGACATCAAAAAGCGCACCGTTGAAATGCTGGAGATGGTTGGCATCGCCAACAGCCAGGGTGTATATGAGATGTACCCGCATGAGTTGTCCGGCGGTATGCGCCAGCGTGTCATGATCGCCATGGCATTGGCCTGCAACCCCAAGGTTATCATCGCCGACGAACCCACCACCGCACTGGACGTGACGATTCAGGCCCAGATCCTGGACCTGCTGCGCAACCTGAAGGACCGCATTAACTCCTCCATCATGCTGATCACCCATGACCTGGGTGTGATTGCCGAGATGGCAGATTACGTTGTTGTCATGTACGCAGGCCGCGTGGTGGAAAAGGGCACCGCTCAGGAGATTTTCGCAAACCCGGCTCACCCCTATACCATCGGCCTGATGGCTTCCAAACCGATCGTGGGCAAAAAGGTGGACCGACTGTACTCCATCCCCGGCAAGGTGCCCAACCCGGTCGATATGCCGGACTACTGCTACTTCAAGGACCGCTGCGAGATGCAGGTGGAGAAGTGCAGCGGCGAGTATCCCCATATGATCCAGCTCTCCCCCACGCATATGGTCAGCTGCTATCGTTACTACGGAAAGGAGGACGCTCAGAATGGCTGATGTCAAAAAGACCGCTGAGGAGAAGATCCAGTACGATCCTCAGTACATCCTCCAGGTCAAGGACCTGAAGAAGTACTTTCCCATCAAGGGCGGCATGCTCAACAAGACCGTTGGTTATGTGAAGGCCGTGGACGGCGTCACCTTTAACCTCAAGCGCGGCACCACCATGGGTCTGGTGGGCGAGTCCGGCTGCGGCAAGACCACCCTGGCCCGGACGGTGCTGCGG
>ENA-ORRU01002405-ORRU01002405.1-human-gut-metagenome-genome-assembly--contig:-NODE-2405-length-9865-cov-9.207238_pt1 | contig 9865 bp, 6 predicted proteins | sample MGYA00242184_ERZ509151 | MGnify/ENA primary metagenome ERZ509151 (study PRJEB26280, sample SAMEA2338667) | human gut metagenome | biome: human gut; feature: human-associated habitat; material: faeces... | reverse complement strand
CTTGCCCGGTGGTGTGAGAGGACGAAAGTTTTATTACTTTCTCCTACTCGATTTTTGAAAGGAAGGTCATTTATGGAAACAAAGCGTGTTTTAATTGTGATGGGTTCTCGTTCAGACTTACCTAGTATGGAAGGCTGCATGAAACAATTAGACGATTTTCAAGTCGGATATGAAGTTCGTGTATTAAGTGCTCACCGTACTCCAGAAGCTGTTTTGGAATTGTCAAAGACAGCGTGCGAACGTGGAATTCAGGTTATTATTGCGGCAGCTGGAGGAGCAGCACATTTAGCTGGAGTTTTAGCTAGCTCTACACCGTTGCCAGTTATTGGAATCCCTATTCAGACATCTGCTTTAGGTGGATTGGATTCATTATTATCAACAGTACAAATGCCTCAAGGAGTTCCTGTTGCGACTGTCGCAATTGGTAAATCGGGGGCAAGAAATGCAGCTATCTTAGCTTGTCAGATGATTGGACTTAATGATAAGTCATTACAGGATAAGATTGTTGAATTTAAAAAAGAACAAGCACAAAAAGTATTAGAACAGTCAATTGTTGAATAAGGAGAAGGAAATGGATACTCGTATTTTTGTTCATAAAAAAGAACAGTTTCAGGTTGAAAGTGAATCATTAGCGGCTGAATTAAGACAATCTTTATCTTTAAAAGAAGATTTCGGTCTAACAAAATACAATTTATATGATATTTTTAACGCTGATGAAAATGATATTGAACTATTAAAGAAAAATGTATGTAGTGAAGTTGTTACAGATGATGTATATGATTCTGTAGACTTAGAAGGTAAATCATATTTGGCATATGAATTTTTGCCAGGTCAATATGATCAAAGAGCAGACAGTGCAATGCAATGTTTAATGCTTTTAAACAACAAACAAACAGTACGTATTCATTCAGGTACTTTGTTAGTGTTTTTAAACCCAGTAGATGAAGAAACACTTAATAAAATTACACATTATATTGTTAACCCTGTTGAAGCACGTGTTAAAGACCTTTCTGTATTGGTAGATGATCAGGACGTTGAAGTAAAAGATGTTCCTGTTTTAGAAGGATTTACAACAAAGACGAAAGAAGAATTAGATTCTTTACGTCAGACTTTAGGGTTGGCCATGTCTCAAGCGGACATTGAGCATGTTCAACGTTATTTTGAAAAGGAAGAAAAAAGAGATTGCACAATGACTGAACTTCGTGTGCTAGACACATATTGGTCAGATCACTGCCGTCATACTACTTTTGAAACTGTATTAGATGATGTACATTTCCATTTGGATACATTATCCGATGAATTACAGGCTTCTTATGATAAATATTTAAAATTACGTCAAGAAGTTCATGGAAATCGTAAAGAAAAAACATTGATGGACATGGCTACTATTGCCGGTAAATATCTTCGTAAACAAGGTAAACTTGATGATATGGAAATTACAGATGAAATCAATGCGTGTAGTGTAGAGATTACAGTGGACGTAGATGGAAAAGATGAACAATGGCTATTGATGTTCAAAAACGAAACACATAACCATCCTACAGAAATTGAACCATTTGGTGGAGCGAGTACATGTATTGGTGGAGCTATTCGTGACCCATTATCAGGACGTAGTTATGTATATCAAGCTATGCGTATTACAGGGGCTGGAGACATCACGAAACCAATTAGTGAAACATTAGAGCACAAATTACCTCAATCTAAAATTTCAAAGACAGCGGCTCATGGTTATTCAAGCTATGGTAATCAAATTGGTTTGGCAACTACATTTGTAGATGAAATCTATGATGATGGTTATGTAGCTAAACGTATGGAGGTTGGTGCCGTTGTTGGTGCAGCTCCTAAATCACATGTAAAACGTGAACAACCACAAGCTGGTGATATCATCGTTATGATTGGTGGAGCAACTGGTCGTGATGGAATTGGTGGAGCCACAGGTTCTAGTAAAGAACATAATGAAACAAGTTTAGAAAAATGTTCAAGTGAAGTTCAAAAAGGTAATGCCTTGATTGAACGTAAATTACAGCGTTTATTTAGAAATCCTGCTTGTACAAAATTAATTAAAAAGGCCAATGACTTTGGAGCTGGCGGAGTTAGTGTTGCTGTAGGTGAACTTGCAGATGGATTGGATATTAACTTAGATGCTGTTCCAGTTAAATATCAAGGTTTAGATGGTACAGAATTAGCTATTAGTGAATCCCAAGAACGTATGGCTGTATGTATTGAGGCTAAAGATTTTGAAAAGTTCAAAGAAGAAGCATATAAGGAAAACTTAGATGCTATCAAAGTTGCGGATGTAACAGATACAAATCGTTTAGTCATGAAATGGCGTGGCGAAACGATCGTTGATATGTCTCGTGCTTTCTTGGATACAAATGGTGTCCGTCAACACCAGGTTGTTGATGTTTGCGAAAATGAATATGATGAACATCCATTTGATGCAGTTAAATCAGATTTAAATACAGTATTACAAGATGCGAATGTCGCAAGTCAGATTGGTTTGGCAGAAATGTTTGATGCTTCAATCGGAAAGAGTACAGTATTGATGCCTTTTGGAGGTAAATATCAATTAACGCCTGAAGAAGGTTCTGTACAAAAATTACCAGTTCATGGAATGACAAACACATGTTCTGTTATGACATATGGATATGATCCAAAAGTATCTAAATATTCTCCATATTTAGGTGCTAGTTATTCAGTTGTTGAAGCATTAGCTCGTATTACAGCATTGGGTGCTGACTATAAGAAGTGTCGTTTATCAAATCAGGAATATTTTGAGCACTTAGGTGCAGATGCACAAAAATGGGGACAACCATTTGAAGCTTTATTAGGTTTGATCGATGCACAATTGGCATTTGAAACGCCTAGTATTGGTGGAAAAGACTCTATGAGTGGAACGTATAAAGATATTCACGTACCACCAACAGTAATCACTTTCGCAGTTACTACAGCTAAAACAGATGATATTGTTTCTGCTTCATTTAAAAATCCTGGAGACTATGTATATTTGGTAAAACATACGCCAGTTAAGAATCATGTTCCAAACTATGAACAATTGAAAGAAAATTTTGAAACGGTTCATAAATTGATGCAAGAAAAGAAAATTGTAGCGGCAAGCACAATTAAATTTGGTGGATTAGGTGCAACTATTGCGAAGATGGCGTTTGGATCTAAAGTCGGTGTTGCGATCAATACAGAAGAAGATGTATATGGATTCAATTTAGGCTCAATGATTGTGGAAGCTACAGAAAGCATTCAAGATGAGCATTTAGAATTAATTGGTATTTTAAATGATGATTCTAAGATTGTATTAAATGAAGAAACAGTCGAAATTGAAGATGCATTAAAGGCTTGGACAAAACGTTATAGTGAAATTTATCCAATGATTGTAGATGAAGGAAAAGAAACGTTAGAAACTCCTTTAAATGATGTGGAAGTACCAATGTCTAAGGTTGTAGTGGAAACACCAAAGGTAGTTATTCCTATTTTCCCTGGACAAAACTGTGAATTTGATACAACAGCTAAGTTTGAACGTGCTGGTGCTGAAGTAAAACAAGTCGTATTTAATAATTTAACAGTTGAAAATATTCAAAAGAGTATTGAAACATTGGCTGAAGAAATCAGTACAGCTCAAATTTTAATGATTGTTGGTGGATTTAGTAGTGGTGATGAACCAGATGGTTCAGGTAAATTTATTGCGAACGTATTAAGAAATCCAAAGATTGCCCAAGCTATTGATACAATGCGTGCAAATGATGGATTGATTTTAGGTATTTGTAATGGATTCCAAGCATTGATTAAATCGGGATTATTACCTTATGGTGATATTGAAAGATTGGATGAAGAAAATCCAACATTATTCAGAAATAACATTAACCGTCACGTTTCGCATATTGCACGTACACGCATTACAAGCAATGCATCTCCATGGCTTGCTGGTATGAAAGCAGGAAATGTATATTCAGTGGCTGTTAGTCATGGTGAAGGTAAATTTGTTGCGAGTGAAGAAGTGCTAAATAAATTGATTGAAAATGGTCAGGTTGCGACACAATATGTAAATGAAAAGGGTGTTCCAACAATGGATGGAAAAGACAACTTGAATGGTTCAAGTATGGCAATTGAAGGTATTTTCTCTGAGGATGGAAAAATCTTTGGTAAGATGGGTCATAGTGAGCGTTATGAAAAAGGCTTATTCCAAAATATTGCAGGAAATAAAGATCAGGATATTTTCGCAAATGGTGTTCGTTACTTTACACACAAGCAGGTGAAGTAGAATGACGATGCAAAAGGTAGTTCAAGATTCTTCTGGGATCGTAGGCTTGTTCAATGTAGAACAAGCCGCCCAGAACATCTATTTAGCAATGCATGCCATTCAGCATCGTGGACAAGATGGTGTTGGTGTGGCTGTGAGTAATGGGGAAAACGTTGTTTGTAAAAAGGGATTAGGATTGTTGTCTGAGAATTTAAAACAAGATACATTGAATTCTTTAGCTGGTGATATAGCGATTGGTCAACTTCGCATGGCTACAAAAAATGATTCTCAATTAGAAAATGTTCAACCAATTATGGTGCGTAGTCACCAAAGATATTTTGCGGTCGTATCAAGTGGTATGGTCACAAATGCAGTTTCATTAAGAACAAAGTTAGAGAATGAAGGCTTAATTTTCCAGGGGACAAGTGATTCTGAATTGTTAGCACACTTGATTCAATTGAATCCGGGTTCTTTTGAAGAAAAAATCACAAAGGCTTGTCGCATGATGAGTGGTGCCTACACATTTATGGTCATCACAAAAGATAGTTTATATGTAGTAAGAGATCCACATGGAATTCGTTCTTTATATATTGCCAAAGTAAATGATGGATATTGTATCAGTAGTGAAACTTGTTCGTTCCCAATTCTTGGTGGAGAATTTGTTCGTGAAGTAAATCCAGGTGAGTTAATTTGTTTTGATCGTACAGGAATTAAATCAAGTCAAATTTTTGAAAAAACTGAAACTAAAGCTTGTGCTTTAGAATATGTATATTACTCTAGACCGGACAGCGTTCATAATGGTTTAACGGTTCATGAAGTAAGAAAACAATGTGGTTATTATTTAGCCAAAGAAGAGGATGTTAAGGCGGATATTGTTGTTGGTGTTCCTGATTCGGCTTTAAGTGCAGCTGCAAGCTTTGCTAGAACATTAAATGTACCGTATGAAACGGGATTAATCAAAAACCGCTATATTGGTTCTACATTTATTCGTCCGACTGAGCAACAAAGAATGCAAGGTATGCGTGTGCGTTTAAATGCGATCAGTTCAGTTGTTAAAGATAAAAGTGTATATCTAGTGGATGATAGTGTTGTAAAAGGATTTACATCACGTAGAATTTGTCAGCTATTAAAAGAGGCAGGGGCAAAAGAAGTGCATTTGCGTATTGCTTCGCCAATGTTGAAATATCCTTGTTTATATGGAGCGGATTCAACGGCACAAAAAGATTTAGCCGCTTTCAATTATTCGGTAGATGAAATGAAACAGTTGTTCCAAGTGGATTCGTTACGTTTTATAAGTGTAGAGGATTTCAAGAAATGTGTACCTGAAACAAGTTGTTTAGCTTGTTGTACAGGTGAATATCCAGAAGAGTTACAAGATTATAAAGATGAGGTAAAGGAGTAGAGTATGGCAGAACATTATGCAGCAGCAGGCGTTAGTTTAGAGGCAGGATATAAATCTGTTGAATTGATTAAGGAGCATGTTAAGAAAACAATGCGTCCAGAAGTATTAGGAGGACTTGGTGGTTTCTCTGGTGCGTTTTCATTATCTAAAATTAAAGATATGGAAGAGCCAGTGTTGCTTTCTGGTACGGATGGTTGTGGAACAAAAGTTAAACTTGCGATGGTTATGAATAAGCATGACACAATCGGTATTGATGCTGTCGCAATGTGTGTGAATGATATCGCATGTGCTGGAGGAGAACCATTATTCTTCTTGGATTACATCGCATGTGGCAAGAACGTTCCAGAAAAAATTGCAGATATTGTTAAAGGTGTTTCTGAGGGTTGTTTACAATCTGAAGCCGCTTTAATTGGTGGAGAAACGGCAGAGCATCCAGGTTTGATGCCAGAAGATGATTATGATCTAGCTGGTTTTGCGGTTGGTGTTTGTGATAAAAAAGATATGATTACTGGTAAGAATCTAAATGTTGGAGATGTCTTGATTGGACTTCCTTCAACTGGAGTTCACAGTAATGGTTTCTCATTGGTTCGTAATGTATTTGATATTACAGAAGAATCATTAAATACATATTATGATGAATTAGGCAAAACTTTAGGAGAGGCGTTACTTGCACCTACAAAGATTTATGTTAAGGCATTAAAGCATATTAAAGCTTCAGGAATCACGTTAAAAGCTTGCAGCCACATTACGGGTGGTGGATTCTATGAAAACGTTCCTCGTATGTTAAAGGATGGAATGGGAGTTGAAATTGATACGAAAGCTTTCCCAAAACCTCCAATCTTTGATTTGATTCAAAAAAATGGGGATATTTCAACAAAAGAAATGTATAACGTATTCAATATGGGACTTGGTTTTGTGATGGCAGTAGATCCGGCGGATGTAGAAAAGGTTCAAACTGTATTAAATGAAATCAATGAACCAAGCTATGTGGTTGGTAAAGTAACTGAAACAGGACAGGTAGATGTCCAATGGTAAATATTGCAGTATTTGCGAGTGGTTCGGGCACTAACTTTGAAACAATCTTATCTCATATTGAAGATGGTTCTTTACATGTGAATTGTGCTTGCTTGATAGCTGATAAAGAGAATGCGTATGCAAGAGTTCGTGCGCGTAATCATGGAGTAGAAGAGTTTTACTTTAATCCAAAGGGATATGATGGTAAAGCGGGTTATGAAGCGGCTATTTTAGAAGTATTAAAAGAAAAAAAGGTAGATTTGATTGTATTGAGTGGATATATGCGTTTCATTGGACACACTTTGTTGAGTGCTTATCCAAATCGCATTATCAATTTGCATCCAGCTTATTTACCTGAATTTCCAGGAGCTCATAGTATTGCGGATGCATATGAGGCAAAAGTAGCACAAACCGGAGTTACTGTTCATTTCGTAGACGAAGGGGTGGATACAGGACCTATCATTCGTCAAGAAAGAGTAGCTATCGATCCATCTTGGGATTTAGAAACATTAGAATCGCATGTACATGCGATGGAATATGATTTGTTCTGGCAAGTCATTGAACAAGTCGCAAAAAGTATTGAGGAGGAAAAAGAATGAAGCGAGCATTAGTGAGCGTATCTGATAAAACAGGTTTAGTTGAATTTGTACAGGGGCTAGTAGATTGTGGATATGAAATTATTTCTACTGGAGGAACAAAAAAAGCTTTAGAAGCAGCAGGAATCCATCCAATTGGAATTAGTGATGTCACTGGTTTTCCTGAAATTATGGATGGTCGTGTAAAAACTTTACATCCAAAAGTTCATGGTGCATTGCTTTGTGTTCGTTCAAACCCGGATCATGTTCGTCAATTACAAGAATTAGGTATTGAGTATATTGATTTGGTTTGTGTGAACTTATATCCTTTCAAAGAAACTGTGTTAAAACCTGGTGTTACACACGAAGAAATTATTGAGAATATTGATATTGGTGGCCCAAGTATGCTTCGTAGTGCTTCTAAAAACTATCAAAGTATTCCAGTTCTTTGTGATCCAAAAGATTATGATAAGGTTCTTGAGGAAATTAGAGAAAATCATGAAACAACATTAGAAACGCGTGAGCGCTTAGCTGCAAAAGTATTCCGTCATACAGCTCGTTATGATGCGATGATTGCGGATTATTTAACTAAGAAAACACATGAAGAATTCCCAGAAAGTATGACAATTACTTTTGATAAGGTTCAAGACTTGCGTTATGGTGAAAACCCTCATCAAAAGGCTGCTTTCTATAAGGGCATGAATCCTCAATATTCTTTGGCAAATGCAACACAGCTTCATGGTAAAGAATTATCTTACAACAATATTCAGGATGGCAATGCGGCAATTGAAATTTTAAAGGATTTTGAAGGTCAATTTGCGGCTGTTGGTGTTAAACACATGAATCCATGTGGTGTTGGTATTGGCGAAAATATTGAAGCAGCTTGGGATAAAGCTTATGAAGCAGATTCAATTTCAATTTTTGGTGGTATTGTTGCGTTAAATGCAAAAGTTGAAAAGGGATTGGCAGAAAAATTATCTAAGATTTTCTTGGAAATTATCATTGCGCCAGATTTCTCTGAGGAAGCATTGGAAATCTTGACTCGTAAGAAAAATATTCGATTAATGAAATTAGATACTAGCTTATCTGTTTCAAGTGCGCTAAAATATACAAATGTTAACGATGGTCTATTGGTTCAAGAAATGGATCAACATATAATTAACGAGGAAGATTTAAAATGTGTAACAAATCGTAAACCAACTGCAGAAGAAATCAAACAATTGTTGTTTGGATGGAAAGTTGTTAAACATGTAAAATCAAATGCGATCGTATTGGTAAAAAATGATATGACAGTTGGTGTTGGTGCTGGTCAGATGAATCGTGTCGGTGCTGCAAAGATTGCAATCGAACAAGCAGGAGAAAAAGCAAAGGGTTCAGTTTTAGCAAGTGATGCATTCTTCCCAATGCCAGATACTGTACAGGAAGCTATCAAAGCGGGTGTTACTGCAATCATTCAGCCGGGTGGATCGATTAAAGATCAACTTTCAATTGATGAGTGTAATGAACATGGTATAGCAATGGTATTTACAGGAGTTCGTCATTTTAAACATTAATATAAAAGAGTCTGAATAGACTCTTTTTCATAGTTGGGAAGGGTCTATTTATGGATAAGAAAAATAAAATCGTAATCATTTCTTTATTATCTATTCTATTAATTGCACTCTGTATGTTTGCCTCTGAAATGAGCAGTACAAAAAAGAAGGCATTTACATCTGTGAGTGAAATAGAGGAAGATCAAAGTACAGAAGTAAAAAATGAAGATAACAGTAAATATATAGATATGGCTTTAGCAAAGGAAATTGAAGCATATTTCCAAGAAAATAATATTGATCATGAAAGTGTGTCGTATTGTATTACAGATTTGAAACATAATATAAAATACAGTATGAATGAAAAGGATGAGTTTATTGCAGGTAGTATATATAAGCTTCCTTTGGCCATGTTATATTATGATAAAGTGAATAGTGGTGATTATACTATGGAATCGACTTTACCATATAGTGGTTATATGCATGAGGATGCGGGTGTTATTAGTTCAAATTATATAATTGGAAGTCAAATACCATTAAGTGAATTATTGGATGCAGCAATTGTTTATTCGGATAATGATGCGGGTCATATATTGTTTGAAAATCTAGGCGGATGGGAAGAATACAAAGAAGCCATGACGAAGTATACAAGTTCAATTAGTGATAATTATTATTCAGAGGACAATGTTTCAACTGCTAATGCAATGAATGATGTAATTACGTATTTATATGCTCATAAAGATGAGTATCAAGAATTGATAGACAATATGAAAAAAGCAGAGCCAGGAGAGTATTTAGATCGAGATATTCAACAGGGTATGCCTCAAAAATATGGTATGTATGATTATGCATTGAATAGTGTCGGCTTTGTAGAATGCGAAACGCCATATAGTATAGTTGTATTAACAAGTTTAGGTGATAAAGGTGCCGATGTCATGGCAAAAATTAATAGCATTGCATATGAACATTTTAAATAAGGTCGAAGGGGGCCTTATTTTTTTAAAAGCATGTTGTAAGCGTATACAGTAAAAAATATGAAAAAAAAGTCAAAAAAACATTTGACGAAGAGGGAAGTATTTGGTAATATAGATGA
>ENA-ORRU01002404-ORRU01002404.1-human-gut-metagenome-genome-assembly--contig:-NODE-2404-length-9867-cov-5.068182_pt1 | contig 9867 bp, 6 predicted proteins | sample MGYA00242184_ERZ509151 | MGnify/ENA primary metagenome ERZ509151 (study PRJEB26280, sample SAMEA2338667) | human gut metagenome | biome: human gut; feature: human-associated habitat; material: faeces... | reverse complement strand
ATATCTGCACGATACCCAGATCAAGGGCGTGGAGCGGCTAAAGACCGTCATTACTTACAACGAAGCCCAGTTCATGCGGCTTTCACCGGTCACCCGGGCAAACCTTGAACTGACCGAGACCCTGCGCGGACGCGAAAAGCGCGGCACCCTGCTGTGGGTGCTGGATAAGACCAAGACCGCCATGGGCGCGCGGATGCTGCGCAGCTGGCTGGAAAGGCCGCTTCTCAGCGTCCGGGATATTGACCGCCGTGCGGATTGTGTGGAGCGCCTGGTAAATGACACCGTCACCCGGGAGGAGCTGGTTTTGGCACTCTCCGGTATCAGTGATATGGAGCGGCTTATGAGCCGCATCGTCTACGGCAGCGCCGGGGGCCGGGATGTGGTGGCCCTGCGGACCGCCATGGAAAAGCTCCCCGCTATCAAGGCACTGCTGGCGGCCTTTCCCAAGGGCCGCCTCCACGAGCTCTACAGCACCCTGGACACCCTGGATGACCTGGCAAAGCGCATTGCCGATACCCTCCGGGACGAGCCCCCCTTCTCCGTCCGGGAGGGCGAGTTCATCCGGGACGGCTTCCACACGGAGGTGGACCGGCTCCGGGGCATCCTCCACGGGGGCAAGGGCCTCATGACCTCTATGGAGGCCCAGGAGAAAGAGAAAACCGGTATCCGCACCCTGAAAATCGGCTATAACAAGGTGTTCGGCTACTATATTGAGGTCAGCCGCTCCTACACCGACTCGGTGCCCGATACCTTCACCCGCAAGCAGACGCTGACGACGGGCGAACGCTACATCACGCCCGAACTGAAGGAGCTGGAAAATAAGATCCTCGGCGCAAACGAGCGCCTGCTGGTTCTGGAACACCAGCTGTTTGCCGACCTGCTTTCGTCGATCTCCGCCGAGGTCGTCCGCATTCAGCGCACGGCATCGGCTGTGGCCCAGCTCGATGTGCTGGCAGGCTTTGCCGAGGCGGCGCTGCAAAACAACTACGTCATGCCAAACGTGGATGAGAGCGGCGTTATGGAGATCAAGGAGGGCCGCCACCCGGTCATTGAACAGATGCTCAAGGGCAGTCTGTTTGTGCCCAACGATACGATGCTCGACGAGGACGAGAACCGGATGCTGCTCATCACCGGCCCGAACATGGCCGGTAAATCTACGTACATGCGCCAGAATGCGCTGATTGCCCTGATGGCGCAGATCGGCAGCTTTGTGCCTGCCGCCGCGGCGCACATCGGCGTGGTGGATGCCATCTTCACCCGCGTCGGCGCGTCGGATGACCTCGCCGCCGGGCAGTCGACCTTCATGGTCGAGATGACCGAGGTTGCGGAGATCCTGAAAAACGCGACGAAGGACAGCTTAGTCATTCTGGATGAAATTGGCCGCGGCACTTCGACGTTTGACGGCATGAGCATTGCGCGCAGTGTGGTAGAATTTATCTGCGAGAACATCGGCTGCAAGACGCTGTTCGCCACGCACTACCACGAGCTGACGAGCATGGAGCAGGATATTCACGGCGTCAAAAACTATAATATCGCCGTCAAAAAGCGCGGCGAGGACATCACGTTTTTGCGCCGCATTGTGGCAGGCCCCGCCGACGACAGCTACGGCATCGAGGTCGCGAAGCTCGCGGGTCTGCCCGGCAGCGTGACAAAGCGCGCCCACGCCGTGCTGCGCCAGCTGGAGGCAAGCGCACCGGGACGCAATAACACGATGCAGCTCGATTTTGACACCGTCGAAGCTTACAACAACCCCAGCGTACCCAGCGAGGTCGTCGAAAAACTACACAATGTAGACATTGAGACACTGACCCCGCTGGAGGCGCTGAACTTCCTGTACGAGCTGAAAAATACACTGGACAAAGACTAAAGGCAGGTGAAAACCATGGCGGAAATTCGTGTACTGGACAAGCATACCGCAGAGCTGATCGCGGCGGGCGAGGTCGTCGAACGGCCCGCCTCCGTGGCGAAGGAGCTGCTGGAAAATGCCATCGACGCAGGCGCGACGCAGATCACGCTGTCGGCGGTGCGCGGCGGTATCCAGCAGCTGCAAATCGTAGATAACGGTTCAGGCATAGAAGCGGAATATATCGATAAAGCGTTTATCCGCCATGCCACCAGCAAGATCGCGACGGCGGAGGACCTCGGGCACATCCATACCTTGGGCTTCCGCGGCGAGGCACTTGCCTCCATTGCCAGCGTTGCCCGCGTCGAGGTGCTGACCCGCACAGAGGCCGACGAGTACGCCTGCTGCTACCGCATCGAAGGCGGCGAGGAGCGTGGGATGGAGCCCGGCGCACGCCCCGTCGGCACGACCATCACGGTCAGTGACCTGTTTTACAACACGCCCGCCCGCATGAAGTTTTTGAAAAAGGACGCCAGCGAGGGCACGTTTGTGGCTGAGACGGTCCTGCACGCGGCGCTGTCCCACCCGGAGATCAGCTTCCGCTATCTGCGCGACGGCAAGCAGCAGTATGTGACCCCCGGCGACGGCGACCTGCGCAGTGCGGTCTACGCGGTCCTGGGCCGTGAATTTGCCCGCGACCTGCTGCCCGTGGACGGCGGCAGCGAGCTGTACCATGTGACCGGCCTGGTCACGCCGCCGCGTGCCTGCCGCGCCAGCCGCGGTGCGCAGCATTTCTTTGTTAATGGCCGCTACGTCAAAAACCGCACAATGATGGCGGCGCTCGAAAACGCCTACAAGGGCACGATGATGCAGGGCAAGTTCCCGGGCGCGGTGCTCATGCTGGAGCTGCCGCCCGACATGGTCGATGTCAACGTCCACCCGGCGAAAACCGAAATTCGCTTTGCGAAAGAGAATGACGTCTTTGACGCTGTCTACCGCGCTGTTCGCGCCGCGCTGGCAACGCCCGGCAGCGGCGAGTGCCGCTTTGAGATGGGCCACACCGCGCCCGAAGAAAAGTCCGGGCAGACCGTGATGCAGCCCGCCGCCCCGGCACCTGCCGCGCGGCCCGCTGCGACCCAGCCGAAAAAGGGCGGCTTCACGACGCTGTCCGCGGCAGAATACCGCGCTTTGAACGGTCTGGCCGCGCCCGTGCCTGCGCGCCCGCTGCCGACGGCGCAAGGCGTTCAGAATGCACAGGGCACACAGCCTGTCCCGGGCGTGCTGGAGGCACAGTCCCCGAAGCCCGCCTACACGGCGGGACCCGCACCGAGACCGCTGACCCCGGTCACGCCGGTGACGGCGGTTGAAACGCCCGCGTCGGAACCCGTAACGATTCCCGCCCCGCAGCCGATGCCCCACGCCGTCAGCGATGACACGCTGCTGGACATCCTGCCGGAACTGCCCGACGAGGCCCCCGCAGCAGACCCCGAGACGGATTACGTTCGGAATGACCCGCATGCTTTAAGCGCCCTGCCCGACATGGTCAGCACACGTCCCGAGCAGACGACGCTGACCCCGCCGCCTGCAAGCGAGCCGCTGCGCCTTGTCGGCGAGGTGTTCAAGACCTATATCATCACCGAGCGCGGCGGTGAGCTTTGCCTTATCGACAAGCACGCTGCGCATGAGCGCATTCTGTTTGAGCAGCTGGCCAGGGACTACGGCAGCGTGCCGTCCCAGATGCTGCTCGTCCCTGTGCAGGTCAATCTGACCGCCGCGGAAAAACAGGCCGTTTTGCAGAACCTTGACCTTCTGACCGATGCCGGCATCGAGGCCGAGGACTTCGGCGGCTCGACTGTTGTCGTGCGCGCCGTGCCCGCGGATGTGCCGGTGGACGATGTAGAGGATATGATCGTGGAGCTGGCGGCAAAGCTCGCCGACGGCGGACGCGACGCCCTGCGTGAAAAGACCGAGTGGGTGCTGCATTCCATCGCCTGCCGCGCGGCCATCAAAGCGGGGGACCGCACGAACGCCGCCGAGATGCTCGCGCTGGCCCAGCGCATCATGGACGGCACGGTCCCGCCGTTCTGCCCGCACGGGCGGCCCTGCGTATTGAAAATCACCCGGAAGGAGCTGGAAAAGCAGTTTGGCCGACTTGTCTAAACCCCGCGTCGTCGCCGTCGGCGGGCCGACGGCCAGCGGCAAGACCGCACTTTCCGTCGCGTTGGCCAGAGCCTTTGACGGCGAGATCATCAACGCCGACTCGATGCAGATTTACAAAAATCTCGACGTAGGCACGGCGAAGCCGAACGCGGAGGAGCGGCAGGGGATACCGCATTATCTTTTGGACTTTCTGCCGCCGGAGACCCCCTACAGCGTGGCGGACTTCACCGCCGCCGCCGACCCGCTGATACGGGACATCACGGCCCGCGGCAGACTGCCCCTCGTCGTGGGCGGCACGGGGCTGTATATCACCAGTCTTTTGAGCGGTATGGCGTTTGCCCCGGAAAAGACCGACCCCGCCATCCGCGCCCGATTACAGGCGCGGGCGGACACCGAGGGCGGCACGGCACTTTACGCCGAGCTGCAAAGGATCGACCCCGACTACGCCGCTCAGGTCCACCCCAACAACCTGCCGCGCGTCATCCGCGCACTGGAGCTGTTTGAAGCCACAGGCCGCCGCATGAGCGACCAGCGCCGCGAGGCCAGGCCCGCCGAGGCACCCTACCATGCGCTCTGCCTCTGCCTGACCTGCCGGGACCGCGCAGTGCTGTACAGCCGCATTGACCGCCGCGTGGACGAAATGGTCGAAAACGGTGTGCTGGACGAAGCAAGGCAGGTCTACGACCACCGCGATGCCTACCGCACGGCGGCGCAGGCCATCGGCTACAAGGAATTCTTCCCGTACTTTGAGGGCACGGCCAATCTGACCGAATGCACCGAGCGTCTCAAGCAGGCAACGCGCAACTACGCCAAGCGCCAGCTGACCTGGTTCCGCCGCCAGAACGACGCGGTGTGGCTCTATCTGGATGAGGAGAATGTCACCGAGCGCGCCTGCACGCTGGTGCGGGCCTTTTTGCACAACGAGGAATAACGGAAAGGAGGGTGCACCGTGAGCAACCGGCAGGACCGCCCGCTGGCAAAAAAACTTTTACACGCGCTGGGTCTGCTGGCACTGGCACTCTTCCTGCTGTATGTTGCCGTCCAGTTCGTGCTGATCTTCCATCGGTCCTACAAGACCGAGACCGCCATCCGCTACACGCTGGCCGAAAGCCTGAACCTGACCGGCGTTGTGGCATTTGACGCTGTGGATGTGCCGGGCAGCGGCAATCTCGGCTATCTTGTGCAGGATGGCGAGCGCGTGACGAACGGCACGGTGGTAGCCGAATGCTACACCGATGACACCCAGGGCCTGCAGCGTGAGCGTCTGGATCGGCTCGAGCGCTCCATCACGCTGCTTACGAAGTCGCAGAATTCTGCCGGCAGTGAGCTTTCGGTGCTGACAAACCAGACGAAGCAGGCGTTGTACAACCTGCTGGATAAGCTGGACACTGCCCAGTATACCGGCATCTCCGACGCGCAGGACAGCTTTCTGCTGGCCCAGAACCGTCTGCAGATCAGCACCGGGCAGACGGCGGATTTCTCCCAGTCCATCGCAGCGCTGCAGACCGAGTACGACGGCATCAAGGCGCAGCTCGACACGCTGCAGACCGTCACCGCCACAACGAACGGCTATTTCAGCCGCACGGAGGCCTCGCCCGCCATCCGGACGGACTGCCGGGCGCTGGCCGATGCCGACCCGGCCACGCTGCAAAAAATGCTGGCAGACGGCTTCCCGGCAGCGGATACAAACCGCGCCGGACAGATCGCGACGGGCTTCAGCTGGAAATTCTACGCGGTCTGCGATTTGGATACCGCCGCACGGTTCGACGGTCTGTCCACGGTGAAAATCAGCGTACCCGGCAAGCAGAACACCCCGCTTTCCGCCACGGTGGAGGAAGTCACCGAGGACAAGGACAACGGCATTGCCAAGATCGTGCTGCAATGCCAGACCATCAGCGCCGAGGTCCTGGGCCTGGGCTGCGAGACCGTGCAGGTCGATTTAAAAACCTACGAGGGCATCCGCATCGACAAGGCGGCGCTGCATATCGTGAACGGCCAGCGCGGTGTCTATGTCAAGTACGGCAACCTGCAGCGCTTTTTGAAGATCACAACGCTGTATGAGAATGACAGCTACATTCTTGTCCCGGAGGACGGCAAGCTCGGCAGTGCAAATGAGGTGCGCCTCTATGATGAGATCATCGTACAGGGCACAAATTTGGAGGATGGCAAACTATTGTAACGAAAATACGCCGTTTGTATTGACAAGACTGCCAAAAAAGAAGATAATATTTAATGTATATCGCTGTAATGACGCGCTGACGTAAACGGCGCTTTCTGATCAAAGGAGTTTTACGACCATGTCCATGCTTGACAGTTTGAGAAGCAAGCTCGGTATCGCCCCCGAAGCAGATTCCTATGTAGATGACACTGAAGAGAATGTTTTCCCCGGCGGGCAGGGGGCTGCAGCTGCGCAGGAGTATACCCAGCAGCAGGAGATCAAACAGCACAGCAATAAGGTCGTGAACATCAACGCGACGACCCAGCTGCAGGTCGTTCTGGTCAAACCGGAACGCTTTGACGATGCGTCCAGCATAGCGGACCAGCTCAACGCCAAGCATACTGTGGTGCTGAATCTGGAGTCTGCCAGCAAAGAGGTCTCCCGCCGTCTGATCGACTTCCTGTCCGGTGTAGCCTATGCCAACAACGGCCAGATCAAGCGCGTGGCGACCAGCACCTTCATTATTACGCCGTACAACGTTGATATTATGGGTGACCTGCTCGACGAGTTGGAAAACAATGGCGTCTTCTTCTGATACCGCCAATGCGGTGCGCGGCTTTGTGCCGCCGCAGAATGACGACGAGCGCCGCCTGATGCGCCGTGTCGAGGAGCTGTGCCGCGTTGCGGTAAGCCGCGGCATCCCGCGTTATACGGGCTTTCTCTCGGACCGGGAGCAGAGCCTGGCGCAGGCCGCCTGCAACAAGGCCGGGTGCCGCTGCATCCGCTTTTGGGGCGGCTTTGACGCAGCAGAACGCCGGGTGCTCTGTATTGAGCCGCCCGACGCCTGGCAGGAAGAACCGCTGGCCTACCTGCAATGCACCGCTTACGGGGATAAGCTGCCGACCCACCGGGATTATCTCGGTGCGATTCTGGGCCTTGGCCTTGAGCGCAGCTGCGTGGGGGACCTGCTGGCAGACCCCGAGCGTGAGGACACATTTTACGCGGTGATCCTCGCCGACAAGCAGGAATTTATAAATGCGGAGCTGACCGGCGCAGGGCACTGCACCGTGCATACTGCGTGCATCGACGCACTGCCCGCCCGTCTGGCCGAAAGCCGCGAGCGCACCCTGCAGGAGGCTACCGTGCCGTCCCTGCGTGCGGACGCGGTGCTGGCGGCCATGCTGCACACCTCCCGCGCCCGCGCGGCAGAATATATCGCCGCGGGCCGTGTGGAGATCAACCACCTGCCGTTGAAGGCCGCCCACGAGACCGCCTACGCCGCGGATATTTTTACAGTGCGCGGCGTGGGGCGCTTCAAGCTGGCGGCCATCGGCGGCAAAAGCCGCAAGGATCGTCTGTTCATATCCTTTTACCAATATTGAGCGCAGGATCGCCCGCAGCGCTGCGGGCAGGGAATAACGGGGCCGTGTGCCCCGCATACAGGAGGAAAGCCGTCATGATCTCTTCCGAGGATGTCCGCCACGTCACATTTGACAAAGCGTTCCAGGGCTATCGCCGTGAGGATGTGGATGATTATCTCAAGCAGGTCGCCCAGGCAATGGACGACCTGGCTGCCCAGAATGATGATTTGCAGAAAAAGCTCGTCATGCTGGCTCAGCGCATTGAAAAATACCGAACGATGGAAAACTCCCTGAGTACGTCGATGATCAACGCCCAGCGCATGGGGGACAGTATTATCCGCGAGTCCAAGCAGAAAGCGGCGGAGATCATCCGCTCGGCCAACATCAAGGCGGAGGACCGTGAGCAGCGCGCCCGCGATGACGTCGAGCTGGCCAAGCAGGAGATCGTCACGCTCAAGGGTGAGGCAGACAGCTTCAAGCGTTCGCTGATTGAGATGTACCGCAAGCATATCAACCTTATCAATAAACTGCCCGATTACACCAGACGGCCCGAGGATGAACCCGTTCCGCCGCCGTCCCCGGCCCCGGAGCAGGCCGCTGCCCCTGCGGCAGAGCCGCAGCCCGCTGTGCAGGCCCCGGTCTACACGGCCCCCACAGCCCAGCCTGTGCCGGAGCCGGCCCCGGTACAGCAGACAGCCCAGATGCCCGCCATGCAGGAGACGGCCTACTATGAGCCGCCCACAGCCCAGCCCGTGCCGGAGCCGACGGAAAGTGCCCGGGCTCAGGGCGAAAAGGTAGACACGGTGGAATTTGCCATCGCGCCGCACCCGGAGGAGCCGGAGGAAGCCGAGCCCGCCCCGATCCCCGTGGAGGAGCCTGCCATCGACGAGACGCGGCTCCAGGATGTCTCCGGCCTGTATGACGAGCCGGAGGCCAAGCCTGCCCGCCGCCGCAAGGCCGGTACGACCAGGCGCACGACCCGCAAAAAGGCAAGTGACGAACCGCAGGAGGAGCTGAATTCCCCGGCGTTCGATAACTTTGAAGGCGTTGACTTTGACAGCTGACGCCCGATGTGATATAACTAAAGAATCCAATAAATAGAGGAGAGTAGGAAACTTTGGCGCAGAACTACAACGACACCATCCATAAGATGCAGACCCCGTTTGAAATGCGGGCCGGTCTGCCGAAGAAGGAACCCAAAATGCTCGAGGACTGGGAGCAGAACCATGTCTATGAGCAGATGATTAAGAACAATGAGGGCAAGCCGCAGTACATCCTGCACGACGGCCCTCCGTATGCCAACGGCAATATCCACATGGGTACGGCCCTGAACAAGATCATCAAGGACATCATCATCCGCTATAAGAACATGTCCGGCTTCCAGGCACCCTACGTGCCCGGCTATGACACCCACGGCCTGCCCATCGAGCTGAAGGCGCTGAGCTCCCTCGGCGACAAGAAGGCCGGTGTCTCCAAGCTGGAGCTGCGCCAGATCTGCAAGGAGTTTGCCACCGAGCACATCGGCGTCATGAACGAGCAGTTCAAGCGTCTGGGCGTGCAGGGCGACTTTGAGAACCCCTACCTGACCCTGCGCCCCGAGTTTGAGGCCCGCCAGGTCGAGATCTTCGGCGAGAACATGCGCGGATTCGCGCAATCCGGACCGGAGGAGACCCGGCACATCAACAAGTGGCTGGCCGACAACTGCTTCGGCGACTACTACACTCGCGGCGGACTCGACACCCGCGAGCGCGAAATGGTCACGTTGTGTTTCCTGGCCGCGCAGGGTGGTTGCGAACCGCAGCTTACGGCGCATGCCAAGGCGAATATGGTCGTTGGCAATGAGAAGGCGTTTCTAATCGCGGTGGTCTCGCAGTGCATGCCGTATATCGGCTATCCGCGTACGTTGAACGCGATTCGTTGCATCGATGAGGCTGTGAAGGGCTGACCTGCCCGTTAAAAACGCCGGCAAACAAACAAAGGGCTATCCGCCGAACAAGACGGATAGCCCTTCCTTATAGCTGATTGTGGATGGCGTGCTGTGTTTACTCGCCCCACACGTCCTTGGCGATGGATTGGACGAGTGCGATCTTGGCCCACTGCTGGTCTTCGGTGAGCTTGTTGCCTTCCTGGGTGGAGGCGAAGCCGCACTGGGTGGACAGGCACAGGCGGTCGAGCGGAATGTACTGGGCGGCTTCCTGGATGCGGGCCTTGATGGTGTCCGGATCCTCAAGGTCGGGCTTCTTGGAGGTGATCAGGCCGAGCACGACCTTCTTGTCGCCGGAGACTTCGGCGAGCGGCGCGAAATCGCCGGAACGGTCGTCGTCGAACTCGAGGTAGTAGGCGTC
>ENA-ORRU01002401-ORRU01002401.1-human-gut-metagenome-genome-assembly--contig:-NODE-2401-length-9888-cov-4.389098_pt1 | contig 9888 bp, 9 predicted proteins | sample MGYA00242184_ERZ509151 | MGnify/ENA primary metagenome ERZ509151 (study PRJEB26280, sample SAMEA2338667) | human gut metagenome | biome: human gut; feature: human-associated habitat; material: faeces... | reverse complement strand
AGTGGCTTTTAAAAACAAACCTACGCAAGCTGTGTCTTTTTCAGAAGCTGAAGATGAAATAGTTGAACCTACACCAACACCAGAACCTACTCCAGCGCCTGTAGTTCCTGAAAAACCAGAAGTTCCAGAAGAAGGATTAAAACCAATTTCTGGATTGACAATCGACCCTAAAGGAGATTTAAGACAATTCAACGGCTTTACTTTCGTAAATAAAGACGGCGGAATCGCTAAAGTAGGATATGAAGCTGGAGTTCAATATTATATGGAATTTGAAGGCGGCGCAAGATTCCATCAAGGCGCAGGTCCTGCTTGTAAAGGCGGAAGCTATGTATTGCTTGCTGGCGGAAATAGAGCCTATGTTAAATTTGCAGCAGACGGTTATGTAAATGTAACTATAAACGGTAAAACGGTTCAATATGCTTTACAAAGCAAATAAAATAAGAAAGTAAAAGTATAAAAAATAGATAATAAGATTTAAGCCTGTCGTTCTTTAAGCGGCGGGCTTTATTATTTTATATAATAAAAATTAAAAAAAATAGTTGACTTTTTAAAAATAATTCCTATCTTAAATATAGAAAATAAATAAAAATGTTTGGATTAAATCCAATGAGGAGAGTTATTATGATTAAAACAAGACAAAACAAAAGCATTTTATATCTATTAGCAGTTGCCCTTATGGTTGCGATAATGTCAATAGCATGTAAAAACAAACCTACGCAAGCTGTGTCTTTTTCAGAAGCTGAAGATTCAACTATAGTGGTTGACCCTACGCCGACTCCTGAAGAAGGATTAAAACCAATTTCTGGAATAACGATAAATGCAAATGAAAATTTATCTCAATTTGAAAATTATACTTTCATAAACGAAAATGGCGAAATAGCGACAATAAAATACGACACTATATATTATGTCATTAATAATAAACATAGCATTCATAAAATAAATTGGCGTATAGAATTGCCTGACGGTTCTAAATTAATTCAAGGACAAGGACCTGGATGTAGAGGAAATAGCTACGCATTCCGTGAAGGAGTAAAGGCAGATGTTAAATTTGCAGCAGACGGTTATATGTATGTAATAAAAGACGGTTCTACGGTTAAATACGCTTTAAATAGCAAATAAAAGAAAGTAAAAGTATAAAGTAGATAATAAGATTTGAGCCTGTCGTTCTTTAAGCGGCGGGCTTTTTTATTATTTTAATTTTCTGTTTATATCATAATCGCCTCTCGCTCCTGTGAGGATATAACCTATTTTATCAATACTTTTTTTTAGAAGTTCCACGCCTTCAGCCGATTCTGTTCCCGTAGAAATTTTATTATTATAAAGCAAATATTTTTTTCTCACATTCATTGGCGATAGATTCGGCATAACAACATTAGCGCCATGCAATATTCCAAGCTCGCGTCCGCCTTCTTTTATAGTGCCAAGCGCCGTTGTTGCGGGAATCAAAGACAAAGGAAAAATCAAACGAAGAATACTTATAAGAATTAAAGTTAATTCCATCTCTCCGATTTTTTCGTTTGCAAAAGGAGTGTCTTTATGTGGTAAAAAAGGACCGATTCCTATCATTTCAGGTTTAATTTCTTGCATAAATATCAAATCGCTTGCAATATTTTCTAATTTTTGAAAAGGGCTTCCTACCATAATTCCCGTTCCCGTTTGAAAGCCTAATCTTTTTAAAATTCTCAAGCATTCTTTTCTATTATCTAAACTCATATATTTAGGATGCAATTTTGAATAATGTTCGTTTTCGGAAGTTTCATGTCTTAAAAGAAATCTATTCGCTCCGTTATTTTTTAATTCTTTATAATATTCTTCATCTTTTTCGCCTATTGACAAAGTTAAAGCGCAATCGGGAAATTCTTTTTTTATCGCTCGAACAATATCCGACATTCTCTCTATGTTAAAAAAATTATCCTCTCCTCCTTGCAAAACAAAAGTTCTAAAACCGATATCGTAGCCTACTTTACAACATTCTAAAATTTCTTTTTTATTTAATCGATATCTTTCTGCGTTTTTATTACTCTTTCTTATTCCGCAATAAATACAATCATTTTTGCAATAATTTGTAAACTCTACAAGCCCGCGCATAAAAATATATTTTCCAAAAATTTTATCCGCTTTCTCTCTCGCTTTAATTCTCAAATATTCTTTTAATTTTTTTATCTCTTCTTTTTCTTTTTTATCAAGTTTCTTTTTATTTAAATTATTATCGTATTCAAAAGAAGATAAAATAGTTAAAGCGTCTTTATAAGAAATTTTTTCTTTTTTGTCGATTTTATCTATTATTTTTTTAGCTTTGTTAATATCGATAATATTATTCATTAAATATAATTAACTCCGTTTATTTTAGCTATTGCCATTCCGTAATTTGTTATAGGTTTATTCTGTCTTTCGCATAATCTTATTCTGTTTAATATATGCTTTCTCGTTCCCATACATCCGCCGCAATGAATAATTAAATCGTATTTTGACAAATCGCTTGGAAAATCTTCTCCCGTAGTATAATCAATATCAAATGCGAAACCGAATTTATTTTTAAGCATATTTGGAATTTTTACTCTTCCTATATCGCCTTCTAAAGGAATATGAGCGCAACTTTCTGCAATAAGTATTTTACTTTCTTTATTAAGATTATCTATAAAATCCGCTCCTTTTTTATATATTTTTTCATCTCCTTTGTATCGAGCGAATAAAACTGAAAAAGATGTTAAAGCGCTTTCTTTAGGTTTTAATTTTTCAACTTCTTTAAAAACTTGCGAATCCGTTATTATAACTTTCGGAGGCTTATTTAAACTTTTTAATGCATTTTCAAATTTATCAAAAGTCGCTCCAATCACTATCGCTTTACTATCGAGTATATCTCTTATAGTTTGAACTTGAGGCAAAATTAATCTTCCTTTAGGCGCTTGTATATCTTGAGGCATTACAAGTAAAACAATATCGTCTTCTTTAATTATATGTCCGACTATGCTTATTTCGTCTTCTTTTGAAAGATTATTTTTTATAGTTTCAATTAGATTGTCTATATTTATTTTTTTATTTACGCTTATAGAAACGCAATCAATATCGAAAATTTCTTTTATATTTTGTTCTACTATTTTATAATTTTGATTCAAATCAATTTTATTTATAACGGCAATAATCGGAATTCCAAATTCGGATAATTGATTTTTCCATTTTAATTCTAAAATATAATCGTTATTTTTAATATTACAATCAAAAACAAGTAGAGCGATATCGGTTTTTTCTGCAATTTTTTTTGTTTTTTCAATTCTTAATAAACCTAAATCTCCATTGTCGTCAAATCCCGCCGTGTCTACTATAACGCATGCTCCGATTTTATTTATTTCAATAGCTTTTTTCACAGGGTCGGTTGTAGTTCCCGCTTTATCTGAAACTATAGCGACATTTTGATTTGCAATAGCGTTTATTATGCTAGATTTTCCCGCGTTTGTTCGTCCAAAAATCGCTATATGAGTTCTATTTGAATTTGGAGTATCGTTCATTTTATCCTCAATTTTTAATTTTTTATTCTTAAATTAAAATTTAAAATCTCTCTTTCCTTCGTTTATTTCGTCTAACGCGCTCACGAGTTTATTTTTTACTTTTTCATTTGGAATTTTATCTATTTCATTAACCATTACTCTGTCAATTTCTTTTTCGGTATTGTTTGACGCGTAATCGTTTGAATATTCTTTTAATGTTATTATAGCGTTAGCCTGACAAAAGTTTTTTATCTGTCCGCTTTTTGCAAAACTCATAAATCTATCTCCCGTTCTTCCTTCTCTATAACATGCAGTGCAGAAACTTGGCAAATAATCGATTTTGCATAACCATTTTATTATATCGTCCAATGAACGCGTATCGTTAACTTCAAACTGTTTTGAGTTTTCCTCTTCTTCCTCTACATATCCGCCAACGCTTGTCCTTGAGCCTCCGCTTATTTGCGAAACTCCGACTTCCAAAACTTCCTCACGAGATTTTTGACTTTCTCTTGTAGAAACTATTATTCCCGTATAAGGCACGGCTATTCTTAAAACAGCGACTATTTTTTTAAATAAATCGTCTTTTATAGCGTTAGGAAAAGAATTAACATCCACATCGTCCGCTGGTCTTATTCTTGGAACGCTAATCGTATGAGGTCCGCAACCAAAAGTATCTTCCAAATGTTTTGCATGATAAAGCATCGCCGTAAAATCGTATTTATAATTATAGAGTCCGAATAAAACTCCGATTCCCACATCGTCAATTCCGCCTTCCATAGCTCTATCCATAGCTTCTGTATGATATTCATAATCGCTTTTAGGTCCGCTCGGATGCAGTTTTTGATAAGTAGGTTTATGATAAGTTTCTTGAAATAATACATAAGTGCCAATTCCCGCGTCTTTTAATTTCGTATAATTTTCTACGGTTGTAGCCGCAATATTTACATTTACTCTTCGTATAGCTCCGTTTTTATGTTTTATTCCGTAAATTGTTTTTATAGATTCTAATAAATAATCCATGCTCGCATATTCTGGGTCTTCTCCCGTTTCTAAAGCAAGTCTTTTATGTCCCATATCTTGCAATGCCATAACTTCCGCTTTTATTTCTTCTTGAGTTAATTTTTTTCTTGTTATATTTTTATTTTTTGAATGATAAGGACAATATACGCAACCGTTAATACAATAATTTGACAAATATAAAGGAGCGAATAAAACTATTCTTCTTCCGTATATTTCAAGTTTTATTTTTTTGGCAATTTCGTATATTTCATTTTCTACATTTTTATCACAACATAATAATAACGCTAAAGATTCGTCAGGCTCAAGTCCTTTCATTTCTTTTGACTTATTTAATATTTTTTGAATATCGTAATTTCCGTTTTCAACTTCAAATATTGTTTCTAAAATTTTTTCGTCATTAATAAATTCGTTTGCATTTTTAGATTTTGAATTAAATTTATACATGATAACCTCTCAAATAAAAAACTGTTTAAAAAATTTTTGCTTATTTATTGGAGTAGAGAGCTTTTGCAGAAACTCCTTCCAACATACCAAGCTTACCCGTTAAACTATTAATTTTATCCGAAGGAGCATTTAAAACGACACTTATTATATTTATATTTTTTTCTCTGTAAGGAATTCCCATCCTTCCTATTATAAAATCGCCATTTTCATGCAAGATTTCATTAACCTTTGAAACTATATTTTTATTTTCAATGATTATTCCTATAACGGCAATTCTATTTTCCATAAATCAAACTAAATATTATATAATAGTTGTAAAATCCTTTATGATAAACTTAATAGTTGTTCATTTAGGTATTATAAATTATATAATAAATCGTTTATTTTGTAAATAGTTTATTAAATTTTTTTTAAAAAGCGCTTGATTTCGTAATTATTTTATACTATACTATATATAGTTTAATTAAAATTTATGGAGGTATAGAATGAGCGAAAACGCCGCTTTTTTAACCGAAGAGCCAATTAGCGATGGTATCAAAAAATTAGTCGAAGAATGGGAAAACATTGAAGGTAATCTTATAATGATTTTTCATGGCATTCAAAAGCATTACGGATATGTTCCTAGAAATGTAGCTAAATATGTATCGGAAGCTATAGATGTTCCGCTTACAAGAATATATGAAATATTAACTTTCTATAACTATTTTACAATGGAGCCGCCTGCTGAAAATCATATATCGGTTTGTATGGGAACTGCTTGCTATTTAAATGGAGCAAAAGATTTGATTGACGAAGTAAAGTCAAAACTTTCTTTAAAAGGCGAACAGCAATATTCCGAAGACAGAAAATATAAATTGGAAGAAGTTAGATGCATAGGTTGTTGCGGTTTATCTCCCGTTATTACTTTTAACGGCGAAGTTAAGGGAAGGGTAAAGCCTGAAGAAATTTCAAAACTTATAGAAGATAATAATAATAAATAATGGGAGTAAATTATGATAGAAAAATTAGATAGAAAAAAATTAGAAGAGCATAGAATAAGCACTGAAAAAGAAATAGAGATAAGAAAAGGAATAGAAACATCCGAAGACGACAGATATCATATATTAGTATGCGGAGGAACGGCTTGCGAATCTAATAAAAGCGAAGAGATAGTAAAATTATTAAAAGAGCATGCAGAAAAAAATGGAATTGGCGATAAAGTTTTGGTTATAAAAACGGGATGTTTCGGTTTTTGTAGTCAAGGTCCTGTAGTTAAAATAATTCCTGGAAGAGTATTTTATACGCATGTTCAACCCGAAGATGCAAAAGATATAATAGAGCAGCATGTAATACAGAAAAAACTTGTATTAAGAATATTATATAAAGAGCAGAGAGAACATAGAGATTTTACTAAAGAGATTAACTTCTATGAAAAACAAAAAAGAATAGTCTTAAAAAATTGTGGAATGATAGACCCTGAAAATATTGACGAATATATAGGAAATGACGGCTATAAAGCGCTTTCAAAAGTTTTATTTGAGATGCAACCTAAAGATGTTATTAAACAATTGGAAATATCGGGTTTGAGAGGAAGAGGAGGCGCTGGATTTCCAACTTGGAAAAAATGGAGTTTTGCAAGCGAAGTTGAAGCCAAACAAAAATATATAGTATGCAATGCCGATGAAGGAGACCCAGGTGCTTATATGGATAGGAGCATTCTTGAAGGCGACCCTCATGCGGTTATAGAAGCTATGATTATAGGCGGATACGCTATAGGAGCTAGCAAAGGCTATATGTATATAAGAGCGGAATACGGACTTGCAGTTGAAAGAGTGAAAATAGCTTTGAAACAGGCTTACAATTACGGATTATTGGGAAAAAATATTTTGGGAGCTAATTTCTCTTTCGATTTGGATATAAGGCTTGGAGCGGGCGCTTTCGTATGCGGAGAAGAAACGGCGCTTTTGGCGTCAATAGAAGGAAGCAGAGGAACTCCGAGACCGCGTCCTCCTTTCCCTGTGGTAAAAGGATTATTCGGTTGTCCTACCGTAATAAATAATGTCGAAACTTTTGCAAATATTACCGCTATAATAAATAATGGCGGAGAATGGTTTGCCTCTATCGGAACGAAAAATTCAAAAGGAACTAAAGTATTCGCTTTGACGGGAAATGTCAATGTGTCGGGCTTGGTGGAAGTGCCTATGGGAACTACTATTAGAGAGATAATTTACGATATAGGAGGCGGAGTTCCTAACGATAAATTTGCTAAAGGAGTTCAAACGGGCGGACCTTCTGGCGGAATATTGCCTGAAGAATTATTTGGAACGCATATAGATTTTGATAATTTGGTTCAATTAGGCTCAATGATGGGTTCGGGCGGTATGATAGTTATAGACGAAGATAGGAATATGGTTGATTTTGCCAAATTCTATTTAGGTTTTTGCGTTGATGAAAGTTGCGGTAAATGTGTTCCTTGCAGAATAGGAGGCATGCAAATGCTAAAATTACTTGAAAAATTTACAAAAAGAAGAGCGAAAGAAGACGATATAGAAAAGTTAAAAGAAATAGCTTTAACTATGAAAAAGGCTTCGCTTTGTGCGCTTGGAACTACGGCTGCAAATCCTGTTTTATCGACTTTAAAACATTTTGAAAACGAATATAAAGCGGGAATATTTGTGAGAAACAATTAGAAAATAAGGATAATAAAAAATGAAAACAAAAATAATAATTATAGCGTTAATATTATCGGCAATGTGTTTTACAAAAAGTAAAGATACTTTCACGCTACAAGATACTTATGATTGGAAATTTACAGAATTAGAATTTAAGGACATTAAATTCATTAGAAAGAGTGCTTAATCTATATAAAGTAGATTATGACCTTAAGAACGAACTTAAAGAGAGCATAATATTAATGGTTAAATCTGCTTATCTTGATGGTTTAGAAGATTGTCAATATAATAAAGAGAGGAGGTTTAAAGTAAAATGAGTAAGAATATTAGAATAAAATTAATATTTTATTATGGAGGATATTATGATTAAAATAAAAATAAACGGAAAAAATTTAGAAGTTGAAGATAATATTACGATATTAAAAGCGGCTAAAAAAGTGGGAATAAAAATTCCAACTCTATGCTATCATCCCGATATTCATCCAACTTCGGCTTGCGGTATTTGTGTGGTTAAACTTGCAAATATGGGCAATAAATATGTTAGAGCATGTTCTATGCTTGTTGAAGAAGGAATGGATATTATAACTCATGACGCCGAAATAAATATGGTTAGAAAAGGAGTTTTGGAACTTGTTTTATCCGCTCATCCTAACGATTGTTTAAATTGCATAAGAAACGGAAACTGCGAACTTCAAACCGCCGCCGCCGATTTTGGAGTTAGAAATTCAAAATTCGACAATATAAAACAGAATCATCCAAGAGACGAAACGGCGGGAAGCATAGTGCTTAATCCTGAAAAATGTATAAAATGCGGAAGATGTGTAGTCGTTTGTCAAGAAATGCAAAAAGTTCATGCATTAGGTTTTGTAAATAGAGGATTTGACACTTATTTTGCGCCCGTTGGAGTTTCGCTTAAAGATTCTACTTGCGTTGATTGTGGACAATGCGCCACTCACTGCCCTGTAGCCGCAATATATGAAAAAGTCGACACTAAAGAAGTTATGGACGCTTTGGATAATCCCGATATTTATGTTACGGTTCAAATGGCGCCTTCGGTTAGAGTGGCTTTGGGAGAATATTTCGGACTTAAAGCGGGAGATAATATTACGGGAAAAATATATGCCGCTATGCGTTTATTAGGATTCGATGCAATATTCGATACAAATTTTGGAGCGGATATGACTATAGTAGAAGAAGCTAACGAGTTTGTTAAAAGATTTACCGAAAGCAACGGCACGGCTGTAATGACTACTTCATGTTGTCCCGCTTGGGTAAAATATATAGAAGAATATTATCCTGATTTGCTTGATAATGTTTCCACTTCAAAATCTCCTCATATGATGCTAGCGCCTATGGTTAAAACATATTATGCGGAAAAAATGAAATTAAATCCTGCAAAAATATATAATGTTTCAATAATGCCTTGCACCGCTAAAAAGAATGAAATCAGAAAAAACGATACAATGAAATCAAGCGGATATAACGATGTAGATGTCGTTATAACTACAAGAGAGTTTGCAAGAATGATAAAACGATACGGAATAGATTTAGCGGGAATACAAGAGGAAGAAGCGGATAGCATACTTGGAGAATATAGCGGAGCGGGAACGATTTTCGGAGCTACAGGCGGAGTTATGGAGGCGGCTTTAAGAACGGCTTATAATGTTATAGCGGGTTCTAATCTTGAAAATGTAGAATTTAACGATGTTAGAGGATTAAAAAATGTTAAAAAAGCTACAGTAAAGATTTTGGATAAGGATGTTAAAATAGCCGTAGTAAATGGACTTCATAATGTCGACCCAGTTATGCAAGAGATAAGAGAGGCGAAAGAAAAAGGCGAAAATCCTCCTTATAATTTTGTGGAAGTTATGGCATGTCCAGGAGGATGCGTAGGCGGCGGCGGACAACCTTACGGAACTACCAACGAGGTAAGAGTCGATAGAGCTAAAGGATTATATACGGAAGATAAAAAAGGCGTTAAACATAGATGTTCGCATGATAACGAGCATATAAAAATACTTTATAAAGACTTCTTGGGAGAACCTTTAGGAGAAAAACCGCATCATTATTTGCATACCGAATATAAGAAAGCGGAAAAATATACAAAATAAAGTAAAATAACGAAGAAAATTATAAAGCGTATCTGTCAGGTAAAAATGATTGATACGCTTTTTTTATTTAATTAATATATTAGATTAATAAATCGCTTATTTATATAATAATTTTTTCAAATATTTTTATCGATTATAAATTTTTAATAAATAATATATAATTAATAAAAAATT
>ENA-ORRU01002396-ORRU01002396.1-human-gut-metagenome-genome-assembly--contig:-NODE-2396-length-9915-cov-4.101420_pt1 | contig 9915 bp, 9 predicted proteins | sample MGYA00242184_ERZ509151 | MGnify/ENA primary metagenome ERZ509151 (study PRJEB26280, sample SAMEA2338667) | human gut metagenome | biome: human gut; feature: human-associated habitat; material: faeces... | reverse complement strand
CTGTATTGGCGGGATGATGGATTCTACTGTGTTGGATGTGACGCATTGTGCCGATTTTTATCCTTACTATTCAATGGTAATATTCCGCGAGGTGTTTTTTGTGAGCGAAGGTCACAGAAAGCCCGAGACATACCGCGCGAATTTATACAATCAGTATAAATTCTGTGCATCGCGAAGCGTGTTACTGAGAATGAAGTGAAAAGTAACTTTTTATCAGGTATTTCTTTATATTTTCTGATTATTTATATTGAAACGCTTTTTTGATAGGTCTATAATATAGAAAAAAGGAGCGTGATCTTTATGAGTACGGAAACTACGAAGGATACTCTTCCTTTTACCTGCACGCCGGCTTATGACCGGGATGCCTGTAAGGGATGTGTCTGTTCTACTTGCTATGAGCAGGAATTTTGTGACCGGTGCAGCTCCTGTGTAGAGCAGGGACATCGGAAAGAACGATGCAATGCTTATGAGGGAGCCTACAATTACTAACAAAAAAGGATCTGAAAAAGGCAGAACTATTTGTAAAATCTCGCCTTTTACAGATCCTTTTTATTATTATCCACTATCCAACAGAGCGGCACAGCCTCCCCTCCTCAACACCCCCGAATCCCGCACCCTGTCAGAACATTCACGCCCACCACAACGCAGAACAGCGGCGTGGCCAGGAGGGGAAGAGCGCGAGAAGGGGAGACGGCCTTCGCAACTCCGAGTGCTTCCCCTTCTCGCAAATTACCGCCTTCCAAAAGGCCGAACCTTTATCCCCAAAATAAAAAATTATAAAAAAAGAGACCGTCAGACCAATAAAGTCCAACAGTCTCAAAAAAGAAAAAAAAATCTTTTTATTCTTACACTTTCTTATTTATTCTTAACTTTTTCAAGCATCTCCTCAGCTCTCTCAATCTCACTCTTCTCATCCTTCGGAAGAACAATATTAAGAATAATCGCAAATACCGCTGCCGGAACAATACCGGAACCGCCGAAGATCAGGCTGATCGCCTGTGGCAGATGCACCAGGATCGCTGTATTGGAGCCAAGTCCATAACCAAGACCAAGTGCTACGGAAACGATCGTAACATTTCTCGGTCCGATCGGCCACTTGGTAATTAACTGGATACCGCTGACAACAATAGATGAGAACATCATAACAGCAGCGCCGCCAAGAACACTCTGCGGCATGATGGAGATCAGTGCAGCAAGCTTCGGGAACAGTCCGCATGCGATCAGGAAGATTCCTCCTGTAGCGATACAGAAACGGTTTACAACCTTATTCATTGCAACCAGGCCAACGTTCTGGCTGAAGGATGTGTTCGGAAGCACACCGAACAGTGCTGCGAAGGAAGATCCAAGTCCGTCACACATAACACCACCGGAAAGCTCTTTGTCTGTAGCCTCTCTTCCAAGACCACCCTCTGTGATTCCGGAAATATCACCAACTGTTTCAACTGCAGTTACAATAAACATGATCAGGATCGGCACGATCGCACGTGCGTCAAACACCCATTTTACAGGCATCAGTGCCGGTACCGCAAACCATTTTGCCTGAGCAACCTTGTCCCAGTTGAGAACCCAGGCCTTTGTAGCCTCCACAGTAGCACCTGTGTCATCTACATATGTAAATGTTGTAGGAAGTACCATAGCCATGATACTTACCAGAACGTATCCCACGATAATACCGATGAGGATTGAAGAAAAGCTTGTGAAGCCTTTTGTTCCATGCTTCAGTACAATGATCACGATCAGAACTACAAAGCCTACGAAAAGGTTTTCAAGAGAACCGTAATCCTTTGCGGAGCTTCCGCCACCGAAAGAGCTGATTCCCACACCGATCAGTGAAAGACCGATTGAAAGTACAACCGTACCTGTTACAACAGATGGGAAAAATTTTCTCAAGGGCTTCAGAAAGCTTCCCAGAACAGTCTCAAAAAGACCGCCGATAAAGCAGGCTGCCATGATCGAACCATAGGCAACGATACCATTTCCCATGACTCCGGCAACGCTCTGACATACGCCGATGAAGCCTGAACTTGTTCCCATAACGATAGGAAGCTTGCCACCGACCGGTCCGATCGTAAAGACCTGTACAAGTGTAACAATTCCTGCGATCAGCATTGCATTCTGAAGTAATGCAACCTGAAGATCCCCTCCTGCTTCGATCCCGCAGGCAGCTGTGATGATCAGAAGCGGGGTAAGATTACCCACAAACATGGCAAGCACGTGCTGCAGTCCAAGGGGAATTGCCACCTTAAGAGGTGGGCGTCCGTCCAGCTCATAAGGGCTGGCTGTGTTTTTCTCCTGTTTTTCCATAATGAATCCATCCTTTCTTTCCCTATGTCCTGACGATAACATAAAAAAGAAGGCAGTTATACCCACTGCTGAATATAACCGCCCTGTTATCTGTCAGTACACGTATCGTGTCTCTTCTGTTTCGACACTCTTATCTGAACTGTTATTTCAGACTCCTGAAAAACGGGTTCATTATACAGTATCCCAACATCTATATCAAGTGTTAATTAACAAGTTGTTGATTTTTTTGCAGCTTTTTTTGCCTGGCTCTCACTCCAGAGCTCATCGGCCTGTTTCTTCCATACCTCTGCATAGTGATCACATTTTGCACAGAGATGCTCCGCTGTTTCCGGAGACTGAAGATCTGTAGATTTCGCTCCTGCACGCTCAACCATCTTGCGGAGAAGCTCAGGATTTTCAAGCATCGGACATGGACGAAGCATGTTTTTGTTGAACGGCTGACCCTTGTGATACTCCATAAAAATCGGGCTCTTCAGCGCCTCAAGGAGTGTACATTCTTTAATATTCGCATTGGAGAAATGAATGAATACGCAAGGATCCACATCTCCGTTTGCATTGATATGGAGGTAACGACGGCCACCTGCGATACATCCGCCTACATACTCTGCATCGTTCTGGAAGTCCATAGTGAAGAGAGATTTTGTGGCACGGAATCTGCGGACGCTGTCGTACATTTTGATTCTCTGCTCCGGTGTGGGAAGGAGATCTGCTGCTGCATCATTTCCAACCGGCATATAGTGGAAGAACCATGCAAAATAAGCTCCGCACTCGATCAGATGATCAAAATACTCCTCACTGCTTACTGCATCTACGTTTGCGGATGTGTAGCATGTGGAAACACCGAACGGAAGTCCGTGGCTCTTCAGAAGCTCCATAGCATGCATAACCTTCTGGTATACGCCATCTCCACGACGTCCGTCTGTAGTTGCCTCTGTTCCCTCAAGGCTGATAGCCGGAACGAAGTTTTTCACACGGAGCATTTCCTGACAGAATTCTTCGTCAATAAGAGTTCCGTTTGTGAAGGAAAGGAACTCGCAGTCCGGATTCATCTCACAGATCTTAATGAGATCCTTTTTGCGGACCAGTGGCTCACCGCCTGTGTAGATGTACATATAGGTTCCCAGTTCTTTACCCTGTTTTACGATAGAATCGATGGTCTCAAGATCCAGATTCAGCTTGTGGCCATACTCCGCTGCCCAGCATCCTGTGCAATGAAGGTTACATGCGCTGGTAGGATCAAGAAGAATTGCCCACGGTACATTGCAGTCATTCTCTTCTGATACCTTTTCCTGCGTTGCGCTTCCCTTAAGACTGGCATTTACAATAAAGTTGCGGAAAAATGTCTGGCGTACGCCGGCATCCAGCTGATACATACGAAGGATCAGCTGATACCAGTTGTCCTTTGCCTCGATGGAATGACGGATCGCATTTCTCTGTCCTGCATACCAGCCATCCGGTGTTACTTTATCAACCATTTCCATGATCTTCGGTATGTTTGTCTCCGGATCCTTCTCAAGATAATCCAGTGCTTTTGTTACGGTAGCTGCGATCGCTGCCTGTTTTGCTTTGTCTACGATTCCCATACTCTATTTCCTCCTATGTTATTATCTAAAGTGATTGGTTATTTTTATGTTTATGTTTAAAGCCGACTCTTGATGATCTTGATCGTCAGGATCCCGACCCATAGATTGAGGATCCCTTCCAGTAAAATGGAAAATCCTACCAACACCATCATCATAGCTGCTGCTTCAAATGGTCTGATAAAAACCAGAACTCCGATCACTCCGGTGACCAGTGCGATCAGCAGGATCTGCCACCACAACGCCAGACCGAATCTCTTCGCATCTACAGACATCTGGATCTTAAACAGGGCATCTGCCAGGATCAGGATTCCGAACACGGAAAAAATAAGATCCACTGCGAAATTTTTTCTGGCTATCAGGATCACTCCCACTGCCATCAGCAGGATCCCGAAAGCCAGATCAAACTGAAATGCCAGACAGAAAGCATCTCTCGTGAAATATCCGCTGATCTTAATAGCTCCGTACAGGATCAGCATGATTCCCATGAGCACGCACAGCATTTTTACAGAGCTTTTGGGCCTTGCCATCAGAAAAATACCCAGCACACAGAACAGTAATGACATGACGATGTAGATGTTTTTTACAAGCTTCAGCTGTTTCAGGTCATCCATACGTTCCCTCCTTGATAATTTTTTCTCATTTATTGTACTGAATTATACATCCCTGTGTCGTTTAAAAAAACAGACAAAAAAGAGCCAGTGCCTAAATTTCAGACACCAGCTCAAAATTAACCGTTTCTATACCTTAATAATATTCGAGGACATTCCTGTTTTACACTAAATGGATATTTTTAATCTTCATTTAGTTGAAATCATAGCTTTTCTTTCAGATTTTTGTACTGACTCTCAAGGCTCTTCTCGTAAATATACTCCAGCTTATGCATATCTGACAGGATATCATAATCCATATCATGCCGCAGCCAGTCCAGGATCACTCCCTCAAATACGCATTTATAATACCGGCTTATAAGATGCCTATCTTCCTGATCCATTTCGAAGTCTCCGACCGCCCTGTTGATCAGCTCCTCCACCACACGCTCTGCGGCATGATCCAGATAATCGGCAAATACATCCCTCTGGATCGAGCGGTACAGATGTATCATGGCTTTTTTGTTCTTCTGAACTGCATTGACAAGGATTTCCATACAGTCGCTGACTGATTCCGGTACTTTCTGATCCTTCAGAATGTCATTCAGCTCTTCCTTTACCATTGCTTCCACTGCATCCGGAATATCCCTGAAATGGTAGTAAAATGTATTCCTGTTTACTCCACAGCGTTCCACGATGTCCTTTACCGTGATCTTGGACAATGGTTTTTCGTTCATAAGTTCCGTCAGTGTATGCAGTATGATCTGTCTTGTAAAACCTGGCATTTTTTCTCCCCCATCACAAGCTTTCCTCGGGTTATTTCCTTATTATGTCATAAAAATAACATACTTTCAAGCAACAACATGTTCGAAAATGTCCATAAATCCCCGGAGATCTTTCTCCCGATAACTGTCCCATGACCTGGCTGAACAAGGTTTTGTCAGATCTCTTCTTTCTGTTCCTGCACTTTTTTCTCTGGCTGAACATGAACGATTCCCTCCACAACGGTATGGTTTCTGACCTGATTTACCACAATATCCAGGTTTTTCCAGCTGCATCGGAACTGTTCTCCGTCCTCCGGTACACGTTCCAGAACTCCGCAGACAAAGCCGCTGAAAGTATCATATTTTTCTACAGGAAGCTCCACATTTATGACCTCTGCCACATCATCCAGGATCGCTCCTCCCTGTATTTTCCAGATATGTTCTCCTGTCTTCTCAATATCATCCGGCTTCGGCAGATCTGTCCTGTCGTCAATATCTCCCACCAGCGTCTCCACAAGATCATGCAGAGTGACAATTCCCACAAAGCAGCCGTATTCATCCAGCACTACTGCAAAATAATCCCGTTTTTCCCTCATTTCCCGGAAGATCAGGTTGGCACGCATGGATTCCGGTACAAAAAACGGTGAATAACAGGCATGCTGCAGAACAGCTTCTCTGGATCTGTCATCCAGGCGGAAATAATCTCTGGTGTCCAGAATATGGATAATATCATCCTGATCTTCCCCGCATACCGGATAAAAGGTGTGACGGTTCTCTCTGATGATCCGTTCCCATTCCTCATCTGAATCCTCCATATAGAGGACAACCACATCTCTTCTGTGTGTACAGATCTCATCTGCCGCAGTATCATCCAGGTCAAAAACATTCTGGATCATCTCGCTTTCTTCCTGCTGGATGCTGCCCTGTTCATTTCCCTCTGTAAGCAGCATACGGATCTCTTCCTCTGTGGCCTGCTCCTCTTTTTCTTCCGGTTTGATTCCCATCAGATACAGCACACCATTGGCAGTTACTGTCAGAAGTGCAGTAGCCGGCCAGACTGCGATCATCGCGATCTTAAGAAGTCCTGCCAGACGCAGAGACAGCTCATCCGGATTTTTCATTCCCAGACGTCTTGGCACCAGTTCTCCGAACAGAAGACTTACATAGGAAAGCAGTATGGTCACAATGATCATGCATACGATCTTCAGAACATTCTGTGGTACATCTATCCCTGACCTTATCAGTGCCTCTGTCATCGGCTGTGCAAAATATTCTGCCGCAAAAGCGCTCTGCAGAAATCCTGCCGTAGTTACCGTTACACGGATCGCTGTCATAAAATGTGCCGGCTGTTCTGTAAGCTTTATCAAAATCTGCGCCCGGTGATCTCCCTCTTCTGCCAGCTCCTTCATCTTCGCTTCATTCATGGACAGAATCGCCATTTCCGCACCTGCGAAAACAGAATTCAGAAAGATCAGGAACACCAGTAAAACAATTGCCTGTATCATATTTTTATTCCCCTCAGTATAGTCGTCCGGAATTATCCCGAACCAATTATAATACAGAAAGCGGACCGTTATCATCCGCTTTCCTGTTGCTTATTCTGATTATTATTACATAAGATAGCATAACCCTTCCGGTCTGTCAAACCATCAACCTCCAACCAGCAATATACTATGATATAAAAAGCAGCAGATACATACAACAGAACGGCCTTTCATCTTCCACTCTGCTGCATGCCTATGAACATCATCGCTGCACGACCTATGTTCACTCTGCTGCTTCCTTTTCCATATGATGTTTCGGAAATTCCATAATGATCTCGGTTCCCTGTCCCGGTTCACTGTTAAGCCACAGCCTGCCGTTCAGAGTTTTTACCCCGTGCTTCACAATGGAAAGGCCAAGGCCGGTTCCGCCGATTTCCTTGGAATGGCTTTTGTCCACCCGATAAAAGCGTTCAAAAATGCGTTCCTGATCTTCCTTCGGAATACCGATCCCTGTATCCCGCACATTCACGCGAACTGCATCCTCGCCATCCTTCAGTCTCACAAAGACCTCTCCACCCCGGCGGTTATATTTGACAGCATTATCGCAGACATTATAGAGAACCTCTTCCATGATCGTCGGCACTGTATCCAGCACTGTACTTCCGCCTTCCATATACATATGCACTTCCTGCTTTTCGGCAGCTTCATGTAAGGTAGAAAAAATATCATGAGTCAGACTGTAAAGATCCAGTTTTTCCCACTGATACGGCAATCCGCCCTCATCCAGACGGGAGATCCGGATCACATCCCCAACCAGACGGATCAGTCTCTGCGCTTCCTTATAGATGCGTCCTGCAAAAACCTTCACATCCTCATCCTTCACAAATCCGTCCTGCATGATCTCAGCAAATCCGGAAATGGAAGTCAGCGGCGTTTTCAGTTCATGGGAAACATTGGCGGAAAATTCTCTTCGCAGCTGTTCCCTTTCTACTTTTTCGGTCACATCCACCAGAAGGATCACCGCACCCTCTGTTTTGTTTTCTCTTGTGACAGGATTGGCGATCACCTGAATCTCACTGCCATCCAGACGAAGGATCTTGTTCTCATGCTTTCCCTCAAGGACCTGCCCAACGACACCTCGAAACTCCTCCGAGCGGTTCAGAAGATATACACTTTCTCCTGTTTTGATCTCCTTTACCTTAAGAAGCTTTCCCACACTGGAGTTGACAGAAAGTACCATGGTATAACGGTCGATCACAAGAAGTCCCTCCTGCATGTTCTCCGTGATAATAGAAAATTCTTTCTGCTGTCTTCTGGCTGCCTCAAGCTGCAGACGGATCTGCCGGCTCTGTCTGCTGATCTTGCTGAGAAGCGGCTGTACCTCATCATAGGCATCATTCTCATCCGGATGCTCCAGATCAAGCCCATTAAGAGGTTCCACAACCTTCCCGGAAAGCCTGGATGCAAATACGCCGGACAGGAGCAGCATAAGTATCAGAACTGCAACAAAAGGCGGAAGCAGCTGCAGGAGCAGCATCCATACAGAAGCCTGGTTACTGGAAACTCTCAGCACATTGCCATTTTCAAGGCGTACTGCATAATACATTGTTTTTTCGGAAAGCGTGGATGACATTCTTTCATCCGCACCTTCTCCGTTGATCTCTGCTTCACGGATCTCCTTGCGATGTCCGTGATTATCCATGCTTTCCACATTTGCCTCATTGTCGTAGATAACTTTTCCACTTTCATCCACATAAGTGATCCTGGAATCCTCATCATTCAGCTTCTTCAGATAATCTGTCCCGGTACTTTCCACACCTCTGGAAATATACACGGCTTCTTTCTTCAGCTCACCCATCAGCTGTCCCTGAAAATAGTGATAAAGGATCCCCACGACAAATGCCAGTCCCAGTACTGTGATCAGTGATGAAACCAGCATGATATACTTAAATATTTTTTTACTCAAAGCTCAGCCCTTTCCTTTCTCCGAAATCTATATAGCATTTTACAAAAGCAATGTAAAAACAATCATCTGAAAAAAGTTAAATCCTTGTAAATTTCATCACATTATAAAAAGTGCTGTGATATCCTTTCAATACCACAGCACTTTTTTATAATAATGCAACTCTTTGCAATCTGCTCTTACTTATTTCTATTCCTCAACAAAATAGTTATCTGTATGACTGGAACCGCTTCTGTGGTTTCCTGTGATGGAATATTCCACCCACTCTGCAATGTTCACAGCGTGATCACCGATACGCTCGAAATATTTTGCAGCCATAAGGATATCCAGACCGATGCTTGCATCCGGCTTTCCGTTATTCAGAACCTCGGCCAGCTTTTCCTTAATATCATTGAAGGCATCGTCCACCTTATCATCATCGTCAATAACCTTTCTGCAAAGCTCAAGATCACCCTTTACAAAGGCATCGATGCTTTCTGTAACCATCCGGACAGTATCCTCTGCCATCTTCCGGATATTAATGATATCTCCGGTAACTGCTTTGTCCTCGATATGCTTGGACAGATCCGCAATATCTGCTGCCTGATCACCGATGCGTTCCATATCGGAGATCATCTTCAGCGCTGCGGAAATGGATCGCAGATCTCCGGCTACCGGATGCTCATGAAGAAGAAGCTTCATGCAGAGATTTTCAATCTCTCTTTCCTGTGCATCGATCTCTTTTTCCGTCTCAAAGATCTTGCCAATGAGAGTCATCCCGCCTTCACCCTGAATAGCTTTGGCAGAAAGTGAAATTGCTTTTTCGCAGAGACTTCCCATGGTGATCAGTTCCACGTGAAGCTCTTCCAGCTGTCTTACAAAACGTTCTGACATAATCTCAACCAAACCTTCCTGTAATATAATCCTCTGTACGCTTATCTGCCGGCATGGAGAACAGCTTGTCTGTATCCGCAAATTCCACAACCTCACCAAGAAGGAAAAATGCTGTCTTGTCGGAGATACGGGTTGCCTGCTGCATGTTATGTGTGACCATGACAATGGTGTAATCCTTTTTAAGCTCTACTGCCAGATCCTCGATCTTGGAAGTGGAGATCGGGTCCAGGGCAGATGTGGGCTCATCCATAAGAAGTACCTCCGGCTGTACTGCCAGGGCACGGGCAATGCAGAGACGCTGCTGCTGTCCACCGGACATGCCAAGTGCACTCTTTTTCAGACGGTCCTTCACCTCAT
>ENA-ORRU01002394-ORRU01002394.1-human-gut-metagenome-genome-assembly--contig:-NODE-2394-length-9920-cov-2.805677_pt1 | contig 9920 bp, 9 predicted proteins | sample MGYA00242184_ERZ509151 | MGnify/ENA primary metagenome ERZ509151 (study PRJEB26280, sample SAMEA2338667) | human gut metagenome | biome: human gut; feature: human-associated habitat; material: faeces... | reverse complement strand
TTGACGGAAGACGTTTTTTGTCTTGACGGCAAACAAAAGCACGATCCCAAAGTAGTCAAATTCATGAATCTGGTCAGAAACCTGGCAAAAAAAGAAACTTTTGCAAGAATCGATTCGATCAATCACGTACCGACCGCTGCCGGACTGGCCTCTTCCGCATCGGCCTATGCTGCCCTTGCGCTTTCCGCCACCAGCGCCGCCGGACTGAATTTGACAAGAAAAGACCTTTCAAGACTCGCAAGACGCGGATCAGGATCTGCCACGCGCTCGATCTTTGGAGGGTTCGTCGAATGGCACAAAGGCACAGACGACCTGACGTCTTTTGCCGAGCCGATTGAAGAAGAAACGGACTGGGAAATCTGCATGATTGCCATCGTCATCAACGGTCATGAAAAAAAGATCAGTTCCAGACACGGAATGCAGCAAGTCGTCAAGACTTCCCCCTACTATCACGAGTGGGTCAAAACGGCCGAAGAAGATCTCAAACTGGTCAAACAGGCCATCAAAAACAAAGATTTCAGCTTGCTCGGTGAAGTTTCCGAAGCAAGCGCCATGAAGATGCACGCTTTGAACATGAGCGCCAAACCGCATTTTTCATATTTTATGCCGGAAAGCATCCTTGCGATGCAAAAAATCGAAGAATTACGAAGTCAGGGCATTCCTTGCTATTACACGATGGATGCGGGTCCAAACGTCAAAGTCATCTGCGAAAAGCAAAACGTTGCCTTCATCATTGACGAACTATCAAAATTCTTCGCAAAAGAAAATCTTTTGGTCGCAAACCCCGGACCCGGAGCAAGACTTATCTGATTTCTCGATGGTTCCCGCTGAATCAGGGGGACTTTTTAATTATTGATCATTGAAAGGATTTGAAAAAATTGATTAAGGTCAAAGCACCTGGAAAGCTTTATATTGCAGGCGAATATGCGGTCGTCGAAACCGGATGCCCCGCAATTTTGGTCGGGCTCAACAAATACGTCTACGTTTCAATCGAAGACAGCAAGGATTTTGGCACGATCATTTCAAAACAATACGAAAATTCGACCGTCGTTTGGAAGAGACGCGGCGAACACATGGTGATCGACAATCGCGACAATCCTTTTGAATATATCCTGTCAGGCATCAGAATCACTGAACAGTATGCACAGGAACTCGGCAAAAAAATGCGCTGCTACGATTTGAAGATCGACAGCGAACTTGACAGTCCGAGCGGCAAAAAATACGGTCTCGGATCATCTGCGGCAGTCACCGTTGCAACCGTCAAAGCTCTTTGTCAATACTACGGTCTGAACGTGACCTTGGATCAGCTTTTCAAACTTGCTGCCGGATTTTTCTGCCTTCTCCCCAGCATCGTCGATCTGACCGCCCATGTCCCCGGCGTTTTTTGCGGCGTCGTCCATCTCATCCGACATCTTGGACACAGACTTCTCCGCATCCGTATAGCCGTCGCTGGCTTCGGAGAGCGCGTCGTTGTTGGCTTTCAGTTCGCGCTCCATGTCGTTGAGGGCGGCTTCGGCATTGTTGAGTTTGACAGACTGAACCTGCTCATCGGCTGGACGGGATCGCCTGCTTCAACCTCGAATCTGGTCGACAAAGTCGAACTTTCAAAAGAAGAACGTCGCAAAAAATACCTGGAATTCGTGCATGAAAGCAGCAAATGCGTTGAACAAATGGAAGCGTCATTTCAAAAGCACGATTTGCCGGGCATTCAGCAATGTCTGCGCAAAAACCGCAAACTTTTGGAAAATCTGCATGAAATTACCGGCGTCGAAATTGAAACGCCGACATTGAAGTATTTGATCAAAAGCGCTGAGCGTTTCGGCGGTGCCGCTAAAACGTCCGGTGCTGGCGGCGGCGATTGCGGCATCGTTTTGATTGATTCTTCGATCGACACGACTCCCCTGCTCGATGAATGGACGAAACACGACATCATCCCGCTTGATTTGAGCGTCCATTACAACGACTGATATGTCCAAGGAGGCCAAAATGAATCTTCATTCGCACAGAAAAGACGAGCACGTCATGATTGCAGAAAAACTTTACCGCCAGAAAAGCACAAACGGGTTGGAACGCATTCGCCTCATTCCGGCCAATCTGCCGGAAATATCATTGGATGAGATCAGTCTTTCGACGACTTTGGCCGGAAAAAAGCTTGAAGCTCCCTTTTTCATCAATGCCATTACAGGCGGAAGCCAAACGACGGATGCGCTGAACGAAAGTCTGGCAAGGGTTGCAAACAAGACCGGGGTTGCCATGGCCGTCGGATCCCAGAGCGTTGCCGTCAAAAACGCGGCTTATGCCAAAGGTTTTGAAAGACTTCGCCGGTTGAATCCGAACGGAATCATGCTGGCCAATCTTGGCGCGAACCACCCTCTTGAAAATGCAGAGCGGGCTTGCAGCATGATTGATGCCGATATCATTGAGATTCATCTGAATGCGGCTCAGGAACTCGTAATGCCTGAAGGTGATGCTGAATTTTATTGGCTTGAAAATCTCAAACGCTTAAACGAAAAACTGCAGGTTCCCCTGCTCGTCAAAGAAGTCGGAACGGGCATGACGCCGCAAACGCTGAAGCTCTTGGCCGAAAACGGCTTTTCTTACGTCGACCTGGCCGGTGCGGGCGGAACAAACTTTGCCGCAATTGAAAATGAGCGTCGCAAGAACAAGGAAACGCTCGCTTTCATGCAAGAACTCGGTCTGACGACTGCCGAATCGCTTTTGGGTGCTCAAAAACATCGCAATGAGCTTGGCAGACTTAAGCTGACGGCCTCAGGCGGCATCCGCGATGCTCAAGACATCGTCAAGTGCCTGGTCCTGGGAGCAGAAAACGTCGGCATCTCCGGCATGTTCCTTCACGTTTTGCTAAAAGACGGCGAGGACGGCCTGGCTGCAAAAATCGAAGATCTCAAAACAGGTATCAAAGCTTTGATGGCGTTGCTCGGATGCCGCAAAATTTCCGAACTGAAAGACGTCCAAAGAATTTTGGATCTTGAATTGAAAAACACGATGGATCAGCTGTAAAAAAATTGATGCCTGAATCAAAAAAGACACGCCAAAAAGCGTGCCTTTTTATTATCAAAATATTCGAAGTCCCTTCGGAAAGAAATTCTTGACCGTCAAATCAACGACTTTTCCGAATGCAAAGGCCTTGTCTTCGCATTCAAGCAAATACCAGCCGTTTCCTTGCGCAGGTCGTTCTTTTAACGAAATGACGTTTCCGGCAACGTATTTTTGCCATTCTTCTTTTTCAACGGCAAGTTTTCGCTGACATTTCGTCGGATCAAGCGCAAGCGCAAGTCCATAAGAAGGCTCAAAGCGCTTTTTCTTGAACGTTCCGAGCAAAAATCCCGGACGAATGAATTTCAAACGCGAAATGTCGGGCCAAGATTCTTGATAAAGATACAGATGATCGCCCAAGACCTTCAGATTGCTTAGCGAAAATCCTTCCAGTTCGAATTCTTTGGCAAAGTTTTGCCAAAGCTCGACTTGTTCCGAACTCATGGCAGACTTTTTGCCGTGTTTTTTCTTGCCCTTCTTCTTTTTAGAAACGTTTTCACCCACAGGACGCATATCCTTCAGTTTGGCAATAAAATGCCCTTCACCCTTAAAATGGTGCATCATCAGCCTTACGCAGCCTCTGAGCTCCTCATTTCCGTCAGAAAATGCAGGGCGTCCCTCATCCATTCCGGAGTACTTTTTAATCGGAACGAGTTCCAGATACGGGTATTCGTTCAAAAGCCACGTTATGATCTGCTCATCTTCTTCCGGTGCAAACGTACAAGTCGAGTAAACAAGCGTACCGCCTTGTTTCAGCATCTTCATGGCATCGGCCAAAATCAGCTTTTGCCTTGCGGCGCATTCATTTGGATAGTCCTTATGCCAGTATTTTGTCGCAGCATGGTCCTTTCTGAACATCCCTTCGCCCGAGCATGGCGCATCGACAACGATTTTATCGAAAAACTGCTCGAACGTTTTTAAAAGTCCGGTCGGATCTTCGTTGGTGACGATAACGTTTCTTGCCCCGATTCGCTCCATGTTTTCAGCTAAGATCAGCGCACGTTTCCTGTTGATTTCGTTTGAAACCAACAAGCCTTCATTGTTCATCAAAGATGCCAGGTGACTGGATTTTCCGCCCGGCGCCGCACACAGGTCAAGAATTTTTTCGCCCGGCCTTGGACCGCAGACTTCACCGACGTACATTGCGCTCAAGTCCTGACTGTAGACATATCCGGTTTGATGTTCAAGCGAGTTGCCGCTGACGGATCCGACATACCCGACTGCAGAATAATCAACCGGATGTTCAAGATTCAAAGCAACGTTTTGATAATTTGATTTAAGCGGATTCAATCGAAAGCCCTTTTGAGGTTCGGTGTCAAAACTTTCAAAAAAGGATTCGGCCTCATCTCCAAGCAGTTTCGTGTATTTTTCAATAAACTCATCAGGTAGATTCATGATCAACAACCTCTTCTAGTCTTTTTTCATCTGGCGCTTCAACATCCAGTAAAACAGGCCGCTTGAGCAAACAAAGAGTCCGCCCAGGAAGCAAAGCACCAAAACATAAGAATTAAGATTGTAGAAGAGCGTTCCGGCAAGACCGCCCAAAATCAATCCGAGTGCAATGCAGATGCTGAATGCTCTCCATTCGGCAAAAATAAAACGAGGAACGTCAAACTTTAAAAACATCGTTTCATCGTAGTTTCGCTTGGAAGAAATAATCCAGAAGACGATTTCGCCGATCATCAAAACGATGACCAAAACAATCCCTAAGGCTTGTGCCCAGTGCGAAGCAATCCACGATTCATCAGAGACGATAAAGTGATTTGCGACCTGACGCTTGACTGAATTGGCATCAAGAGCCGTCTTGATCTCGCTTGGTTTCAAGTCTTGCGAGCTGTCGAGCAGGATGCGATAATTATTCGAATATGCATCTTGAAGCTGAGCATTCGAAAGAGAAATGAACACCTGGTTATCGAGCTCAGAATTATAGTTGTCGCCCATAATGCCGATTACGGAAACATATTTATCGTTCCACTTCAAATAAGCCTGGTCTTTTGGACGATACAGCTTGTTTTGCCAATTTTTACCTACAACCACCGTCGCTACGTTTGATTCAAAGTCGCTGTCCGAAAAAAAGTGCCCTGAAAGCATCGGTGGAGCGGTGAAGCTGCCCTTGCCGTAAAAATAGGTCACGTTTTTGTTTTCACAATCCTGGTAATGAACTTGAACGTTGTTCAACAAATCAGTTTTTTCGATTTTCTGGTTAAGATCATACAAGGTCACGTTCTGCTTCAGCGTCACGCGATACGTGTTCGGTGAAAGATTATGATTATTAAGCTGAATGATCATGTCTCGTTCCTGAATCTTAAAACACAGATAAACCGAAAAAAATGCGACTAAAAAGATATAGAAAAATACGTAGATGCGCTTTTTAAACAAAATCTGCCAATCCTTCCGTTAGTGGATGCCCAATGCCATTTTGGCATAACTCGTCATGCGGTCCGTTGTCCAGGCCGGTTCCCAAATGAACTTGACATCGACTTTTTTAATTTCTTCAACGTCTCCTAAAGCATTCGTCACAAGATCGGCTAAAAGATCGGTCAAAGGACACCCCATCGTAGTCAAAGTCATGGAAACGACGCATATTCCGTCTTCAGTAAGATCTATCGCATAGACAAGACCCAAGTTTACGATGTCGACGCCAAGCTCCGGGTCGGTCACCATTTCCAATCGATCCAAAATTTCTTCCTTGATTTGTTCATTCGTACGTTCTGACATTTGATCTACCTCGCTTATCTGTTTTCGTAATATTCAGCAAATTTTTCAGCCATCTCAACCGTCGTTTCATATGAGACCTTGTGCACGGCCTTTTCCGTTGTCGTAAAAGTCGTCTTTTGAGCGTAATCTTCATCCTTGATCCGATCGTAAAAAGCCTTTGTTGGCTTATACGGTACTATCTGATCGGCCGTTCCGTGCCAAAAATGGAACGGGCGTGCGGCAATCTTTTCAGGCGCAAGCGACAAATCAATCGCGCGCAAAGCCTGAAGCTGCGAATCAACGTATTGCTGCGGAACGTTTTTGACCTCCGGCATCGAAGCAATCAGCTTTTTCGCAAATTCGACAGGACACGGGGAGCCCATCAGGCAAACCGCAGAAGAAATCCAATCGTAAGAAGCCATTAATGCGCATGTCGTGATGCCTCCCATTGAAAGGCCGCTGACACCGACAAAATCATCTTTGATCCCGGTCGTTTCTTCATAGTAATCGACAATCTTTGGAAATTCAGCAACCGAATCAGCAATAATCTGCCAAAATTCCAGAAAATGCGTTTTAGCAGGGCCACCAACCATGCGTTCTCCGTGGTATTGAGCATCAGGAATGACCACTCTGAAACCGCGTTTGGCTATTTCATAGCCTTGCGTCAAAACTTTTTCTTTACAGCCTTCCCAACCATGGTAAAAGAACGCGAGCGGCAGCGCTTCATCTCGCAAATTGCTGTCATTAAGCTCCAAAACGGGATACTCTCCCGCATGTTTGCATGCAACTTCAATCATCAGAAAACCCCCATCCGAAATATCTATTCTAATTATACACTATTATGGCATATTTCGCCTTTTACCGAAATCGAAATTTAATGATTCATAAACGCTAGTTAAAGTAACAAGGTATGCTTTCTCAAAAATCATCGTATTTGCCGAGAATATGTCTGATTTTCCGCAAGGATACGGGTGCATCTTCTTTTTTATGGTATTCGACGGACTCGATCTGTCCGATTTCATCAATTCCTTCGACATAAACGCAATCACCGAATTCGTATTGATCCTCATCTGCAAGGCACATGATTGCCGAGCCGCTGTCATCAAAACAGACGTTGCAAAAAATCAGCTCGTCCTTGCAGCGCAGCACCTTCTCATAGTTGAACGGGTTGAGAATTTCGCCGGCGACTCCGTAATAATAAAGCAGATAATTCAATTTTTCAGCAAACTTCGGCCAATCGACGGGCAGACCGCGCTTGTCAAAACTGCCCTTGACCTCTTTTTTTCTGCCGAATTTTGTTTCGAGTCTGATCAGATAATTTTGCTCTCCGGCAGGATTTTCGCAAACGTCAGCGGGATTGCCTTCAACCCTTGAAAAAGCATTCACTGAAACATCATCCAGAAAATTAGATACGATGCCAGCAAGCTGCACGTTGCTTCTCACCTTTAAACGATCAAACGTGTTTCTTTGCACGACGATTGCCTCGGATGCGCGATCAATCACGATTCTTTCGCTTGAATCGACGATTTCTTCGTTTGAAAAATTCAGGCACCGGTTGAACAAAAGCTCGATTCTGTCTACTTTGTCGGGATTTCCGTCAAACACCAGCAGATCATTTCGCTTGAACATGGAGCGAATCATATCAGAGATGGACGAGAGTCGTCCGCTTTTTTGCAGTGCCCCGTGCGTTTCGAACTCTTCTCCTGCTTCATTTACGAAAACGAGCTTCCAGTCGTCACGACCTGATTTTTCAAAAAAAGTTTCGTAAACGTCTTTCAAATCTCCCATGACCCCGTCAAAAGCAGGATTCGGAAAAAGATACTCATCCCCCATGCCGGGCGGATTGTGATTGACGATTTCGATCGTTGCCTTTTCATCATTCAATTCCAGAATCTGCTCAAAAATCGTGCTTCTCTTCTTTCTCGAATAAAGCGTGACTTTCTTGATTTTGCCTTCAAGCGGACGATGCGTTCCAAAATCATTTTCCATTCTGATTCCCCCTAAAAATGCAGTGCTCTGACGCACCTTTTCCTGAATTCCCTGTCACTTTTTCAAAAACGGTTTACTTTCCTGAAGTCAGATCATAACTCATCCTGACCAACGATTTGAGTTTTTCGTCTGAAACCCCGCCGTCAATAACAACCGTAACCCAATTTTCCTTGTTCATGTGGTATGCCTTGAAAATACCGTGCTCTTTTTGTAAAGAACCGACGAGTTCCTTGTCACATTTGAGATTGACAACGTCAATCACCCCCTCTTCGTCTGAACCTAACCACTTTTTTTGAACGTTCATCACCAGCGCAAACCATTTTTTGCTGTTTTTATGCCTGAAGACCTCGTTTTTAGGCGATTTCTTCCATGGATAATCAAAACTTGCATCGTAGTTTTGGATGACGAACTTTTCAAAATCATCCCTGTTCACCAAGATCCCTCCTCTTAAACGAATTTTTTCACCGAAATCAGGCTGCCCGTTTTAAATTTTCCAAAATATGATTTTCGATAATTATATCACACAAATATTACGAATGCACGTTCGATTAACGTTTAAAAAAACCGCTCGTTCAAATCAAAACGAGCGGCAAATTTTTAACTCCAAGCAGCATTTGCAAAATATCGTTGAGATACTTTCCATCATTATATTGAATGATGATATTTTGCTAATATTAAATCATCTGCTTTTTATAATAAAAGGACATCGAATTGCAGTGAGAATCTGATTTATCACGCTTTCGCTGCTTGCCCTGTTTTCACGTCGTACACGTATCTTTCCGACTCTCCTTCGCCATTCGGGCGATTGTCGGCTTGAACTTCTGAAATTCTTACTTTAAAGTTCTCTTTTGCCGTCGTTTCATAAGCAAAATTTCCGCTCATGTTCTGCACCTGCTGTTTGCTTGGAACGTATCTGAACGTCATCGTGCGTTCATTTTTTCCGCCTTCGTCGAACGTAATATTGTATTCTTTCATTTTGTTCTTCCCTTCTCAAAAATGCTTTCGTCATATTTTCCCCAACGCGTTACGAAAATCTCCTCAAAAACCTTGTTCCATTTGCTCGTTGATATGATGCGATCGTACTGCCTTTTGGCATATGGCACCAAAACGTTCGTCGTTCCAGACTCCTTTTCGGGTCTGATTATGTAGTTCGTGACCGTATCAACTTAGCAACCTGCATCGCAATAACTGTCTTGCCGTAGCCGACGGGGAGCTTGAGCAGCGTGAACCTGTTGTCCAACACGTGTTCGAATGCTCCGAATGCCACGCCTTCGGTAAGCGGGTCATCAAAGTATTCTTTTGGCAGCATTTTATCATCGCCTTTTTGATTTTTATGATTTCATTATACAACTTTGCAGCTTTTTTGTCAAGTTTACACAAATCTATAAAAAAATTAACCTTTATTTCCTGCATAAATCACCCTGAATCAAGCCGCTGATTATTCTCGGCGATGACGTTCAAACCAACCAACAGTGCCTTCGTTCCTTTTTTGATTGCAGAAAAAAATAACCCGTTCCCTTCATTTTTTCGGGAACGAGTCTTTTTGCACGAAACAAACGGAGAAGCAGGACGGGAAGCAAATTGACGCCCCGCTCTGAATTTGGCATTACGTTCAAAAAAGCGCCCCTACGACCAAATTATGTTGCCAGTTCTGACCAGAAAAAAGAGACTGTCGCAATAAAAAAATTTTGTTCTTAGGTTTTGGCATATCCATGTTCGCTGAAAGTCAAACCTCTTTCAATTCTGAAAAAACGTAAACATCCTTTGGTCCTTTTTTCAAAAAAGTCCATGAATATCCGTATGCTTCATCTCGCCGATGAGCAAGGCACTCACAGATGTCTCTGACGGCCGGAAGCTTCAATTTCTCTTTGGCGTCTTCAACGTTTGCAAACTTTTCCTGAATGCCTTCTTTTGGGTCAAATGCTGATATCGGGACCTTGCTCTTTTCGATCGATCTTGCCCTGAACGATACCCATGCGAGGTTGTCCGCACTGTTGAGTCCTTCTTCAACTGAAAGCGAATCGTCGATGTATGTGACAAATTTAGCCTTATCCGGATAAAGATTTTTTATGAACGCTTTTGCAACCAATCGCGTAATCAGTTCAAAATGCAATTTTCCGTCAAGTCCTTTGAGCCTGATGCAATATATTCCGCTTTTCATTTTGGAAACCTTTAAC
>ENA-ORRU01002391-ORRU01002391.1-human-gut-metagenome-genome-assembly--contig:-NODE-2391-length-9928-cov-3.324015_pt1 | contig 9928 bp, 8 predicted proteins | sample MGYA00242184_ERZ509151 | MGnify/ENA primary metagenome ERZ509151 (study PRJEB26280, sample SAMEA2338667) | human gut metagenome | biome: human gut; feature: human-associated habitat; material: faeces... | reverse complement strand
TCCTTCAAACGCCAATCGAACATCATAGCGAACACCCGCAACCGTTTCACCTCATCTCACGTTTCATTTCCAAGCAGATGCCGGAGCAGTGATTCGCGGTGGTTGATGAAGACCCTGGTGATTTGATAGCTGTCCGTATCCTCATAATCGCAGGGATGGACGCCGTTTTCGTCGAATGACAGGATTTCCGCATCCGGCAGACCGAGCAGAATCGGCGAATGACCATATGCGATGATGGAATATGTTGAGTGTATTTAAATCCTCCCATATGCCAAGAGGGTTTTCGGGAAAGAGAAACGGACATTGCGTATCTAACGGGCGGCGGATACCGTCGGCAGAACCGTGCGCGTTGAAGCGCACTGCCGCGTAGCTTGCTCGTATGCACATTTCACGGTTCCGTATCCGTTCGTTTTTTCACAATGAAGACCTCGCAGTGCGCCTGTATGAGAAAGAAGCCCCATACATGGCCCGGACAACAATGCTCACGCTTACTGGCATCTCTTACACATACCCGTCCATGTCTGAACCACTGTTCGAACACGTGTCCGCATCTTTCCAACAAGGATGGACCGCCGTGCTCGGCGACAACGGCATCGGCAAGCACGCGCGCACCATCTACGTCGTCGTTAGCAAGCTTGGACAGCAGCGCCGCGACCTGTCCGCGCTGCTCGATGTAGAAGTAATTGGAGACATGCATGAGCTTTTTGGTCTGTGCCTCGAGCGCCGAGAGCACAGCCGGGTCGCCATGACCTAGGCTGCACACGCCGATGCCGGCAAGAAAGTCGAGGTACTCACGGCCATCGTCGCCGGTGAGCTTCATGCCGTGACCCTCGACAAACTCGACCGGAGAGCGGCCAAAGGTATGCATAACGTAATGGGATTCAAGCGATTGCTGAGCTGCAAGTGACATGGGATGCCTTTCGTTGGGCGCCAGACGGCGCGGGGCTATGGGTGCAGGAATGGGGCGGCTGCGGGTCAGCTAGACCGTCTGAAGCTTCTCGACCTCGTCAAGGTTTTCGGTCAGACGCGCAGCAAACGTCGAAAGCGGATGCGGATGCGTATCGAACTCGTAAGCCGTCTCGGTGGAATGGATCACGGTGCCGACGCCGGCATCGGTCAGCAGCTCCAGGAGCAGCGAATGCGGCGTAGTACCGTTAATGATGTGGGCACGAAATACGCCGCCGGTAAGCGCATCGACGGCCGCGCGCAGCTTGGGAATCATGCCCTTATCGACCTCGCCGCCGTAGAGCATTTCGTTAACCTCGTCGAGCGTTAGGTTGGAGATAAGCGAGTCCTTGTCGCTAAAGTCCTTGTACAGGCCATCGACATCGGTCAAAAAGATCGCCTTATGCGCGTGGAGCGCCGCGGCAACGGCACCGGCGGCGGTGTCGGCGTTGATGTTGAAGAAACCGCCGTCCTCCCCCGCCGCGACGGTAGCGATGACGGGGATGTACTCGCTATCGAGCAGGCGCTCGATATAGTCGGTGTTGACGTGCGTGACCTTGCCCACGCGGCCGAGCTCTGGGTCGAGCGGCTCGGCGATAAGGGTGCCGGCGTCGCTGCCGGACACGCCCACGGCCAGGTTGCCGTGGTGGTTGAGCGCCGCGACCAGCTCCTGATTGACCTTGCCGCCCAGTACCTCACGCACGATGTCCATGGTGGCAGGCGTAGTCACGCGCTGGCCGTTCTTAAACTCGACGGGGATGTCGTAGTGGCTGAGCGCCTCGTTGATAGCCTTGCCGCCGCCGTGCACGATGACGGGGCGCATACCGATGATCTTGAGCAAAACGATGTCGCTCATCACGTCGCGGCGCAGCTGCTCATCAACCATGGCGGCTCCGCCATATTTGATAACAACCGTCTTGCCGGTCAGGTTCTTAATCCACGGCAGCGCTTCGAACAGCAGCTGCGCGGTTGCTTCGTTGGATTCGCTCGAACGACAATCGCGTGCGAATTTCATAATCTGCCTCGTCTTTCGTATCGTTATCGCGCCGTGCTCCGCTGTCCGCAATCGCGGCAAGATGCGCAGCGTGCCCGGAATCTAGGAACGGTAGTCGCCGTTGATGGAGATGTACTCATGCGTGAGGTCGCAGGTCCACACGGTCGTTGCCGCGTCGCCTGCGCCCAGGTCGGCCGAGATCACGATCTCGGGCGCCTCGAAACGTCGTAGAGCCTCGTCCTCATCAAAGGGAACAGTCAGACCGTCGCGACAGACGGGCATGCCCATCATGTCGATGGAAACGTCTTCCTGATTAAATTTCACGCCGCACTTGCCAAGCGCCATAGCAACGCGACCCCAGTTGCAGTCGTGGCCGGCGATGCAGGTCTTAACGAGCGGCGAGTTGGCAACGGCACGGGCGGCGATATCGGCCTCCTCGTCGTTCACGGCGCCGGTAACGTTGACCGTAACAAGCTTGGATGCGCCCTCACCATCGGCGGCGATATTGCGCGCCAGGCTCTCGCACACCTCGTGCACGGCAAATGCCAACTCGTCAAAGGCATCGGAGCCCTCGACGATAGGCTCGACATCTGCGGCAGCGGCGCCGGAGGCAAGCATGATGCAGGTGTCGTTGGTTGAGGTGTCGGAATCGACCGTTACCTTGTTAAAGGTCTGCTTGACGGTCGAGAGCAGCAGGGCATGAAGTGCCGCAGGCTCGACGGGGGCATCGGTGGTGATAACTGCGATCATGGTGGCCATGTTGGGCATGATCATGCCCGAGCCCTTGCACATTCCGCCTACCGTATAGACATTGCCCGCATGACCCGCAGCCTCGCTGACGTAGGCCACGGCGTACTCCTTGGAGTGCGTGTCGGTCGTCATGATGGCGCGAGCGGCATCGGCGCCACCGTGGGCGGAGAGCGCCTCGTAGGCAGCAGGAATGGCGGTCTCAAACGTGTCGATCGGCAGAATCTGGCCAATCACACCCGTGGAGGCAACCAGAATCTGCTGGGGCTCGCAGCCGATGACCTGCGATGCGATGCTGCACGTCTCGCGCGCGCATGCAAGGCCGGTCTCACCCGTGGCGGCGTTGGCATTGCCAGAGTTGACCGAAACGCCGGCGATGATACCGTAGCCCTTGTCGGCACCGCCCAGGTTGGCACGGCTCACCTGCACGGGCGCCGCACAAAAGCGATTGGTGGTAAACACGCCGGCACCGGGGCAGGGTTTATCGGGCACGACAAGCGCGTAATCCAGACGCTCTGGGTTCTTGCGGAACCCAGCGTGGATGCCTGCAGCCTTAAAACCAGCCGCAGCCGTAACGCCGCCCTCGACGGCGCGAATCTTGATATCAAACAGCTCAGTATTCATCGTCTTTATGGCTCCTTATGTCAAACAAAAAACGGACATCGGTTGGTGCGCCATGCCAGTCGTGATCATGAGACCAGCTTAAGAGTGGCGCCCCACTCGATGCCCGACTACCAAATCGTTAACAATCGAATGTGCTACACCGGGCACGCCACTGTGGGCAAGCCTCGTCGCTCGTCAAAGCCAAAGACGATATTGGCGCACTGGACCGCTTGGCCTGCAGCGCCCTTGCACAGATTGTCGATGGCGCCCGTCGCCACCAGCACGCCCGCGCGCTTATTGAGCGCGAGGCCAATCTGGGCGGCGTTGGTGCCGACAACCGAAGCCGTCTTGGGCTGCTGGCCAGCATCGAGCACGCGCACAAAGGTGCGACCGGCATAGAACTGCTTGTAATAGTCGACAACGTCCTCAAGAGCCAAGGAGTCGATGGCCTGCGGCGCGAGCGGCATCGTCACCGTGGAGAGCAGACCACGCTTGAGCGGTGCCAGGTGCGGGGTAAAGACGACGCGATCGGTCAGGCCAAGGATTTGCTCAATCTCGGGCGTGTGGCGATGCTTGCCCACGCCGTAGGCCTCCAAGTTCTCGTCGGCGCTGCAAAAGTGGGTGCGGGCGTTGCAGGACTTACCGGCACCCGTCACGCCGCTAATAGCATCGACGATTACGGGACCGTTCTCGGCAACCCAGCCGGCGCGCACGGCGGGAGCGGCAGCAAGGCTCGTTGCGGTGGGATAGCAACCGGCGCAGGCGACCAGCACGGGTTTGCCGTCGGCATGGCTGGAAGCAGCGGTCTCTAAGTCCTGGCAGAACAGCTCGGGCAGACCAAAGGCACGCGTCTTGAGCAGCTCGGGGCTCGTATGCGCGGCGGCATACCACGCCTCGAACACGGCCGGATCGCTCAGACGGTAGTCGGCAGACAAATCGAAGCAGGAAACGCCTGCGGCAAGGAGCGCGGGCACCTGTGCCATGGCAGCCGTGTGCGGCACGGCAAGAAAAACCGCATCGCAGCTCTTGAGCTCGGGGGCGTCGTGCGTGGTAAAAAGCAGATCGCTCACGCCGGCAAAGCTCGGATAGACCGAAGACAGCGGCTGGCCAGCATCGGCGTTGGACGTAATGGCGACAAGTTCAAACTCGGGATGACCGGGCACGAGGCGAATGAGCTCGGCTCCGGCATATCCAGCCGCGCCGACGATTCCAACCTTCAAAGACATATCAGACTCCTTGTCTGCGATTTATGCACCGATGCGCATTTCGCAGCGGTCGTTATGAAGTGGGTTGAAACTTTAGCACCAAAAGATGCATATATACGCAAATCTTTTGCATATTCATGCATTGAAACATTCCCGACACATTCGCTTGAAGGAATTGACAAATGGAGCGGGCCCCGTATTGACCGGCGCTCCTAACGGCACCGGGCAATACGGGGCCCGCCCATGCGAAAACCAAGTTGTTAGGATGAGCCAGCTGGCTAGAGCTCGACCGGCACCCATTCGTCGTGATTGCAGATAAAAGCCTCGGGATCCTCGACGCTAAAGAAGACGAGCGTGGGGTCGTTAGGCCCCTCATAGTGCTCGCCCAGGCGCTCTAGATGCTTCCACCCGGCTTCGCGCATTTCGCTCGAAGCCCGGTCTTCCAGCCCCGCACGCCCGCGCAGAATCAACCAACCATGGCCCGGCCACCAACTCGTGGCCTCAAAGCGCTGGTTTTGCAGCAGCTCTTGCCACACATCTTTGGTGCGCGCTGTTACAAACCACAGCTTGCCATCCTGGATCTGCGCAAACGAAAACGGACGCACATGAGGCTGTCCGTCAACGCTCGTCGCCAAATACCATGCCGGCACCGACGTCAGATACTCCAACACCGTATTCAATCCGTCCACGTTTCCTCCTGTACTAGTTAGTTTGGGAACCTGGTTTGTGCGAGCTAGAGCTCCAGGCGCTCCTCGCTGCCGTCGATATCACAGAAGCGCGCGGCAATATTGCGGACCGAAAAGAAAGCAAGGCGGCCGTCGTTGGCACTCTCGTGTTCCTCGCCAATGCCCACCATGTGCTTAAAACCCGCTTGACGCACCTTGTCGCTCGCAACTGCGTCGTCCTCAAGTGCGGCTTCGCCGGTCAATACGATCCAACATTCCCCCGGCTTCCAGCCCGATACCTCAAACTTGGGATTCGCACTCAGCTCCGCCCACACGTCCTTGTCGCGCGACGTGCAAAACCACAACTTACCGTCATCGACCATGGCAAACGAAAACGGCCTCACGCGAGGCTGATGCCCGTCACTTGCATCGGTCGTGGCCAGATACCACGCCGGAATGCGCCTGAGATACGAACAGGCGCGCTCAAGCTGAGCCGTGCGGTCGTTGTCGGTCATAGGGACCCCTTTCTTGCGCCCGAATCGCGCCTAAACAAGTTGAAGATTGATGACGATGACGCAGATGAGCAGCAACGCCGTCACCACCGCCGCCAACGCATCGCCGCGGCCAAATGCAAGCGCATGCAGGCGCGTGCGGCCCTGCTCGCCGTGATAGCAGCGTGCATCCATGGCGGCAGACAGCGTCTCGGCATGGCGGAACACGCCGGTGAACAGCGGGATCGCCACACTGCCGAGCATGCGCACGCCGCCGCGCGGGCCTCCCGTCACGCGTGCACCGCGGCTTGCCTGCGCGTCCGCCGTCTGCTTCATCTCGGTAGCGAACTGCGGCATAAAGCGCAACGCGATACCCATGATCATGCCGAGCTCGTGCGCAGGAAGTCCCACACGCGCAAACGGCGCGAGCAGGCGCTCAAAGCCCGCGGTGAGGTCGAGCGTCGGCGTGGTGAGCGTGATAGCGCTCATACCGGCCATCATCAAGGTCAGGCGGCACGCCATAAAGGCGGCGGAATGCAGCGAGCCCTCGCTTATCTGTAAAAAGCCGAGCTGCCACAGAATGCGCCCGCTCTGGTCGGTAAACAAGTTGAGCACCGCGACCACGACGACGATTGCCAGCAGCGGCGCCATCGACGACAGAACGCGACGAACCGGCACCCGAGACACGGCATAGGTCAGCACAACGAAAATTGCGACCGGGGCCAGTCCGCGGAAGCCACTGACCGTGAGCGTCGTGATCAGAAACACAAAGCCCAAGAGCAACTTAGTTCGCGGGTCCAGGCGGTGGATCGCACTATCGCCGGGATAGTAGCTGCCAAACGAAAACGCCTCCATTAGCAGCCCTTCTCTCGCGCGACCGTCTTGAATTTAGCAATGTCCGCGACGTTAGAAGGACCGCCCGAGCAACCGATTAGCAGGTCCACCAACTCGTCTGTCAGCGACTCAACCGTATAGAGGCCGTCAAAGCGCAGCGGCACGCCCGCCTCCGTAAGCGCCAGCGCCATACGCTGGGCGGCGGGAACGCCCAAGCCGATTGATTTAAGCTCATCGGCATGCGCAAAAACCTGAGCGGGCGTGCCCTCGGCAAACACCGCGCCCTCGTTCATCACGACAATACGGTCGCAGCAATTGGCCAGGTCATCCATACTATGCGAAACCATGACAACGGTCAGGCCATCGCGGTGAAGTCGATCGATAAGCTCAAGGAAATCCCTGCGCGCAGCCGGATCGAGCCCCGCCATGGGCTCATCGAGCACCAGGACTTCGGGCTCCATGGCGAGCACGCCGGCGAATGCCACACGCCGTTGCTGACCGCCCGAAAGCTCAAAGGGACTCTTGTCGCCGACCGTGGAAAGGTCGAGGCCCACGCGTGAGAGCGATGACTCGACACGACGGTCGACTTCATCTTGCGGCAAGCCAAGGTTATGCGGACCAAACGCCACGTCCTGCGCCACGGTTTCGGCAAACAGCTGACGCTCAGGATATTGAAACACCACGCCGACCTTGGCCTTAACCGCGGCGGCGTCTTTCTTGTTTGACAGATCGAGCCCCAGCGCGCGAACGGATCCCTCCTGGGGGCGAATCAAACCGTTGAGATGCTGGACCAGCGTCGACTTACCCGAACCGGTATGACCTGCCAAGCCCAGGAACTCGCCGCGACGCACCGTCAGCGATACATCGCGCAGCGCCCACGGGCTGCTTGGGTCGTTTCCCCAGAGAGCCTGTTTGCTCGATTTGCCCGCAGTGGCCGAGCGCTTATGCCAGCGGCGGCGCTCGCGCGGACTGAGCGAATAACTGTACGAAACATGGGATAGCTCGATGACGGGCTCCGACGCGTTGCCCTCGTTGTCTACCGGAACAGTGCCGTCAGCGATTTCCGACTGGGATACGGAAGACTGCCCCGCGATGCCTGCCCCACTTCGCTCGGCATAAGCCTGCGCAATCTCGGCGACCATATCCGCCTCACGTACCTGCGCGCAAACGGGCACGCCCTCCGCACGAAGTGCCATGCCCAAACGGCACGACTCTGGCATGTCAAGGTTGAGCTGAACGAGTTCATTCGCCCGCGTCAGAATCTCATCGGGCGTGCCCAGCATGGCAACTCGTCCCGTCTGAAACACGGCGACACGATCGGCCTCGGCAGCCTCCTCCATAAAGTGCGTAATCATCACGATGGTCATGCCGCGAGCGTGCAACGCGCGGCAAGCCTTCATGAGGCCCTTGCGTCCACGCGGATCGAGCATCGAGGAAGCCTCGTCCAATATGAGCACGCGCGGTTCCATGGCGAGCACGCCGGCAAGCGCCACGCGCTGCTTTTGGCCGCCCGAAAGCGCATGGGTCTCGTGGCGCTCAAAGCCCACCAGGCCCACACCCTTCAGCGCCTCGCGTACGCGCTGCGCAATTTGCGCCGATGGCACGCCAAGGTTTTCGGGACCAAACGCAACGTCATCTTCGACAAGCGTTGCCACCAGCTGGTCGTCGGGATTCTGGAATACCATGCCCGCGGTCGAACGAATGTCGTAGACCAGCTCGGGGTCGGACGCATCCATGCCGTTGATGCGTACCGTGCCCGCATCGGGCTGCAACAGCGCATTCAGATGCTTGGCAAACGTCGACTTGCCCGACCCATTGCCACCGAGGATGCAGAAAAACTCGCCGTCCTCGATATTCAGATCGACGCCGTCGAGCGCCGGTACGGCACCGTCATAGCTAAAGGAAACGCCCCGACACTCAATCATGCGCGGCCTTTGACCTGGTCCTTTTTAGGCGTGATGAGGTTGGAGACCGCTTTATACACCGCCAGTGTCAACACCGAGTTAAGCACGGTCTTGATAAGGTTGAACGGCAGCACGGCAGGAATCATGAGCGGGGCGATCACATCGACCGAGCCATACCAGAACCATACGCCAATGGTAAGGTTTGCGACCATAGACAACGCCGTAGCGGCAATAACGCCGAGCACCAGGCCAATCACGGCACCCTTATAGGTATGCATCTTCTGATAGACGATAGCCGCAGGCAGAATGTAGCCCAGCGTGGCAACCAGGTTCATAAGCGCGCCGACCCAGTCACCCGTGGTGAGCGCATGGATAACGATAGCCATAGCGGCAACAGCAGTGCCGGCGCCAGGACCATACGCAAACCCGCACACCATCGCCGGTACCAGCGACGGGTCATACGTCAAAAACGGCGCCGAAGGAAGGATAGGCAGCTGCACGTACATAAACAGGGCGCCCAAGGCGCACATCAACGCCATGGTAACGAGCTGTTTGGTGCTCCACCTATTCGTGTTCTCAAAATGGATATGCTGCGACTGTTCAGACATAAGATCACCTGCCTCTTTCATCCGGACTCTAACCGTTGGTACTGGGATCTCACCAGTTCAGCCGGCATGCGAACCAACACACGCACGGGTCGCGGACTCATCGGCTCGGTCGCAGACACCTCGCCTGCGCCACGGCGTCCCTTTGACACCGCCCGATTTACCGCCAGTGGGGAATTCCACCCCGCCCTGAAACAGCAATTGCAAGTGTAGCACGAGCAGGTTCTCGCGCAAGTATGCCAAGGGTAATTTGTGGCGGAGATCAGTTGCCAAAGCAACCACGTCCCCCACCCATCCCAAAGCAACGCGCCTTTCGCGCAAAGCGCGAAACAGCGAAGGGGACACGTATCCCTATCGACCACATCCTTCTCCGCCCGCCGGCCTCAAGGCCGTAAACGCAGGGAATCCGGGGGCGGGACGGGGACTTCTCTCCGGAACATTCCGCACTGATATTTTCTGTATTGAAGACGTCGATGATGCACCCGTATACCATTGACGTCGACACCATCAGATGCGGACCGCGCGGTGACCCCACATTCCGCTGGCGCCCACAGGGCTGCCCTCGTTTCCTGACATGTCCCGCGCGGGCCGCGGCGAGCCGAGACCGCCGCATGACCTAATAGGAGCATGGAGCGATACCGCGGACCCGAACAACCGCATTCTATCGCGCCCCGTCAGTGTGCCGTCTGCCCGGTCCAGGCGAGCACGGAAAGAACGGAGCGAGACATGCAAAACGAATCGACACCCGGCGCCCGCGGGCCGGTCTTCTGCGGGGTCGACACCCACGCCGACTCGCACTGGCTGTGCGTCCTGGACTGGAGGGGCCGCAAGGTCCTGTCCCGCCAGTTCCCCGCCGACGCGGCGGGCTACGAGGCGCTCGCCGGGGCGATCGCCGCGGCCGGGGAGCCGGCCTGCGTCGCGATGGAGGGGACGTC
>ENA-ORRU01002382-ORRU01002382.1-human-gut-metagenome-genome-assembly--contig:-NODE-2382-length-9942-cov-8.659452_pt1 | contig 9942 bp, 8 predicted proteins | sample MGYA00242184_ERZ509151 | MGnify/ENA primary metagenome ERZ509151 (study PRJEB26280, sample SAMEA2338667) | human gut metagenome | biome: human gut; feature: human-associated habitat; material: faeces... | reverse complement strand
TAAGAGTTAATGGCGGTTCAATAAGAATCAATGAGCTTGAGCGACAGTTAGGTGTTCCAGTTATTCCTATATCAGCAGCTAAGGGTGAGGGTATAGGAGAACTGGTAGAGCATGCTATTCACGTTGCAAAATATCAGGAAAAACCGGAAATAATGGATTTCTGTCCTGATGACAGTGCAATTCATAGATGTATACATGGTATCATGGCGCTTATAAGCGACCATGCAAAAAAAGCAGATTATCCGGAAAGATTCGCAGCATCAAAGGTGGTTGAGGGAGATGCAATAGTATTTAAGCATCTTGAGCTTGAACAGAATGAGAAGGAGATGATAGAACATATCATACTCCAGATGGAAGATGAATGTGGTATGGACAGATCATCTGCCATGGCAGATATGAGGTTTGAATATATAGAAAATGTATGCAGAAATACAGTAGTAAAGCCAAAAGAAAGCAAAGAAAGAATAAGAAGCCGTAGGATAGATAAGGTATTAACCGGTAAATATACAGGTATTCCGGCTTTTGTTGCTATTATGGCACTTGTATTTTATCTTACCTTTAATGTTATAGGAGCATGGTTATCGGATATACTTGATATAGGAATAACTGCCCTTACACATGTAGTAGATAATGCGCTTACAGCATTGAATGTTAATTCTGTATTACATGCTTTGATTATTGATGGCATATTCAACGGTGTGGGAAGTGTGCTTAGTTTCCTGCCTGTTATTGTTACATTATTCTTCTTTTTATCAATACTTGAAGATAGCGGATATATGGCAAGAGTAGCATTTATCATGGATAAGCTGCTTCGTAAGCTTGGATTGTCAGGAAGAAGTATTGTACCTATGCTTATTGGTTTTGGCTGCAGCGTTCCAGGTGTTATGGCAAGCCGTACACTTTCTTCTGACCGCGATAGAAAGATGACCATATTATTGACACCATTTATGAGTTGTTCAGCTAAAGTGCCTATATATGCATTCTTTTCAGCAGCCTTTTTCCCAGAGCATGCGGCACTTGTTATGATAGGCTTGTATTTTGTAGGAATAGTCATAGGAATTATTATGGCACTTATATTTAAAAAGACACTTTTTAAAGGTGAACCAGTTCCATTTGTTATGGAGCTTCCAAACTACAGAATGCCAGGTGCCAAGAATGTTATGCAGTTACTATGGGAGAAAGCAAAAGACTTTTTACAGAAAGCTTTTTCTATAATATTTATTGCAACAATTCTTATATGGTTCTTACAGAATTTTGATATAAGACTTAATGTTGTTACGGATTCTAAGGATAGTATACTTGCTGCTATTGCAAGCTGGATATCACCTATATTCAGACCGCTTGGTTTTGGAGACTGGAGAATAGCGACAGCAGTTCTTACAGGAGTTATGGCGAAGGAAAGTGTAGTATCAACAATATCTATTCTTTTTGGCAGTACAGTAGAGATAATCGAAGCAGTAGCACCAGCAGGTGTACTTGCATTTCTTGTGTTCTGTCTGTTATACACACCATGTATAGCTGCGATTGCATCAATAAAAAGAGAGCTAGGTGGAAGGTATGCAGTAGGAGTGGTTATAATGCAATGCTGTATAGCATGGATAGCAGCATTAATCACACATACTATATTTATGGTTTTGTTATGAGATAATGAGTGCATAAGAAGAGTAATATATAATGAAATGTATTAAGTGAAATGTATTAAAATAAAAACATTGCAAGTAAAGCTTATTGATGGTATTATATCAACAATGCATAAAACAGTCCCTTGAGGGAGTAATCGGCATATAATATGATGTCAGGATTAAAAGGTATTTTGCATCTGACATTATAATATGCAGTTATATCGACATAATGATTAATATTTAATCACACGGTTATTGATAAACCCGGTATTACTTTAAATGATGAGACTCAAGGACAGTAAGAGAGAATTTCTCCTGCTGTCCCTGAGTCTTTTTTACGTAAGTAACTATGCAAAAGTAATATGAACGATTATGTCTGCCTGTGAGGGATAAATACAAATAAGAGGATTATTATGAGCATTTTTGAATTGTTTATCCTGGCCATCGGACTTTCGATGGATGCTTTTGCTGTATCAATATGCAAAGGTTTGTCACTTGGAAAAATAAAAGTGAAGCATATGCTTATAGCTGGATTGTGGTTTGGTGGTTTCCAGGCACTTATGCCACTTATAGGTTATTTTCTTGGCAGCTTTTTTGCTGACATGATAACAAAGTATTCGCACTGGATTGCTTTTATTTTACTTTTATTCATCGGCGGAAATATGATAAAGGAATCGTTTGATGAAGAGGAAAATGTTAATGCAGATATGGGTGTAAAGAATATGTTTTTACTTGCTGTTGCAACAAGCATTGATGCACTTGCGGTTGGTGTTTCACTTGCATTTCTTAAAGTGAACATAATCCCAGCTGTATCATTCATAGGTTGTATAACATTTGTTTGTTCAGCAGCTGGTGTAAAAATAGGAAGTATATTTGGCGATAAATATAGGTCAAAAGCCGGGTTATGTGGTGGTATAATACTTATACTAATAGGTGTAAAGATTCTGCTTGATGGTATGGGTATCATATAATATACGATATGAAAGGAAAAAGGTTTTATGAAAGAAATATTAATAGCTTTATTATTGCTCGTTGCAGGGTTTGTGCTTCTTATAAAAGGAGCAGATTTTTTCGTAGATGGAAGCTCATCAGTTGCTAAAAGGTTAAGAGTACCATCTATGATTATAGGACTTACTATAGTAGCCATGGGAACAAGTCTGCCAGAGTGTGCCGTAAGTGTTACAGCATCACTTAGCAACAATAATGCACTTGCAGTAAGTAATGTTGTAGGCTCTAACATATTTAATCTTATGGTTGTATGTGGTGTATGTACTTTGTTTGTTCCACTTGCTGTATCAGTAGATACATTGAAGAAAGAATTTCCATTTTCAATAATATGCGCTATTCTCCTTGTTATATTTGGAAAGTTTGGGATGATTCTTGGCAGGGCAGATGGAATAATATTCCTTGTTCTATTCGCAGCATATCTTGGCTGGATGATAAAATCAGCATTAAGTGCAAGAAATTCAGCATTAAGTAAAGAGGCAGAAGAAGCTGATGAACAGATAAAGATACTCCCAGTATGGCAGTGCATAATCTATATAATAGGTGGTGCTGTTGCTATAAAATTTGGTGGCGATTTTGTAGTAAATGGAGCTTCTACCATAGCTTCCAGTCTGGGATTCAGCCAGAATCTTATAGGACTTACAATTGTTGCACTCGGTACAAGCCTTCCAGAGCTTGTAACATCAATAGTTGCAGCGAAGAAGGATGAAGTGGATATGGCACTTGGAAATGTTATAGGTTCTAATATATTTAACATACTTCTTGTGCTTGGTGTAGCAGGTGCTATAAGTCCTGTGACATTCATATCAGAAAATATTATTGATATAATTATACTTATTATCATGAGTGTAGTAGTATGGGTATTTGCATGGTCAAAAAAGAAGCTTGTAAGATGGCATGGAGCAACGATGCTTGTCTCATATGCAATATATCTTGTGTATATATGTATGCGTTAGTTATATTGATGCGGGGTCAAAAGTCATCAGCTTTGATACTTACAGATTGTTGATATAAATATTGCATAACGGCTGATTTACAGCAAGTATTGCATAATATATAATTAATGTTGGTAATCCTGCTTTCGTATACGTGTATTACGAAGGAGAAATAAAAGCACATATGGGAGAATGTAAACTGCTTATTAAAGAAAATGAGGGAATTCTTGTATGTGGAAACAGTACAAGAGTAGCAAGAATAAGAGTCAGGGATATTAATTATATTAGTTGCGATAACAGGATTATAACTATTCATACCGATGGTTTTCAAGATAGTTTTTATGGGAAAATTGGGGAAGTATATAATGTATTGAAAGAATACGGTTTTGAATATGTTAATGAATCAGAGATAGTTAATATAATGAAAATAAGAAAAATGCATACTAATTACGTAGTGCTGCATGAAGAAACTGAACTTATATGTAGTAAGACCTGTAAGCACAGAGTAAGAGAACTTATGTGGAATTGAGTTGATATTTATATACATTACAATAATATCAGTGCTTGTATATGGCTCTGTCATATGTGATAAACATATGGCAGGGCTTTCTCCTTTTTATAGCGCGGTTTTTATTACGTTTTATTAAAAGAAAGTAAAAGATGGCATGGAATTTTTGACAGCATGATAAAGAAAGTGTTAGAATATTTTCATATAAAATGTGAAATAAATAATAAAGAAGTATCATTAGCATGTTCTGTTAATATACTCGGAAAGAAGAGGAATATAATGCAGGCGTATACTGTATCACAGTGGTTTTTATTCTTTTTTATATATTGTTTTATAGGCTGGGGATGGGAGAGCTGTTATGTGTCAGCTAAGTCTGGCAAATGGGTTAATAGAGGATTCTTACATGGACCAGCATTGCCCATATATGGTTCAGGAGCTATTGTGATACTTGTAAGCACAATAGGTGTAAGAGAATCTATACCACTTATATTTTTGTTTGGTATGATATCTTCAACCATACTTGAGTTTGTTACAGGGTACTGTATGGAGCGTATGTTCGGAGTCAGATACTGGGATTATAGTAAGAAGCCGTTTAATCTTATGGGACATATATGTCTTTTTTCCTCAATAGGATGGGGAATATTTTCTGTATTGCTTGTCAGAATAGTGCACAGGCCTATAGAGAGCGTTGTATGTATGATTCCAGTAACAATAGCAGATATTATTGCATTTGGTGTGGCTATTATTATGACAGCTGATTTCACCCAGTCATTCAATGAAGCTATGGATCTTAAAGCAACTATTGAAAGAATAGCTAGCAGTAACCAGCAGATAAAAACAATTGCAAAAAGAATCGAGGTTGCAACTGCATTTGCAGAAGATGATTATAACAAGATGAAGGAAAAACTTGCAGAGGGCAAGGCAACAGTTATGAATAATGTAAGTAAAGCAAAGGGAAGACTTACATTTGAGAGAAATATGGATGAAAGAAAGGGCGTTAAGCTTGCAACGCTGCAGAAGATGAGTGAAACGATAGTTGAAAGCCTGAAGAATAAGCTTATGGATGAAAAGTACGCAAATCAGCTGTTAGAAACACTTGAAAATGAAAAGGTAAATCTTAAGACGGATAATAAGAAAAGTTATAAGAGTGTATTCAGAATGGTTAAGCGTAATCCAGGAGCAGTATCAAGAAGCCATTCGGCTGAACTGGATGAGATTAAGAAGCTCATAAAATAGTTAAGTGAGGAATTAAGTATTCAGATGGAAAAGATAGTTATATACAATGTTAAGCATGTTAAGGATATAATAAAATGTGCGGCTAACATGAGAATTAAAAGTATAGTACTTAGTGATGATATGTTATCGGATACGCTTGGTGATATCTTTGTAAGTGCCAGTGATTACAAAGCAGGTGATGAGCTTCCTGAAAAGTCGGAAGCTAAGCCTGGCATTGTTATATTCTGTGATGTTACTGATAAACATATGGACAAGCTTCTTTTTGAGATGAGGACAGGCAACAGTGAAGTGGATTATAAGGCTGTGAAGACAAAGACTAACAGTCAGTGGACGATAACAAGAATACTTGCACAGATGGAAAAAGAAAGTATGGAGTATCGTATAAAAAACAAAAAGTAATAAATGAAATGTAACAAATGAAAATATAATGAACAATTAAGAACAAAAGATAATAGTAAATAAAACAAATAGTAATTAAAGAAAAAAAGGCAGACAGGAAAGGAGAGAAATTATGAACAATATTATATATGTAACAACAGAAAGCTTTGAACAGGAGGTCCTTAAGTCTGACAAGCCAGTGCTTGTTGACTTCTTTGCAGAATGGTGCGGACCATGTAAGATGTTAGGTCCGGTGCTTGAGGAGGTGGCAACAGAACAGGATGCTGTAAAGATATGTAAGATAGATGTAGATAAACAGATGAGTCTTGCATTAAAATATAATGTGGCATCAGTACCTACAATGCTGCTGTTTAAGAATGGCCAGGTATCAGCAACCAATATTGGCTATATAGGTAAAACACAGATTATGGAGTTTATAGCCCAATAAAACAGTTGCTTTAAAATACTATCTGAAATACTAAGGGTATTGTTTCTAAATTAATACACATTTATTGTACAAAACTAAAAACAACAAAAAAATGTATTGAAATATATTGATTTGGGTGTTAACATAATCGTGCGAGTGATAGTTAAGAAATTAACAGATTCGCTTATATTTTTACAGAAGTTTGTATACAATGTACAACTTATTATGAAATTTAACAGTCAATTTTTTAAGGAGGAACCAATAAAATGGTAAATTTTGATCAGTGGAATGGTTTCAAAGGCAGACTTTGGAAAGAAGAGATCAATGTAAGAGATTTCGTTCAGAACAATTACAAGCCATATGATGGAGATGAAAGTTTCCTTGAAGGACCTACAGAAGCTACTAACAAGCTTTGGGGAAGACTTCAGGAATTACAGAAGGAAGAAAGAGCTAAGGGCGGCGTACTTGATATGGAAACAAAAGTTGTTGCTGGTCTTACAGCTTATGGTCCTGGATATATAGATGAATCTATGAAGGAGCTTGAACAGGTAGTTGGTCTTCAGACAGATAAGCCACTTAAGAGAGCATTTATGCCTTATGGTGGTATCAAGATGGCAGAAGAATCATGCAAGAACTACGGTTATGAACCAGATCCAGAACTTCATAAGATCTTCACAGAATATCATAAGACACATAACCAGGGTGTATTCGATGCTTATACACCAGAGATGAGAAAGGCTCGTCACAGCCACATCATCACAGGTCTTCCAGATACTTATGGACGTGGACGTATCGTAGGTGACTACAGAAGAGTTGCTCTTTATGGTATCGATTTCCTTATGGAAGAAAAGAAGAAGGATCACGCTAACTGTGGTTGTGGAACAATGACAGATGATGTTATCCGTTTAAGAGAAGAAATATCTGATCAGTACAAGGCACTTGCAGGTATGAAGAAGATGGCTGAAAGCTATGGTTATGATATCAGCAAGCCAGCTACTAATGCTAAGGAAGCTGTTCAGTGGTTATACTTTGGTTACCTTGCAGCTATCAAGACTCAGAATGGTGCAGCTATGTCAGTTGGACGTGTTTCTACATTCCTTGATATCTATATTCAGAGAGACCTTGATAACGGCGTTATCACAGAGAAAGAAGCTCAGGAACTTATCGACCATATGGTTATGAAGTTCCGCATGGTGAAGTTTGCCCGTATTCCGGCCTACAACCAGCTCTTCTCTGGCGACCCGGTGTGGGCCACGCTGGAGATGGCCGGTCTCGGCATGGACGGCCGTTCGATGGTAACGAAGAGCGACTTCCGCTTCCTCCATACGCTCGAAAATATGGGGCCGGCTCCGGAACCCAATCTCACGGTGCTTTATTCGAAGAACCTGCCGAAGGCTTTCCGCAAATATTCGGCCAAGGTCTCCATCAATACGTCGAGCGTCCAGTACGAAAACGACGATGTGATGCGTCCGATCTGGGGCGACGACTATTCGATCTGCTGCTGTGTATCCGCAACGCAGACAGGAAAGGAAATGCAGTTCTTTGGAGCTCGTGCAAACCTTGCGAAATGCCTCCTTTATGCGATCAACGGTGGTGTGGATGAGAAGACCGGTCAGCAGGTAGGACCGGATTACAAGCCAATTACATCTGAGTACCTTGATTATGATGAAGTCATGGAGAAGTACGATAAGATGATGGACTGGTTAGTAGATATTTATGTAAATACCTTAAACCTGATCCAGTATATGCATGACAAATATTACTATGAAGCAGCAGAACTTTCTCTGATGGATACTGATCTGAAGAGAACGTTCGCAACCGGTATTGCAGGTTTCTCACACGTAATCGATTCCCTTTCCGCAATCAAGTACGCAAAGGTTAAAGCTATCCGTGACGAGAATGGAATTGCAAAAGACTTCGAGATTGAGGGAGACTTCCCAAGATACGGTAACGATGATGACCGTGCCGATGATATCGGAGTATGGCTGTTACAGACATTCATGGATAAGTTAAAGAAGCATCACACTTACCGTGATTCTGAGCCTACAACTTCTATCCTTACCATTACTTCCAACGTTGTATATGGTAAAGCTACAGGAGCAATGCCAGACGGACGTAAGGCTGGCGAGCCACTTTCACCGGGAGCTAACCCAAGCTACGGCGCAGAGAAGAGCGGACTTCTTGCTTCCCTGAACTCTCTGACAAAGATCCCGTATGAGTGGGCACTTGACGGAATTTCCAATACCCAGACCATCAACCCTGGTGCACTTGGAAATGAAGAAGGCGAGCGTATTGAGAACCTTGTAAACGTTATGGACGGATATTTTGACCAGGGTGCGCATCACCTCAATGTTAACGTGTTTGGCAAGGAGAAGCTTATCGACGCTATGGAGCATCCGGAGAAAGAAGAGTACGCAAACTTCACCATCCGTGTATCTGGTTACGCTGTTAAGTTCATAGATCTTACTAAGGAACAGCAGATGGACGTAATCGCACGTACCTGCCACGATCATATGTAATAGGATCTAAGGGGTCACGAGAGTTGCGAAGCAACAGAGTAATTCGTAGATCATATCCGTTGGAATGAATAAGAAATCAGGGTTAATACATGAATGAATATTTGTGTATTAGCCCTGTTTTTATGATATAATTTGCACATACTAATGAAATGGTAATTCGTTACTTTTATTGGTTTGGCTAAAAAACGAGGTAAAACAATGCTAGGAAATATACATTCAATCGAGACATTCGGTTCCGCAGACGGACCGGGTGTACGTTATCTGATTTTTTTGAAGGGCTGCAATATGCGCTGCAAATACTGCCATAATCCCGATACCTGGGCAAAAACCGAGGGGGAAATGAAAAGCGCAGAAGAAATTTTACAACAGGCGCTGCGGTATAAAAGATACTGGGGCAAAAAGGGCGGTATTACCGTAAGTGGCGGAGAAGCACTGTTGCAGATTGATTTTGTCACAGAATTGTTTACGCTTGCCAAAGAAAAAGGCGTCAATACCTGTCTGGATACAGCGGGCAACCCGTTTACCCGTGAGAAACCATTCTATTCTAAGTTTGAAAAACTGATGGAAGTGACGGATCTGTTTATGCTCGACATAAAGGAAATGGATGAGGACGAGCATAAACAACTGACAGGCCAGACGAATAAAAATATTCTGGATATGGCAACCTGTCTGTCGGATCACGGTAAAGCGATGTGGATTCGGCACGTACTTGTGCCGGGCATTACCGATGATGATGGGCAGTTACACAGGCTCCGTGCATTTATTGATACGTTAAAAACCGTGGAACGTGTGGAAATTTTGCCATATCACACGCTGGGGGTATTTAAATGGAAAGAACTTGGGATTCCTTATGCACTGGAAGATGTGGAGCCGCCGACCAAAGAGCAGGTGGAACATGCACGGGAAATTATTATTCCCGGTTATAAATCCTGATTGTATGAACAGGAGGGACATATGCAAAAAAGGCAGCTGTAAAATCCCATCAAACAAAGAGAACGGGACATATGCACAAAAAGATAGCTGTGAAATCCCATCAAACAAAGAGAATGGGACATATGTGCAAAAAGATAGCTGAAATATCCCGACAGAAAAAGAAAGAGGGACATAGAAGCAAGGAAAAAATGTATATGTCCCAACAGTATAGATGGGCGGGACATAAAGATAAAGAAAAACAGTATATGTCCCAACAGCACCAATAAGAAGGATATAAAGATAAAGAAAAACAGTATATGTCCCAACAGCACCAATAAGAAGGATATAAAGATAAAGAAAAACAGTATATGTCCCAACAGCACCAATAAGAAGGATATAA
>ENA-ORRU01002381-ORRU01002381.1-human-gut-metagenome-genome-assembly--contig:-NODE-2381-length-9944-cov-5.648903_pt1 | contig 9944 bp, 9 predicted proteins | sample MGYA00242184_ERZ509151 | MGnify/ENA primary metagenome ERZ509151 (study PRJEB26280, sample SAMEA2338667) | human gut metagenome | biome: human gut; feature: human-associated habitat; material: faeces... | reverse complement strand
AGGCTTGACCTGTTACTAATGTCGTTATGCCATAGATCGCACTGAGAATTAACGTTATGACTATTCCTCGCTTTGTTTCCTGATCTGGTTTCCTCATTGTTTAATTGCTCTCCCGGATAAAAAATACGCTATACTTTTCCTAGCTGATCCTAGTTTTCAGTATAGCGTATACTATTTATTTTTTTCAAGTCTTTTGCGCCAAAGTACCTTTTTGGACGTCATTTGTTCTTTCCGTTAATACTTTATTAACATGTCGGCTGTGAATGTTTCGTCCTCCCATTCAAAAGATGTGACTCCACCCAACTGATCCGCAGCTTTTTTTATACTGCTTACACCTATACCATGTAATCCATTTCCTGACTTACTGGATTTAAGGTTCTGAGTGTCAACCTCATCTGATGAATTTATAACACAAATTCGAAGTTTCTTATCGACTTGTATCATTGAAATGTGAATATATTTATTGACACATGAACAGCGCTCTGCTCCTTCAATTGCATTATCAAGAAGATTAGCGAGTATCCGACAAATCAGCATATTGTCTATGGTCATTGATTCAAACACGTTTATCTTAGTTGTGAATTGTATATTTTTATTTAATGCTTCCTGCCATTTCATATTGATAATAGCATCAACGGATGAAATACCTGTGTAGCATATTCCACCTGCGTCTGATAAGCTGTTTGATAAATTCTCCAGATGCCTAATTGCCTCATTTTGATTTCCATAGCGGAACATAGATCTTGCCACAGATATCTGATTATTTATATCATGCTTTAATTGCCTTATCTCGTTGTATTTACTTTCAATCAGCATATAATTTTCTTCTTCTGATTTAAGTCTCTGTTCCATGACTTTCAATTTCAATTGATTTGCATATGTATCAAAAAAGTTAAACACAAATAAATTAAGTGCAAGTAATCCAATAACGGAAATCAAATAATTTATAGTCTGTCTATGGGTTAACCCATATGACACAAAAATCCCATTAAGAATGACCACACTTAAAATCGGTATTAATATAATTGACAGCCAGTTCTTTAATGGAATATCTTTCTGCTTGTTTTTTGAATACTCTATTATATATACCGAAAACCAGAAACAAAATAGCTTTGAACAAGCCATTCCAATATATCTGCCTAAACCTGAATTTAATTGATCCAAGGGGCTTCCGAAATTCAATATATAAAGTATTCCCATTGGAAGTGATTCTGAAGCAAGTATTACTATCAAGAATATTAATGAACAAAAAAGTTTTTTACCGAATTTACATTCAAACATTATGTTGGAAACAGCTGTCATCAGTACAAAAGTAGCGATCAAGTTGATCCATGGATATTCAAAAAATAATGTTACTGCTGCAAGAATCATAGAGGTAAGCAGTGTTGCCGGAAATATTGCTCTTTTTCGAACTCTGAAGCTCTCTTTCATCATATTGTACAAGTAAAAAATTATAATTGAGCTCTCAGCAATGCAATTTAGAATTTCTATAATTAATTCATTAACAGACATTAGCCCCACCTGCTTCTGCTAAATTTCAAAAAAGCTTTTGTGATATTTTCAAGATGATTTCTGCTGACGTATAGGCTTTTGCCATTCTTCAGAAATACTTGATTCTTTTTAATGTAGTCAATATTAGTAATGTTTATCAGAACGCTTTTATCGGAACGTACAAATAAACATCCTTCTAACATTTTCTCATAGTCGCCCAGTTTACCCTTTTGATAATAGTGTTTATTCAACGTATGGATGACTATTTGATGTGAATAAACCTCTATATACAAAATATCGACTGTAAGAAGTTCTTTCTCGATACCATCGTCAATGACTTTAATGTATTTCTTATTTCTATAATACTCTTGAACTGTATCGCTGAGTTGTTTCAAATAAATGGACTTGGGTTGATTTTTTAATATATATCTGAATGCCTTAACTTCATAGCCTTGATAAACGAATTTGTCAAAACTGGTCATAAAAATAAGGATCACATTTTTATCAATTTGCCTTAAAAACTCAGCCGTCTGCAAACCATTCAAATCTTTCATCTCAATATCAAGAATAACTAAATCATATTTATCTTTTGAAAATTGTTCAATAAATGATTCTCCGCTTTCGAATTCTGAAAATTCGAATTCGTTTTCATGAGTCTGCAGCGAATTGATGTCATTTTTTAATTTCTCAATGTAAGTTTTTTCATCGTCACAAATAGCAATTCTCATAAAATCACTCCTTTATTTTATTTTAACACAAAATCCCAACTTTTTCAATATAAATCGAAATCACTAATATAAAATAAACAAAATTTACTGATTTAATGTTTTCGATTATTATTTGCATAAATCTGTATTTATGTGAAAAAGCACGGTCTATGAAACAATTTATCCATAGCTGTGCTTTTTTGGGGAGGCGATTGACTTTTATTTATCCGAATACCACAATCCGTTGCTTTATCAATTTTTCTTCCAGCTCTTTTTGAATTTAAGCATATTTTTTATTTTTCTACAACGGTTAATATATTTATTTCAAAAAATCAATCCAAGCTCTGTGTGAAATTCTCTTTAATTCCCATATCCTGCTTTTTCAACCTTATCATCCTCCGCAGCCTTCTGTCGACTGTTCGTCTGACCGATTTATACTTCTGTGTATAATCATCTTCAATGCACCTACTTAAATTCACAAACAATCCCATAACAGTATTTCTAAGTAGCATATTTTCAAAATGCCCCATATCGTCAAGCATATTCTGAGCGTACTCATTACCGTCGTTTGCGGACTTTGTAAGCCATTGGGCAGCCTTTTCCTTATCTTTTTCAACTCCCTCTGCCCCGAAAAGATAAAGCCTGCCGAGCTGATAAGTTGACCACATATTTTCAGCGGATTTTTCAAAATATTCGATGGCTTTAGGAATATCAATCTCCGTTCCAAGTCCCTTTTTGTACATAGCACCCAGTTTGTAATATAGATTATCGTCCGCCTGACCCTTGCTTTCAAGTTCAAGAAAACCGGATAATGCGACCTTGTAATATCTTTGTGCGGTTTCTTCACTTTGACTTACATATTCGCCTTTATCGTACATTTGAGCAACAGCGTATGGGGCATAAGGCTGTCCCTGTTCAGATGATTTGCGATACCACAAAAACGCCTGCGACAAGTCTTTTTCCACACCGTTGCCGTAGTAATATAAATTGGCGAGACTGTATTGTGCGAATTTGTTGCCCTCCTGAGCTGACTTCAAAAACCATTCAAATGCCTTTTCATAATCTTGTTCCGTTCCCAGACCATAGCAATGCATTTTTCCGATTCTATACCAAACGTAAGAACGCATATCCACGGGTTTCATGACCTGCCCTTTGTATTTTGGTTCATATGGAAACATAAAATCTGAGTCCGGCTCGATCTCCATAAAACCCTGAAATGCTTCTTCGTAGAATGAAAAAGACTTTTTTTCATCTTTTTCGCCGAGTTTATCAGTAGAATAGAGTTTGCCCAGATCTTGAATAGCAAGAACATTACCTGCCCCTGATTCGTTAAGCAAAAGCTGCTCCGCTTTTTGAAAATCTTCAAGCTTTGATCGCTTGTTATAAATCAGCTTGCAGGCTTCTTTGTAGGAACTACTCCACTTGAGGTAATATTTGCTTTTCGGAGCGTCATCAACATCGACTGTTACCGCATTTTCACCACTCCAAATGAAATCTTCGGCTGTCAGATCATCGTTATTTGAAAATGTCACTTTATCATTTTCGGATTGCTCAGATTCATCGAACTGTGGAGAAATATCAACATAAAAGTCATCATTCTCAAATTGTTCTGTTGGATCGGGTTCTTCAATTTCTACATCAATGACAGGATAATTCATGTCAAGCACAGTTCTGATTATCATATTCCGCACAGGCTGAAAAACTTTGTTATCAACCAATGGCGGCAGTTCTTTTTCTTTTTGCGTATAGGTCTTGTATTTCAAGCTCTCCAAACTGCACCATTTTTCATAAAGCTGACGGATATTATCGTCATTTGCAAGTTCCGAAAAAATGCTGTTGACTGTTTCTTTGACCTCCTGAGGAAGATATCCATATACTTTTTTGCCTTTAACATTCTGTAACTGAGAATATAGTTTGCGGATAAGATTTTCAAGCTGCGGATTTTCAAAATCGCTTTGCTGAATTTTTCTGACAACACTTTCAAACTCCGTTTTTGATACTGCTTTCAATTCGTCACGGCTTAATGTCTGCTCCTGATATATGGACTGCAAATCATCGTGAAATATATCGTTTGCAAAAGCTGAACGAATCTTATTAATTTCCTCGTTTGTTAAGAATCCTTCCTTTGTATTTTCGGAATAAACAAGCAGATGAATATGCGGATGATGAGTAGTGTCATGAAATGCGGCGTACCATTTTAAATTGCATAATGAAATTTTCTGATTTTTTGCAATATCTGAAATGTGACGCATAACAAGCTGCCGCCACGCTTCCGAATTATCGTAACCAAGTCTAATTGCATCTTCACGACGAAGTGAAATTACGTGGGACCAGACATTGCCTTTGTGATTTGCTATTTCGTTAGCTACCCTGTCAAGAATTATCGGTTCATCTTTTTCATTGAAAAGACCATGAGAACCTCTTTTCTGAACTCCCGGACGCATAGCCATGTAACCGACAAAATTCTGACGATTACCAATGACGTCAGCGTTACGCTCAATGATCGTACTGATTAGTTCCGAAGCGTTTTCTACAGTAGGGTTCACAGTGTAGTCCTCATATTCCAAATATTTTTTAGCTTCGGGAAAATCTGAAAGCAGATCGTTTAAAAGCTGTTCTTGATTCTTTGTAGCGTTATCATTTCTATCCATAATGTTTTGGTCACGGACTTCAACTGTTTCACGGGTTGCGATGTACTTTGTGTAGTTTCTGCGCTTGTTTTTACTTTTCTGTGTACCGCTTTTTAGGTAGCGGCTTGTTACGATAATTTGAGATAAAGTCATAACATATCACCCCCATTTTTATGTGATTTAATCTAACCGTTGATACCTCACAGCCTTCTCAAAATTAATAACACCGTTAATGCGTTTAACCTCATCTATACACATAGCCCTCAGTTTAATCATCGTATCATCATCAATCTCATGTACCGCCGCAAGCATATGAGTAACTGCACCAAGTTCAACTGCAATTTTAAATAAGGCACGGGACAACCTCTGTTCCGTGCCTTTGACTATTCCTTCCGCCATTGCCGTTAGCTGCGGGGCAATAAATTCCGTTGCCGTATGCTCCTTGTTCAAAAGATACCCGCAATAAAAACGCACAGCCTTTTCAATAAATTCCGAGCGTGATTTACAATTATCGTGCTTAAAAAGAGTGTCCACTATTTCCAAAGTTTCGGGAAAAATCTTTAGTCCAAATCTTTGCTTTTTATACTCAGATGTGACCTCGCAAACCTCTGTTTTTTCGGCTTTTTCTTCTGTATTTTTAATTTTATCCGACTGCAATTTGCAAAACCTCCATTCTATGCGACTGCACGTCAAAGTTTTCAAAACTCCGCAAATTCGGCGAGCTTTGCTCGACGATGTGTCTGTTTGGTCGCTTCAAGCGACCAAACTTTAACCTGCAATATAATATTTAAGCCAATCCTATTGGCTTTGCCCTCATAAACCCACCCGAAATCTCCTGATTCCCACCATTCTCAAACTCTGCGACAAATGCCCACAAAGCCGTTTAACCACTCCTATGGTAAACTTACCCCACCGACCGCCGAACCTCGCCACACGGGGCGACACGGTGCGAACTGTGGCTTGTTACTGCTCGGACAGCTTTTCCGTTTCGGCAGGCAAAGAGTTTCTCGACTTTTTGGCAGGCTTCTTTTCCGACTTCATCTCAATAAAATTCCTAACATTCTGCGGTACATTTTTCTGATACAAGCCGTCAATGCACTTGTCGATTTCATCCGAAAGCTTAATATTTTTCTGCTCCAAATACATTTCCAGAGCCGCTAATCTTTCATCACTAATTGTTATCGCAACTGATTTTTTCATTCGCTGTCACCTCCGTTTTCATCAATTTTATCCCGCACTTCCTGCGGATAATCCACGCCCTCATAGGTACACCAGCTTGTCCAACCGCCGTTTGAAACAAGGTCTTTTGTCACATATCCTGCTGATTCGGAACAGTAAATCACCTCGCCGTCACCGACATATATCCCATGCTGACTGCCGTCAAACAGTCCTATACCTGCGACCTCAGGCATGGTATCAAGACTGCCTTGCTCGGTGAAAACAAGCGTCTGAAACTGATTTCCAAACGACTTTTCATCGGGATTGTAATTCAGATAACCAAGCATAAGCCCTGCATTATCAGCATATCTGATGCGGTCAACATAGTCACGATTTCCGATTGCACCCTGCTTAAATCCCCAGCCTGAGATGTACGCATTCTCCGCCCAAGCCGCAAGATCGGAACATTTTTTTGTTGTTCTATCCGTAAACATATACTCATTTATGGTGGAATTCATAACCCAAGTGTAGGTCCTCATAAATTCGTCATAGTCGATTTCCAAACCGTAAGTTGAATTTATCGCAGCGATCAGATCGCTGTCATTCGGAGCAACGGCGAACAGGTTGGCATAGGTCTGCGCATTGAAATTCTGCACATCATCGAAATATGACATATATATCAGCTGTGCTTTTATGGTCTGAGAGCGAACCCCTGCGCCCCTCATGGCGTCCTCGATTTCCTGACCGCTGTTTTGAATTTCGGTTATTTTCGCCTGCTGTTCGCTGTCAAGGCTTTCAAACAAAGACGAATCGCTGAACATTTCAGCGTTAATTTCAGGCTGCTCGATCTCCATGCTGCCCATGCTCGAAAGCACAGCTACGGGCAGGCACATCAGTCCAAGAAAGCCTGCGGCGATGCTTCCGATCAGAACAAACAGCTTACCTCGTTTCTTTTCGTCGCCCAGAATATATATCGCTACCTTTTTCAGAGCAACCGCAACTGTTGCAGACATTACCGACCACCACCGTTTCCAAACAACACAGCCTTGTACTGCGGAGCGATGACCTGTAACAAATATCTCTCGTTTCCGCACCTGTAAAGACAAGTACCTCTTTCAGGGTACTTTATCAAGCCGTACTCCGATTCTTCAAGCTGCAAGGTGTCAATGAATGCAGTCGGAGAAATATTACCCGGATTGAACAGAAAATGATGGCTCGGAATTGAAAACAACGGCTTAGTAAACTCCTTGATTTCAGGCAAAAGAAAGTCCTCAATATTCTGACTTGCCAGAATAAACGAGGACTCCTTTTTACGAACACGTTTCATGCCGTTGCGGATATATTCGATCGCCGTCATATTTGTGAGGAACAAATACAGCTCGTCTACTGCGGCAACTGTATTTCCTCTGCCCAAAAGCTGATTGCTCATGTAGCTGAGAATGTTAAACAGCAGAGTATCCTTAAGCCTTTTGTTTGTGTCCATAAGACCTTTCACTCCGAAGCAGATAAACTCTCCGTCACCTATGTTGGTGTGACCGTTGAAATATTTTGATTCCGCACCCTTACACATGGAGTGCAGTCCGAGACAGATATTCTGTAACATTTCTTCGGTGTATAGGTGCTTTTTCTCGTTATCAAACGCCATGAATTCCTTTTCAATAAGTTCGTAGAGGTCGCTCATAATTGGATAATCTTCGCTGTTCAGCATATTGAAATCGGTAAAATCATCAATACCGAATCTTGCGTACAGCTTCATAAGCATGATCTCTATGGTGTCAATTTCAGCGTCGGTGAAGTCCTTGTAGGCTCTGAAAAAATCCTTGAGGTAGGATATATGCTGCGATAATCTTGTGACTTTTCTGAATGTTTCCGGACTATCGTCTGTGGATTTTTCTCCGTCTGACCAAGCTTTCGGTTCTAAGGGATTTATCATAAACTCACCTGACATCATGTCAATGTAGGTTCCGCCGAGGTTGGAACAAAGGTCATGGTACTCGGCTTCGGGATCGAGGCAGAGGATAGATTTGCCAGCCTCACGCTGATTGCACAGCAGTAATTTCATCAGGTACGACTTTCCTTGACCGCTGTTGCCGAGAATGAGTATATTGCTGTTTGTCTTGTCCTCGGTACGCTTGTCAAAGTCAACAAGCACGTTGCTGCCATACTTATCTCTGCCGATATAGAAGCCGTTTTCATCGGTCTTTCCTGAGTAATTTAGAGGATAAAGATTAGCAACACTTGAAGCAGGAAGAACACGTTCAAACTGGCTTGCGAACACATTATTGCCCGTCGGCAAAACCGATAAAAAGCCCTCTTTCTGACGGAGCAAAAGCCTGTCCACAGATATCTTTGAGCGTGTTAATTCCATCGAAATATCGGCTTGCAGTTCCTTTAATTTATCTTCTGAACTTGCTTTCAATTCAAGAAATACAGCCGTATGCAGTAGCGGTTCTTTGTTTCGGCGAATTTCTGAAAGCAGTTCAACTACATCGTCGATGTTGTTCTGAGCCTTTATGCTCTCGTTTACATCGTTTGTGGTGGTCATCATATGATTTTTCCGCATTGCCTGCTGAACAATTTTCCTCTGTTCCATGCTTGTCACAAGGCGGTTGTAAATGCGAAGCGTTACTCCGTTTCTGTCGGCAAGGTGGGCGAGTATAGCAGTTTCTTCTGTACTTGTCGGATATTCCGTAACCGCCCAGCAGGACTTATAGAAGTTTCCGCAGATATAGTGGTCAGTGTAAAACTTGATTATTCCCGGAACAGTGCGGTCAAAAAAGTCCTTTGTGCTGATAATTTCAAGCTGTTCGTCCGTCAGATTTTTCTTTTTTCGTAAATTAATTCTCATGCAATTCCTCCAAATCAAATTCGGTTTCTCCCTCAATATCGGGGATATCCTCACCCGATATGCTTGTCCCGAAGTACAGTGCAAGCATACGTTTGATGTCAGACTTGCCCATTCGTTTTGCCGCAAATCCGTGTTCTGAGATAGCCTTATCCACTCGATTGATGATGTTAAAAATCTGCTCGTCTTTTTCACGCCTGAACCGCACCGCAAAAATAAACTGTCTTGCCGAGGACATCTCTACCTGAATCTCGTCAAGAAAATCATAGTCCGCCTGCAGCAGTTTTCTGACCGCCTCGTTCTGCTCGGTCTGCAAACGCTTTTTGACGTACATCTTGTTTGTATCAAAACACTCGCAAGAGTCCAAAGCAAGAATTTCAAAGTCCGGTATCGTGCTTAACAGCATCATCAAATGATGTATCTTCACGTCAATATTAGCCGCTGAAAGCACTGAAATATTGGTGGGTTCTACGCTGAAAAATGCTATTTCGGCTTTGTCGGTTTTTACTCCGAAACGAGTAAAGCGTTCAAAGCCGATAAGACCTTGAACGCCGTTATTTTTCCTTTTTGTCATAAAATTTTATGCTCCTTTCGTCCAATAAAAAATTTGCTGCGAGGTCAGAAAAAACTTCGCAGCATTAAAAATATAGTCCATAATCGCCGTTTCGTCAACCCGAAGCGAGAGAAAAGCAAAGCAGGCAGTCGCCGCAAAAGGCAGGACATTCCACAGGTTTACCAGAACCACAACCGACAGAATTATTCCGCCGCAGATTATGATAAAATCACGGACATTCCAGAACCACAGCTTTACCGTAGCCCTTAAGTTTTCGGGGTAGATGTAGGTTTTCATTTTTTGTATCAACTCCTTATGCTTTTGTCTTAATCATATTAACAGCCTTAGCTCCCATGCTGACCGTATGGCTGACAGACATCATATTGACCCTGACGCTCGTATCCAATCCATACATCTGCGCAATCCTCGGAACTTCCGTTGCCGACAAGCAAATACCAACCGCAAGCAGAGCGTGTTGAGTGTAGGTCAGCAGTCCGAGATAGAGTATCGTTGTCTGCAAAAATGCCGTCAGACAAGTCGCAATGACCTGCTTGCACCAG
>ENA-ORRU01002378-ORRU01002378.1-human-gut-metagenome-genome-assembly--contig:-NODE-2378-length-9966-cov-2.021895_pt1 | contig 9966 bp, 9 predicted proteins | sample MGYA00242184_ERZ509151 | MGnify/ENA primary metagenome ERZ509151 (study PRJEB26280, sample SAMEA2338667) | human gut metagenome | biome: human gut; feature: human-associated habitat; material: faeces... | reverse complement strand
CCCTGCCGCACCTCCGCCGATTATTGCTAAGTCGTAGTTCATTATACGTCCTTTTTATATACCTGATTTTCTTCCCACAGCTTTTCCAGCTTGCCAAAGGTCTGCTCGATGTTGTCCTTGTTTCTTGCGCTCACCGCAACGATTATCGCATTGAGCAGGCTGAGCGGAGCAACGAGCGAATCCGCAAAGCTCGCCATATCGCTCCTTGCTATAAGCAGTTCGTTCGCATAAACGGCGAGCGGCGATGTCACGCTGTCGGTTATAGCCACAACGTTTGCGTTACATTTCTTTGCGTATGCCGTAGCCTTTATCGTACTCTGCGAATATCTGGGAAAAGATATTGCTATAAATGCGTCCTCGCTGTTCATATGTATAATCTGCTGATAGATACCGCTTGTATTGATAGCCTGTACAAAATGCACATTATCGAATATAAGCTGGAAGTTATAATCAAGAAATCTTGCAAGAATACTGCTGCTCATAGCGCCGAGTATATATATTCTTCTTGCCGAGCATATCTTCTCTATAGCCCTGTCAAAAGCCTTCGGGTCGATTTCCTCAAGCGTTCTGCGGATACGATCCATATCCTGCGTGAGCGTGTTCTTAAGCACTCCGTCGTCACCGATACGGTCATTTGTGATATTGATACGCTGTACCGCTGTAAGACGGTTCTTTATCAGCGACTGTAAGCTCTTCTGAAGCTCCGGATAGCCCTCAAAGCCCATTTCTATGGCAAAGCGCACAACCGTGGATTCGCTGACATTTACTGCGTTTCCCAGCTTCAGTGCGGTCATATAAGCCGCCTTTTCATAGCTGTTTATAATATAGTTTGCTATGAGCTTCTGACTTTTCGAGAAAGTGCTCATTTTATTTTCAATCTGAACAAGTAGATCTTCCTGCATTTTAGTATCCTTCCGGCATTCCGCCAAATTTCGTGAATGTTTCATATATGTTAATTGTACTACATTTCTGCCGATTTTGCAAGCGAAAAATGCAAGATTTCAAAAAATCCCGTCAGAACAGCCGAAATATACATTTTTTCAAACGTCGTTTCTTTCAAATGCAAGCGGTGCTGCCGTTCCTTGCGGGAATTTCAGTCGGGTGACCTCCCCACCTCCCTCATCATCCACGCCACAGCATACTCAGTCGTCATATACCCTCCGTCAGATATACCCGCCTTTCTTGCGTCTGTGCCCACAGCGTAAATACCAAGGTCAACCCCTCCGTAAAGGCACTGAGTAACCGCAATCGCTTTTGCGCCTCCGGCTATTGCTCTGCCGAGCGCCGCCCTCACTTTTTCGGGTATTCCGCCCGCCCCGTAACAGCGTATGACAAAGCCCCTGATACCGCCCTCATACAGCATTTTTATCATATCCGGGTTGAATGACGGATGCATATCAAGAACGGCGACTTTACCGTCCGCCTTGCATAAAGAGCAGTCATACCTGTATTTACCGCCGCAAGGCTCCTTGCAGGTGATTTTCACCCTGCCGCTTTTTACAGTGCCTATATCCCCCTTCACACAGGTGAAAGCGTTATCCGATACGGTATCAATCTTGGTACAATCTCTTCCGTCCATAATTTTTCCGCCGAAAACAACACAGACACAACAAAAACAATTCAGAAACAATAATGAGAATTGTAGCAATAACAAAAACAATTCAAAATTATTAAAAACAATGAATTGAAAAAGTTGAAAAAAGTGCTTGACAAACTCAAGCGAGCCGGTGAGCACGACCGGCACGGGCGGATTTTCCGTCATGACCGATAAAGCGGCGGCTGTATATGCCATAGTGTCCGTTCCGTGCGTTATAACTATCCCGTCATATTTCCCGATGTTATCGCCAATCGTATCTGCAATGCGCTTCTGGTCGGATATTGTCATATCACTGCTGTCTATGTTCATCAGCGTCATCGGCACAATATCGTATTTTTCGCAAACCTGCGGCATCAGCGCCAGTATTTTCCCTGCCTGTTCTTCGCTTGACTGCGGAGCAAGTCCTCTTATTGTGCCTTCGCACGAAAATGTTCCGCCCGTTTGTATCCATAATATCCTTTTTCTCATACCCACGCTCCTTAAGCTGTTCACTGCTGTTATTATACACCGTCACGCCTGCTTATACAAGCGGTTTTTATACCTTGACAATGTGCCGATTTTACCCGCATAATTATGCGGTGTGCCGGCGCACTGTGTCTGAGAACGTTTTAACACGGTTTATACACACCTTGACGGCGTGAATAAACCGTGTTATAATATATTAAATATAGTCACTAAACAAAATCAGATTAAGGATATAAAATGCACGAACAGTTTAAAAACGAAAAATGTGCCGCCTGCGGCATGAAATTCTTTGACGATGAAGACATTGTAGTCTGCCCCGAATGCGGCGCCCCGTACCACCGTGAGTGCTGGAACAGGGTAGGCACCTGCATACACTCTGCCGAGCACGGCAGCTACGAATGGAAGGGCGACAGCGCAGAACTGCGTGAGCATCTCGAAAACGTCGAATCCGCAAGGATAAACAAGCCCGAAACAAGCGAGGACGGCTTTGAAATATTCCACGTTGAAAGCTATGACGAATACCGTGAGATAATGGACAGAAAACTGCTTGAACAGCAGAAGGATTTTGAGGAGATTGACGGCGTGACCGCTCAGGAGCTTCTGAAATTTGTCGGAAAGAACGGATATTACTATCTTCCCGTATTCAAGGACATCAGAAAAAACAACAAATTGCTCAAGCTGAACTTTGCGTCATTCCTGTTCTTCCCTATCCATTGCTTTTACCGCAGGATGAATCTGTTCGGCGTTATTATGATGGTATTGCTTTTTCTGAGTACGGAAACAAGGATTCTTCTCAACTACTTTGCCGATAATCTCGGCTTGTCCTCAAGCGACCTTGCCGTTGCATATATCGTTACCGCTATGATATCCCTTGCGCTGAATATCTTTGCGCTTATGTTCTTCAACTACTTCTATCTGAAAACTGCGGTCAGAAAAATAAAGACGATAAAACAGCAATACCCCGATGAAAGCCGTGAACGCATACTTGCAAGGATTGAAGCCGCAGGAAAACCCGGAATATTCTATGCGATAGCATTCTCCTTCTGCACCGCCATAGCTATGATGCTCGTTTTCCAGCTTATCAACAATACGCTCGGTATCAGCATCTCCGTTCTTAAGGAACTGGTAAACTGATATTTTTGCAGATAAACGACATTAATGAAAGGAGGACGGCATTTTGAGCAGACTTAAAACATTTTACGGAAAAAAGGGCGAAAAAGGAATGTCGCTCCTTGTTTTCCTTGTGTTTTTTATATTAGGCTCTACGCTCGGTATGTTTATGCAGACCGCATCTCTTGAGGAAGAATTTACGGGAGCTGCGCCCGCCGCATTTCTCGGCAGAGATTGGACGGGTGTAATGTCGCCTGTAGGAAGCATAAGCGGCTTCCTGCGTGGAATACCCTACCTTCCGACTATGCTCTGCCCCGACCCCGTGTTCCAGTATAAGCTGTTTATGCTGATAAATTCAGCCGCTTATGCGCTTATCCCTCTTTCCGCTTTCCGTCTGACAGATAAACTCGGTGTCACAAAGCTGTGGCAGAGACTTCTCGTAACTGCATTGTGCGGAATATTCCCGTCAGTGCTTATATATTCCCACTACCTGCTTTCAGAACCGCTTTCCACCGTTTTTGTCTGGCTTTTATTGCTTGTAATCTTCAGAAGTGAAAAGGAAAACGGAAAAAAAGCAGGTGCCTTCTTTGCTTCGGTCACTGCAGGACTTCTTACAGCCTGCGCTTATTTCCTGTCGCCGTCGTGCGCAGGTGTGTTCCTTGCCGTATGCCTTTACTGTCTTTATGTAAAGCTCGCAGGAGTCAGAAAAAGCATATATTTCAGCACATACGCAATAACGTTTATACTTCTTTTTGCCGCCGATATTATTCTGACGTGGCTCACAAAAGACCTTTACGCTTATTCCGGAGGTATATTGCAATCGGTCGCAGGCTCTTTGCAGGCTTTATCCGAAAACAGTGCGGCTCTGCTTACTCTTATAGGCGGTCGCTTGTATTACTTCATAGTATCCTCGTGGGGACTTGGCGGCGCAGGTGTCATCTTTGCCGTCATTGCACTTGTCAGCTTCATCCGCTGTAAAAGACGCAATGAAGAACAGTATTATGATAACAGATTCGTATCAATGGGCGTGCTGTGTACGCTTATGTTCATATTCGCCGTTCCTCTTGACGCTTTCTTGAAAGCCGATTGTGACATTTCGACGCAGGATACGGTATTCGGCGCAGCGTCGGTCTTTGCCGTAACGATTCCCTTTATCCTCCTGTTCTTCTGCTATATTTTCGTGTACGGCATAAGCTATACAAGGCTTCTTATCTCTGTGACCGGGAACGGTCTTGCCGCTACCGCCGCACTGCTGATGTACAACTGCACTCAGTCGGGCGGACAGATGCTCAGCAACGTAATAACGCCGGGCATCACCTCTATGCTTATCGGATGCGACTCGTCAGCCGGACTTACAAGCTCTGATATGCTTTATCCTATATGCCTTCTTTTCACCGTGTTTGCGGCGGCGGGACCCGTTGTGTGCTGTACAAAAAACCACGCTTCCGTAATAACCGCCTTTATATTCACGGGCGTTATCTGCTATGCCTGCGTATCATCCGCCTCAAGCGGTCTTTTCGGCTATGCGGAAGAAAGCCGTGAAAATGTTTCCGACACGCTTGAGATAAACCGCTGTATCACTGAATATTCCGGCGGCACAGAAAACAAAACCATAATAGTTTACGATAATGACCGCATGACAGCTATGAGTATCCAGTATTACAACCAGTCGTCAACGGTAAAATATATTAAAGAGGGCGGAACGCTGCCGACAGATTGCTACGTTGTAAGCTCCGACTCCGTAAAGGTCAGCGGTGCCTGCGTACTTATCGGACGCATCGATGATATAAACGTCTATGCGATAGGAAAGAATGCAATCCGCCACGATAACGGCGAACCGCCCGAAAAGCCCGGAAACAATACCGTTTCCGAGAGTAAATAACATCTTTGTAAATGCTAAGGAGAGATATAATCCCAAATGCCTAAACTCAAAAAGAAAACCCGACAAATGCAGCCGTCAAGGATGCTCGTGCTGGGCTTTTCCATCATAATACTGGCAGGTGCAACACTTCTTTTCCTGCCCATATCTTCAAAAAGCGGTCAGTTCAGCAGCTTCATAGACTGCCTGTTCACCGCCACAAGTGCGACCTGCGTTACCGGAATAACCGTTTTGGATACCTTCAATTATTTCAACGGCTTCGGTCAGGGTGTCATACTCGCTCTTATACAGGTCGGCGGTCTCGGCTTTCTGACCTTGGTAACGTTCATCAACCTTATACTCGGCAAAAAGCTGGGCTGGTCAACCGTAAAAATCGCCGCAAGCGACCTTACCGACAACGCACTCGAAACCACACCGAAAAGACTTTTCTATGAAATTGTTCTTTACTCGTTTGCCATCGAATTTGTCGGCGCTGTCATACTTGCGTTTGTCTTTGTTCCCGACTTCGGCGCACTCGGAATTTTCGAAGCGATATTCCTGTCCGTTTCCGCTTTCTGCAACGCAGGCTTTGACCTGCTCACAGCAACACCCGGAGCTGTGGGACTCAGCGAATATACAAATAACCCTTTAGTTATGATAACTCTCATTGTGCTTATAACGACCGGCGGTCTGGGCTTTATCGTATGGCGTAATATAAGGCATTACAGCAAAGCAAAAAGACTTCTCCTGCATACAAAGCTGGTTCTTATAATGGCCGCAGTTATGCTGCTTGTCGGCGCCGCTATAATATTTATTGTAGAATTCAGCAATCAGGACACGCTCGGACAGATGCCCATAGGAGAAAAAATTCTCACATCTATATTCTTAAGCGCAAGCTCCCGTACCGCCGGCTTCCCCTGCTTTGATATGAACGATCTTATGCCCTTTACAAAAATAATTATCACTATCCTTATGTTCATCGGTGCCGCACCTGCGTCCACAGCGGGCGGTATCAAGATAACGACCGTTGCGCTTGTCGTTTGTACGGTAATTTCCGTGCTGAAGGGCAGAGAGGATACCTATCTTATGGGTCACAGGATAAAGCGTGACGCCATATATAAAACATTCACCGTTATCGTTCTGTCGCTGACTCTTATAGCCGTTTCATTCACAGGCATACTTATGTGCTGTGAGGGTATGTCGCTTCAGAAAACAATATTCGAGGTGGTTTCCGCATTCTCTACTACAGGCTTCTCTGTAGGTGCGTCCGCAGAGATGAATGTCCCCGCAAAGCTGATAATGGTATTCACCATGCTTGCAGGAAGGATCGGTCCCGTAACGCTTATGACCTCTCTTATAATAAGAAAAAATCACAACTCGGACAAGAACAGGATTCTCCCCGAGGGAAATATACTGGTAGGCTGATATGGCAGAAAAATATGAGAGCTTCGACCTTTCCGGCACAAAGATATACGTTTCCGAGGATCACCGTTTCGGCACGGACGCATTTCTCCTTGCGGATTTTGCCGACCCCGCACCTCACCATAAGGTGTGCGACCTGTGTACAGGCTGCGGTATAGTTCCGCTGATAATGTGCAGAAACATATCCAAAAAGCCCCCGAAAGAGATATACGGCGTCGAGATAATGCCCGAAGCGGTAGAGCTTTTTGATAAAAGCGTTGCCGAAAATAACCTTTCAGACAGAATAAAGCCTGTGCTTTGCGACCTTAAAGACCCGCAGGGCGTACCCCGTGAATACTTCGACATAGTGACGGTAAATCCGCCCTACTGGAAAAAAGGCTCGGGCGAGGAACGACTTTCCGATGCACAGGCGGCGGCAAGACACGAGATACTGTGCAATATCGACGATGTTATGAAGACAGCCTCGTCGCTGTTGAAGTTCGGCGGTAGCCTCAAGCTCTGTCAGATACCGCTTCGCCTTGCCGATGTCATCTGCTCTATGCGTTCGCACGGGATCGAGCCGAAGGTTATGCAGAATGTAGTGAACCGCAAAGGCGGTAAGCCGTGGCTCGTCCTTATAAGCGGAAAAAAGGGCGGCAAACCCGGAATGGAGCTTCTCCCCGATTTTGAGGTTTACGGTGACAACGGCTACAGCGATGAAATGAACAGAATCTACTACGGCACAAAAATGAAGAAAGGCTGACACAGAAATATGGCAGGAAAATTATATATAGTCGGCACTCCGATAGGAAATCTGTCGGACCTGTCACCCAGAGCGGTCGAAACGCTCGGCAAGGTCGATTTTATCGCCGCAGAGGATACAAGAGTAACTCAGAAGCTGCTTACCCACTTCTCTATAAGCAAGCCTATGGTGAGCTACCACAAGTTCAGCGGTAACAAGCGTGGCGAGGATATAACCGCCCGTCTGCTTGACGGCGAAACCTGCGCCATAGTGACCGACGCAGGTATGCCCTGCATATCCGACCCCGGCGAAGAGCTTGTAAGAGAGTGCCACGAGCACGGCGTTGAAATAGAAAGCGTACCCGGCCCCAGCGCCGCAATAACAGCGCTTTGTATGAGTGGGCTTGACACCTCACGCTTCAGCTTCGAGGGATTTTTAAGCGTTACCAAAAAACAGCGTGACGAACACCTTGACGAAATCAAGGACTTTTCAAGAACGCTTATATTCTATGAAGCGCCTCATAAGCTGAAAAACACGCTCGACGATTTGTACAGAGTTCTCGGAAACCGACAGATAGCCCTTTGCAGAGAGCTTACCAAGATACACGAGGAAGTTATCAAGGGTACTATATCAGAAATGATAGAACGCTACAAGGATCTTACGCCGAGAGGCGAATATGTGCTTGTGGTCGAGGGAAAACCAAAGGTAAAGGAAAACGAGGATATTACGCTTGCCGATGCCGCACTTATGGCAAAAGAACTGGTTGACGGCGGAATAAAGCCGTCCGATGCCTGCAGACAGGTCGCAGGAAAAACCCCGTTCTCAAAGTCGGAGATCTATAAGGAATATCTTAATATGTAAATCTGCCGTCAGGCTTTAATAATACCGAAAGGAAAAAATACTATGGAAGAAAAAAAGAAAAAGAATTATGTCATTCCCGTTATAGGCGCTCTCATAGCTGTTGTAGCGTGCGTAGCCTATATCGTTATGAAGTTTGCATCACAACAGCAACAGCTTGAGGACAAGTGGAGCGAATATGACGACTGCGGTTGGATGTAATTTTTCAAAATAACTATTGAAATTTCCGTATCTTTATGATACAATTAGAATGATAACATAAACGGAGGTGTTTTTATGAAGCACATTAAGACTGTTAACAAGGCTAACCTCAAGGAAACAGCTGCTAAGGGCGGTTGCGGCAGATGCCAGACATCATGCCAGTCTGCTTGCAAGACAAGCTGCACAGTAGCTAACCAGAAGTGCGAGGCTTTAAACAAGTAAGGCACGGGTAAGAGAAAAGCTTTGAAAGCTCCCGAACAAATACGGGAGCTTTTGGCTTGTTTGAATATTTCGGCGGAAAACCGCCTTATATAACTCAGAAAAGGATTTGACCAATGAAAGAAATGATACATAAGTATGAGCAAAACGGTCAGTACATTGTACTTGACGTATGCAGCGGCGGCGTTCACGTTGTGGACGAGCTGACATATAAGCTCCTCGACTATGTCGCTCCCCCCTTTGCCGATGTATGTCCCGATGAGATAATCGCTAAGATGGACGGCTTCGACAAAGATGACGTAAAGGAATGCTATCAGGAGCTTAAAGAGCTTTATGACGCAAAGATGCTCTTCACCGAGGACGATTACGAGCAGTACGCCGCAATGGCTATGAAGGCTCCTATCAAGGCTATGTGCCTGCACGTTTCGCACGACTGCAACCTGAGATGCAAATACTGCTTTGCCCAGACAGGCGACTTCGGCGGCGACAGAATGCTGATGAAGCCCGAAACGGGTAAAAGAGCTATGGACTTCCTTATAAAGCACAGCGCCAACAGAGAAAATCTTGAGGTAGACTTCTTCGGCGGCGAGCCTTTAATGGCTTGGGATACCGTAGTCGAAACCGTAAAGTACGCAAGAAGCATAGAAAAACAGCACGGCAAGAACTTCCGCTTCACCCTGACCACCAACGGCATCGGCATCACCGATGAAGTCATTGAGTGGGCCAACAAAGAGTGCTACAACGTGGTTCTTTCTCTGGATGGCCGCAAGGAGATCAACGACCGTTTCCGCAAGGATATTGCAGGCCGCGGCAGCTATGACCGCATTGTGCCCAAGTTCCAGCAGCTGGTCAAGGCCCGCGGCGGTAAGGGCTACTACATGCGCGGCACCTTCACCCATTACAACACCGATTTCACCAACGACCTGTTCCACATGGCGGATGATCTCGGCTTTGACGAGCTTTCCATGGAGCCGGTCGTGAGCAAGGCCGGCAGTCCCGAAGCCCTGACCGAGGCCGACCTACCCATCCTGTTTGACCAGTATGAGCTGCTGGCCAAGGATATGCTCCGCCGTGAAAAAGCCGGTCATCCCATCACCTTCTACCATTACATGATCGACTTGGCCCATGGCCCCTGCATTTACAAGCGCATTTCCGGCTGTGGTTCCGGCACCGAATATATGGCCGTTACCCCTTGGGGCGACCTGTACCCCTGCCATCAGTTTGTCGGCGACCCGGATTACAAGCTGGGCGATATCTGGAACGGCGTTACCAACACCGAACTGCGGGATGAATTCAAGCTGTGCAACGTGTACGCCCGCCCCGACTGCAAGGATTGCTGGGCACGCCTGTACTGCGCGGGCGGCTGCGCCGCCAACGCCCTGCACGCCACCGGCGATATCCACGGTGTGTATGAATATGGCTGCGAAGTGTTCCGCAAGCGCATTGAATGTGCCCTGATGATCAAAGTAGCCGAAAGCCTTGATCCCGAGCTGGCAGGCCGCGCCGCAACGGCAG
>ENA-ORRU01002375-ORRU01002375.1-human-gut-metagenome-genome-assembly--contig:-NODE-2375-length-9969-cov-2.791406_pt1 | contig 9969 bp, 2 predicted proteins | sample MGYA00242184_ERZ509151 | MGnify/ENA primary metagenome ERZ509151 (study PRJEB26280, sample SAMEA2338667) | human gut metagenome | biome: human gut; feature: human-associated habitat; material: faeces... | reverse complement strand
CAGGATTTTGGTATATTTGAGGGGATGACTTATAAAGAAATCCAGAATACCTATCCAAAAGAGTTGGATGCCTGGAACGAAGAATTTTCTACATACAGGATTCCAAAAGGAGAAAGCTTTGCAGAAGCTTGGACATTAAATATAAGCAACACACAAATAGGAGGAAATATATTAGCTGTTTCTAAAATAGACAAATTAAATATAGAAGATTCAGAAGACATAAAACCAGTTACATATTATAATGCTACATATATAAATAAAGAAGACTTTATAAACATATTAGGGGAGAATGGAGAAATAATTATCCTAAACATGGCTACAGGTGCAGAATTAGGAAAAATAACAAAAGAGAGCACTATAGAAAATAACGACAAAATACTTGGAATTAGTTATTCAGAAAATGCAAGCCAAATAGGAGTGCAAATAAGCAAACCAGTAAAAGCTGGAAAATTAAGTATAGCAAGTAGAAAAACTTTAAACATTTCAAGTGTTGAAGAATATGTGTCAAAAATAGATAAAATAGATTCATTAACAATTAATGCAATAGCCGGAATACAAAAAGCAGGTGAAGAAGACTTTATATATTCAACAGAAATAATATCAAAACAAATTTCACTAGTAAGCCCAAAATCAAATGCAGAGTTGGGAATAAATTTAGGAAAAGATAAAGAAACTTTACCAGTAGGGGAAGAAAACAAAGTTGACTTTACAGTTACACTACATACAAGCAAAGAAACAGACAAACTATTTAATAATCCAACAGTACAAATAGAATTACCAGAACAAGTAAAAGAAGCATCAATAGTAGAAAACACAGAAGGAATATCAAATGCTAATGGATTAGAATTAAATGGTATAACAATAAACAATAATATAATAGAAGTAAAATTAACAGGAAATCAAGGAGAATATGTAGACTATAACGGACAAGATACAACAATAACATTTTCTGCGAACCTAAAAACACCAGAATTACAACTAACAACTACAGGAGATATTAAATTAACAGTAGTAAATGGAGAAGAAAAAATAGAAGATTCAAAACAAGTAACATTCTCTGCAGAAAAAGGAATAATACTTGCAAATAGTATATCAAATTATAATGGAGAAGAACCTGAAATATTAGCAATAAAAGAAAACAGCAAAACAGGTTTATTAAGCGAGGAAAAATCAGCAATAGCACAAGTTAAAGGAACAATAATAAACAACACAGAAAAAGATGTGGAAAATGTAGTTGTAGTAGGAAACTTCGCAGGAGAAGGCTCTACAATAACACCTATACTAAAAGAACAAATAGCAGTAGAGAATGCAACAGTAGAATATTCAGCAGATGGACAAACCTGGGAAGCATACAATGCAGAAAAAGCAAGCACATACAAAAACTACAAAATCACATTTGCAAAATTAGCAGATAAATCAATAACAACATTTACATATAAAATAGAAATACCAGAAAATTTAGGCGCAAACAAATCTATGAATAGCACATATGCTATAAAAATAGAAGACAAAGCACAAAAAGCAGCAACTATAACACTAGAAACACCACAGAAAATAGAAATAGAAGTATCTGCAAAAGCAATAAGTGATACTATATATGAAGAACAAGAAGTTACATTTACAGTAGATGTAACAAACAAATCAAACGTTACAGCTAAAAATGTAAGCTTAGAAGCAAGCCTTCCAGAAGAATTAGAATTAGTATCAAAACCAGAAAACTTTGATATAGAAGCTGGAAAAACAATAACAAAAACAATAACAGCAAAAGTAAAAGCATTACCAGAAGAAACAAAACAAAAAGATATTACAACAACAATAAAAGCAATACCAAATGGCAAAGAAGATCAAGCAAAAACAGTAGAAGTAAAAAATGTAGTAAAACAAGCTTTAATAAAAGCAACAATTGAAGATGCATATAGTGATGGAGCAGAATTTATTTACGAAGGAGGACAACTAGGATATAAAACAACAATAACAAATGTATCTGACGAAACTTTAACAAATGTAGTTGTTACAAGTAAATTGCCAGAAGGAACAAAGTTGAATACAAAAGAAATTGGAGTCTATAAATATGAAGCAACAGAAGATCCAGATATGATGAAAGTAGAAAAAATAGATATAGACATAAAAGAGAGTGGGGAAAACGGAAGCATAATATATATCATACCTAAATTAGAAAAAGGGCAGACAATAAATATAGAAATAAAAATGAAAGCTGATAAGCTAGATAAAAATGTATATGAAAAGGAAATATCATATAATGAAGTAATTTCAATAAATGAAATGGAGGATTATACTTTAAGAAAAGACGATATAATTATAAAACCAAATTATGAAATTAGTTTTTCATCAGAAAACTTAACAGACTCTTCAAGAAATACATATGTTAATCCCGGAGATGAGATTAGTTATACTTTAAATATTAAAAATAAAACTAGATTTACTCAAGATATTGAAATTAATATTAGTGAAATTACAGGATTAAAACAATTAACTAAAGTAGAAGAAGCTATTTCAATAGGAAATAGTTATGCTATAAAAAAAGAAATAAAACCAGAAGAGACATATAGGCTAGATATAAAAGGAATTGCAAATGATGCTAAAGAAGAAGACTCTATAATAAATTTCAAAGCTATTATTTCACAAATTATACAAGATAGGGAAGGAATATCAGAAACTAGAGAAATTGTATTAAAAGAAGAAACAACAGAGTACAGAATAAAAGGAACTAAAATAGATGAGCCAGATAAACCAATAGATCCAGACGATCCAGATATACCAGTAGAAAAAACATATAGTATTTCTGGCACAGCATGGTTAGACGAAAACGAAGATGGAATAAAAGAAGAAAAAGAAAAATTACTAAAAGGAATTTTAGTAAAAATAAAACAAATCAACAAAGAGAATGTTGCAGAATATCTAAAAGGTGAAGATGAAAAAGAAATTATAGCAATAACAGATAACGAAGGTAAATATGAATTTAAAGACCTAAAACCAGGAAAATATATAGTAGAATTTGAATACAACACAAAAACATATATGCTTACACCAGTAACAAATAAAGATTCTGTACCAATTGCACCAACAACATCTGAAGGAACAACAGTAAAAACAGACACACTTAATATAACAAATGAAAATATAGAAAACATTAATATAGGTTTAGTACTAAATTCAAAATTCGATTTAGAATTAAACAAATATATTACAAAAGTAACTGTTCAAAACAACAGTGGAACAACAGAATACAATTATAATAATGAACAATTAGCAAAAGTAGAAATAAAAGCAAAACAAATGGCAAGCTCAACAGTACTTGTAGAATATCAAATAGAAGTTAAAAATAATGGGGCAGTTCCAGGAACAGCAACTGTAATTGCAGACTATTTACCAAAAGGACTAAAATTTAACTCAGAAATGAATACAAATTGGTATCAAGGAACAGACGGAAATTTGTATACAGAAGAATTAAAAGACATAATGTTAGAACCAGGAGAATCAAAACAAGTTAAGTTAGTTTTAACTAAAGCAATGACATCAAACAGTACAGGCACATTTACAAATGCAGCAGAAATATATGAAGATAAAAATGATTTTGGACTAGTAGATACAAATTCTACACCAGCAAATCAAGAACAAAAAGAGAATGATTATAGCACAGCAGAATTACTTATAAGTACAGCAACAGGTAGTCCAATGATGTATATCGGAATAATAATAATAAGTATGCTTATATTAGGTGGCGGAATATACCTAATAAATAAAAAAGTAATACTGGAAAAGAATATATAAGGAAAGGAGGAGTGTAAAAATGAGAAACAAAGAATATGTTAAATTGTATAAAAAAATAGCTTTAATAGTTTTTTCACTACTAACTTTCTTATTATTAATGGTAATTAAAAATAATGTATATGCTGCTGTTGATATGACATACATGAGCGGAAGATTAAATACTTCAACATATTATCATGTAGAACAAAGAGATTTATGGAAAAATAAATACATTTATTGTATTGATCCAAATAAAATAGTGTATGAAGGGGATTATAAGGTATCAGCTAGTTTTGAAGTCGATAGCAAAAAAGGAAAATATGCAACTAGCGATAGACAAGGAATACAAGCATGGATATTGGCAAATGATGGTATACTTGGATATTCCAAATATAATTTAACAACACAAACATATGAGCAATATTTAAAAACTTCTGTGGGACAACACTTAATGTGGATGTCAATGGGAACTCCTTGTTATAGACTACCATATAAGGATTTTACCTATAAAGGGAATACATATAAAAAATGGTATTATTATGATTCAGATGGAAATAAAAAAGAATATCAAGGAGGAAATGAAACTTATGGACCACTTTGGGGAACTATGCCATATGTGGTTGAAGAGGAATGGAAAAAAATTGTGGGAGATCCAGATAATATAGTGGCTGATATGTATCCAGGATATCTGAATTTACTCAATTATTTTAAAGAAAGGAAATCAATCAAAAAAAATAATGATAGTAAATTAAAAGTTTACTATGATGCTGACAAAAGTCCTGTCGATGGTGTATCTGGTTCCTCAATTACTAGTGACTACGACTGGAAGGAAAAATACATGGTAATTGGACCGATGACGTTTGATGTTGCGACAGGTGACTGGTTGAAAGATATAAAAATCGATTATACTAAAAATGGAGAAAAATATTATAATCAATCCATTACATCTGAGAACACAGATATTATAGCTTGTGAAAAAAATGTAGATGGCGGTTTTGATGGAGTTACAGAATCTGATTTTAAAACAAGAGAAGAAGGAACGTACGAAAATATATTAGATTATGGTTGTATATATGGTAAATACAAGCAGCCGGAAGTATATATATTAATAAAAAAAGATGCAGGAATAACATCTATTGATAACATCAAAATAACAGTAGGAAGAGGAGAAATTAAGGCTTGGTGGTATGAGTTAAAATTAAGTGGACAACAAACATTACTATATGGTGATGGAAATGTAACATTTGAAAATACAAATTTAAATTTTAAATCCGAACCTCTTATCCCACCTGTTAATCTAACATTAAACAAAGTAAACAGTTTAGATTTAGAAGGCAATGAACTATATAATATACCAAACATACCATTCAACATAAAATTTGAACAAGATGGAAAAGAAATATACAACAAGGATGTTACAACAGGCAAAGATGGAAAGATAAAAATAGAGAATGTAATGCCTAAAAATAAAAACGACATAACAGTAACTATTACAGAAAAGAAAGACATAGATGGGGATGGTTACAAAGTATTATCAGAGCCACTTGTAATAACACTACAATGCAGTGATGATGGAACGTACTGGAAGGAAAAAGACGGAGCTGGAAAACTATCAGGAGGCGAAAAGTACGTTGTTAACTATAACACAAATGCAACAATAGGATTAACAGTAAAACTAGAAAACAAATCTATAATAGAAAAACTAACATTATCAAAAACTTCATCAGTAAGTGGAGGAAAAGTTGAAGGAGCAAAATTCAAATTAACACTAACAAACATTGCAAGTATAAAAGGATATAAAATACCAACAACAGGAACTCCAACAATAATTGTAACAACAGATAAAAATGGAAACATAGTATTAGAAGACATTGAAATAGCAGACTTAAGTAAAGACATAGTAATTACAATGGAAGAAACAGAAGCACCAGTAGGTTACAAAAAAATTGAAGGAAAAATAACAGTAACATTAAAAAGAAAAGGAAATACATATACTATACATAAGGCAGAAAAAGAGGATACTGTTACTGATGATGAGTTTAAAGCAGGAGAAGTAACATTAATAAATCACGAATTAGTATTAAATATTAAAGATATTCCTATAATGAACTTAGGTGGAATAGTTTGGACAGAGAAAATAAAAACAGGTAAAGAACAACCTGATATAAATAATACATATAGCGAAAGTGACGACGAAGCTTTAGGTGGAGTTACAGTAAGATTGCTTGACGAAAATGATAAAACTGTAGCAACAACAAAAACTGCAGAAAAAGATGGACAAGAGGTAACTTATCTAAACAATTTAGGAAAAGAAGGCACAGTAAAATTAAAACAAGGTCAATATTTATTCACAAAATTAGATGACGGAACAAACTATATACCAGTTGGAACAGATTATAAAGTAGAAATTGATTATGATGGTATTACATATAATCCTTTAATAAATCCAGATACAAGCATGCTTTATAAGAATAAAGAGGATAATAAAGGGGTATTTTCAAAAATAACATCAGAAGAAGACCATGGATTAGCTGATGGTACAAAAACAATATTTGGAACAGAAAATGAAACCCAAAGTAAAACAAATGGTGGCTACACAATTAACTATACACTTCAAGATGAAGAGAATATACCAGACAAAGCAATATATTCAAATGTAGAAAAAGATGGAAAACAAGCTTTTGTAACAGCAAGAAGTGAAAAATACTTACAAAAAACAGATGATTGGAAAACTACATGGAAAGACAATAACGGCGTTGGAGAAATTAACTTAGATAGTTATGCATTTGACATTAACTTTGGATTATATAAAAAGTTCTTTGACTTAAACTTAGGAACAGACGTAGATTCAGCTGAAATTGAAATAAATGGACAAAAAACTGCATATACTTATGACCAGATACTAGATGGAATGCTAGATAAAGACTTGAAAGAAAAATTATATAAAACGACAGATGATAAAGTTGATTATAATTTATACTTAGCTTATTCAGACTACTATTATAGAATTGATGACTATAAAGTGCCAGGTGATACAAATAGTTTAGGACAACCTTATGGAGAAGCATTACCTAATAAAAAAGATAAAAATACAGAATTACAAGTATATGTCACATACGCATTGCAAATAAATAACCAAAGTACGCAACACAACGCTACAGGAGTTAAAGTTAAATACAGCTATGACGAAGGATATGAATATGTAGGCGATGTGGAAGGAACTGTTAACGATGAAAAGAATAAAATACTAACTATAAGCAATATTAATCTAGTGCCAGGAGAAAGTAAAAAAATAACATTAAAATTCAAAGTAAAGAAGAATGAAGACGGCACATTTTTTAAAAAACCAAGTGATACAAGCAAATATACAAATGTGGCAGAAATTGTTGAATATTCTACAACAGAAGGAAGATTAGTAGATGCAGATTCTGCACCAGGAAATACTTTCTTAGGAGAAAACAAACCAACAACTAGACGTGAAGATGATACAGATACAGCAAATGGAATTGTTATTACATTCAAAAAGAATGCAGAAAGAAGTATTTCTGGAAAAGTATTTAATACTAATGGTAATAACGTCAGTGACGTAATAGTTCAACTTATAGAACTTGTAGAAATCAATAATAAACAATATGAATACATTTGGCAAGAAACAGTAGCTGGAAGCAATACAGTAAAAACAACAGATAGAAATGGATATCCAGGAAAGAGTTATTCTTTTAAAGTTGATGATATGAATAAAGCTGGTGAATACAAATTTACACAAGGAATTATTCCAGGTAACTACATTGTAAGATTTATATACGGTGATGGTACATATTTCGATGAATCAATTGAATCAAAAGATGCAACTGAAGAATCTAAAAATAATATAAAAACATATAATGGTGAAGACTATAAATCTACTTATGTTGATTATAACTATAATGCAGAATGGTACAACAATATATCTTTAGATGGAGAAAACTCAAAAGCAGTAGATAACGAAGCAAGAAGATTAAAAGTAATGAGCTATGCAGTAGATGTAGATGGTACAAAAGGTGCAGAACTAGCATTACTAAGCAAATCAATAGGAACAGATGATGAGAAATTAAAAGCTGTATTAGAAAATACTTGGATGTGTGCAGAAACATTAAAAATAAAAGTACCAGTAGACACAGACGTAAAAGATAACACAAGTGATACAACAGAAGTAGGAAATGGAAGCAGTCCAACTATTTCAAACACTCAATTCAACAACGTAAACTTTGGTTTAATGGAAAGACCAAAAACAAAATTAGTACTAGAAAAACATATAACAGGTTTAACAGTAAAACCAGTAGCAAGTGGAGTAAACTTAATAGCAAATGCAACAGCAGATATTAATAAAATTCTTGACCAAGGTGAAGGCGATCAAATACAATTAGAAGGACAAAGAGATGGATTATCTGCAACAAAATCAGAAAGAACAAACAGAGGATTGTGGTACTTACAAACAGATACAACAGAATTAGCTCAAGGTGCAGACGCATATATAACATATACATATGTAATTAGAAACGAAGGCGACATAGATTACTTAAACAAAGATTTAATTAGCTACTATAAAGCAGTAAAAGCAGAAGAGTACGCACAAAAACTTTCAAATTTAGAGGGAGAAGTAAAAGATGCTAAAAAGCAAGTAGCCTATACAAACGGAACATACATTTCAGATTTCTACTATACAGGAACAAAAGGTGAAAATGATGAAGAAGTTTTAGCATCAGTAGAGCAAATCCAAGAAGCATTAAACCCAAAAGTAAAATTCGTAAACAGCACAACAGACTTTAATATTATAAAAAATCAAGATGGAAGTACTTTAGTAGAAAATAAAAATGTATACAAAGAAGACGGTACTGGAATAACAGAAGAAGAAATAAAAGAGCAAATAGAAAGTACAAAAGCAACAGGCAAAATGAAAAAATATGACAAAGATATTTCTAAAAAGCTTGTAGTTTCAGTAGGTTTATCAGCATCAGAAATAGAAAATGGTGGAGTATATGATAGCTATATAGCACAAGTAACACACTACACAAATGCAGCAGGAAGAAGAGACCAAAGCACACCAGCTAACCTAAGCTATGTACATAGTGAAGACACTAGAATTACTTTAGATAAATACAATGAAGAAGACGAATTCTGGGCTGAGACATTTAGAATTACAAAGCCAACAGGTGAAGATAAAATAACACCAGTACAAATAGCAATAATAACAATATCAGCAGTAGCAGTACTAGGAGTAGGAATTATCTTAATCAAAAAATTTGTACTTAAAAAATAATAACTAATAAAAACCAATAAAAAAACTGATTAAAAAACTAAAAAAAATATTGACAATATAGTTAACATATAGTATATATAAGATACACCATATATATATACATCAGACATTTGGAATATATGAATATATTTCAGATTCTTTAGCCTTCTGGAGAAGGTATTTATAGCGTTTCTGCTCGGAGTTAAGCTGATATATATAACAGTCTATAAGATCCGGGTCAGTAGCATTATCAAAGTTGGCATACGCAGCACTAAGTGCAGCTTTCGTCAGATTTATTTCCTCAACAAGATATTTTTCATCATATGTAGCAGGATTTTTTTTCTTGCTGAACATTTTCAATAGAATTACCTCGTTTCCTCTTTTTTTATAAGTATAGTCAGTAATTGGTAATTCTATACATTAAACAGAATAATAGAATTAAGACAACTGTATTGTGGTGGCAATTTATATATAAAGTTGTCTGATAAGATATGGGAGAATTAAAGAGAATATGACAGAGCAGTACATAAGATACGCCGCTATGTTTATTATCATAATGATGGCGGTGATTGATGATTACAGACGTTTTAAGGTGTCGAATAGAATTATAATTGCAGGAATGGTTATTGGTGTTGTTATTAATATGGGAAGCCTTATGTATGGAGGTGATGTGAGAGGGTATATATATGGCGGTATGGCAGGTTTTGCAATTATGTATATGGTGTATATATTTGGCGGCGTAGGTGCAGGAGATGTTAAGCTTCTTGCTGTGTGCGGACTGCTGATTGGTGTTACATATATTGTGAGGTTAATATGTGCGGCTATGGTATGCGGTGTATTAACAGGTGTATTAGAGAATGTTGGCGTAATTAAAGGCAGACAGGGTGTATGTATAAGAGATAATGTTTTAATAAAGCAGG
>ENA-ORRU01002371-ORRU01002371.1-human-gut-metagenome-genome-assembly--contig:-NODE-2371-length-9982-cov-16.667573_pt1 | contig 9982 bp, 6 predicted proteins | sample MGYA00242184_ERZ509151 | MGnify/ENA primary metagenome ERZ509151 (study PRJEB26280, sample SAMEA2338667) | human gut metagenome | biome: human gut; feature: human-associated habitat; material: faeces... | reverse complement strand
AAACTTAAGCCCCTTAAGAACCTTCGGCCCAGCGGGCCGTCAACCCTCAAGCCCGTCAGGGCTTGTCCATAGGGCGTCAACCTTCGGGAATACAGTTTCCCGCCGCCAATGCCACACGCCCCCAAATGCCGCAAAAGGCAGAGCTCCCATGAGCCCTGCCTTTTCTCCACTCCGAAAGAACATGCAGGGCTTCTGATTACAATTCCCTTCCCACAATAGGAGCCAGCTGTTTCAGCCGTCCCATGAGGTCATCAAAAGTCTCTGGCGTAATGGATTCCGCTCCATCACACCATGCATGTTCCGGATCATTATGAACTTCACACATAATCCCATCAGCCCCTGCAGCAATGGCCGCCATGGCCATGGCCGGTACCATCTCCCGATGGCCCGTAGCATGGCTGGGATCTACGATAATAGGCAGATGGCTTCTTTCCTTCACCACTTCCACCGCCGACAGATCCAGCGTATTTCTGGTAGCCTTCTCAAAGGTGCGGATGCCCCGTTCACAGAGAATCACATTGTGATTTCCTTCGGACATAATGTACTCCGCACTCATGAGCCATTCCTCAATGGTGGCAGACATGCCCCGCTTCAGAAGCACCGGCACATTCAGACGGCCCACCGCCTTCAAAAGGTCAAAATTCTGCATATTTCTGGCGCCGATCTGGATGATATCCACGCCCTTTTCCAGGAACATGCCGATTTTGTCGGCACTCATCAGCTCCGTCACCACCGGCATATTTCCCTTATGGGCAGCGGAAATGAGAAGATCCAGGCCCTTCTCCCCCAATCCCTGGAAAGAGTAAGGCGAAGTCCTTGGCTTGAAAGCGCCGCCGCGAAGGATAGCTGCCCCCGACGCCTTCACCGCTTTCGCAATGCCGCCGATCTGCTCAGGCGTTTCGATAGAGCAGGGACCGGCCATGACCACCAGCTTCTTCCCGCCGATTTTGATGCCCTTCACATCCACCACCGTATCGGCCGGATGGAAAGCCCGGCTGGCCCGTTTGTAAGGCTCCTGCACCCGCATCACCTTATCCACCCAGGGATTGCTGAGGAAATCCCTTTCATCCAGGGCAGACGTATCCCCCACCAGACCCAGCACCACCTTGCTGGAACCCTTACTGCGGTCCACCTGGAAACCCCGGTCCCTCATTTCCTGTTCCAGCTGCTCAATCACTGTAAGCGGTGCGTTCTGTTTCATTACAATAATCATGATGTTCCTCCTCTGCCTTCTCCAAGGCACCTTCAATTCTCCGGGACTCATGTCCCCTCTCTTCTAACTCCTATCCTTCTATCCTTCGTAAAAGAAAAGGACAGGCTCTGATGAGTCTGTCCTTTCATTCTGGAAATATCTTATCTGGAAAGGGAACGGGACTCATCACGGGCGCAGCAAAAGTAACCGAAGCCATAATAATAGCTCCAGCCAAAGACATCATATGCCATTCCTGCGTTCATGGAAGCCAGTCTCATCATTCCCTCTCCTTTCGTTAGAAGTTAGCTTAGTATAGGCTCATAAAGCCCCTTTTGTCAAGAGGCAATGGGGCCTTGGGATGCAGAAGAAAGGAGGCCGAAGCCGCCAAAGGTTCTGCCCTCTTTTTGAAAACCCATCAAGAATCGCAGCGCTCTCAAACATATCCTGTTTACTTAGCCAGCTCCGGAAACAGTTCTTCCAGTTTCATAGGAAGGGTCCCTTTCTCTGCATAAGCCAGAGAGTCGCAGAGGCGGATATGGTCTTCCTTGATAGAAATCTTGTCGCTGAATCCCAGGATATAGGCGCAGCAGATGCGGTAAATGATTTTCGTAGGCGCCAGGCCGTAGACCTGCTTGGCAAAAATATGGTTCAGCCGCTTTTCCTTATCCGGATAGAGGTCCTTCATCCTTGGGCTGTTGTAGAGACGCTTCACGATTTCCGTGATGTACATGCCGGACTTCATGTAAAGGTCGGCAAAAGTTTTGGTATCATCGTCAAAACAGCCGGGATTCTCTTTCTCTAAAAGGTCCACCATCTTTTTTACGACCCAGCGGGGTGTAAAAATCTGGTTCGTCTTCTGGGGCGGAATGTAGTTGAAAATATCTTCACTCTGATTTGCCTCGAAATAGTTGGCCAGTTCTTTCTTCTTCGCCATAAACTGCCTAATGGAATCATCAAATACCACTTCATCGAAGAGATGTCCGTCGAAGTGTTTCATTTCATGGGTCTCATGATCTTCGTAATCGCCGCCGTCCCGAAGAAAACGGAATTCATCTTCCGTAATGCCGGTTACTTCTTTAAACACATCATCTTCGGTATAATCGTCCAGATTGGCCAGGGTAAGCTGATCATCGCCATAAGCCATGAGGAAACTGGGGATGGTGCGGGAGAAACCGCGGAGATGGTCACGGACCGTGTCTTCGATAGAATCTTTCGCTTCCTCTGCCTTGGTTTCCTCTATTCTGCGCACCAGTTCAACGGGCTGGCTTTGCACGATATCCTGGATATCCTGGTGGATGCCCTGGTTGAAACTTTCTTCATTCTCCTTCATCCGGGCTTCAAAGTCCTTCAGCACCTTTTCCTGATTTTCAGAAGTTTCCGCTTCCCGGATTTTTTGATCCCTTTCCGCTTCCGCTATCCGTTTATTCTGCAGGAAATCGTCCTTCCGCTTCTGCAGGGTGATTTCAATCTGATTTGTAACATCCCTGGTAATTTGTTTCGTCTTGGACTTGGGGATATGGTACTGTCCGGCCAGCGGAGTGATAAGGGAAGCGGTGACCGTCTCCACGGTAGTATGGACCAGATGGTCCACCTTATCCGCCACCGCAGCTTCATCTTTCGGTATTTCATGGAAACTGTCCACCACATCCTGGATGCCTTCATTCATAGTGTCATAAATCTTCGGCCCGAAAATGTCATGGGCCGTGCCGATGATTTTTTCATCGGGGATATCTACCTGTCCATTCTCATCAACCGGGACCGAGCCGTCGGTGAGTTCGTCCAAGTGGTCTTCCTTATGGATTTCCTCCTTGGCAGGAGTGAGCTTATCCAGTATATCCTTGACTTCCTGGGGCGCTGCAAAAATACGGCCTATATTGGCAAAGAGGAAATTGGACATAAAGCCCCGGCGCACCACTTCTTCCGACTTCAACTTTCTGGGGATAGAGAGCACCTGGGCCGCATTGAGTTCCACCATGGAGCCTTGGCTGTCCTCGCCGATGACAGGGAAGAAATTCAGAAGGCGGCGGATATTCTTTGCCCTGTCATCCTTTGTTCCATGACCATCCACCGTATCCTTGGAAAGATCATTGGCAAATTCATCATAAATGGTGAGGGTCCTGGCAGGGTCGAAATCAAATACATAGGCCGTCTCCTTGCGGAACCGCTCCCCCCTTTCTCCGATGAATTCGTAGGGATTCTGGGCACGGAAGGCGGCCTGCATATAGGAAGAGGGGCTCTTCATATTGCAGAGCATCAGCACGCCGCACCACTGGGGAATGGTAACCCCTACCGTGAGCTGTCCCACAGAAAGGGTGATGGTCTTCGGGTAGTCATGAATGGCCTTCTTCACCTTATCATAGGCCTTCACTGTTTCTTCCTCTGCCGAAAGCTTCCCGTCTCCTGCCGCCAGCACCACATGGTAGTCCTTAAACACCGGATCCTCCTGAAGAAGCTTAGCCAATGCTTTGGCCGAACTTACATAATTCAGGAGCCACAGGGTGTGAGGCAGCTTTTCACGCAGCTCCTCCGTAGAAAAGGGATACTTGTCATTGGTAGAAAGGGCATGAAGGAATTTCTTCACTTCCTCTTCATGAATGAATTTCCCACTGCTGTTAGTCAGGAAAAATTCATTCAGATCAAAGGCATAATCAGTGAAATCTTCCCCCTCCGCCCGAATCGATGCGCCCTGTTTGATTTCACCTGTAATCATGGGAGACATCTGGTAAGTAAACATGGCAAGCTGCGGCAGCCTTTCATAGGGATTGAAATCATCGCCCTTCCAGTTTTCCTTGGCTTCCTGCTCATCAGCATAGGACCAGTTGTAAATCTGGCTATCAGAGAACTGCCCTTTAGCCAGCTGCTTGAAAGGTGTGCCGGACAGATAGAGAATGTGATCGCAGTGGACCTTGTCAAAAGCCCGCTCTGTCTTGTAGGTCTCCACCCCTTCCTGGGACTCGTCCACAATAAGAAGGTCGAAATGAAGGTCTGAAATCCACTTCAGCTTATCGATACCACCGCCAAAATAGACAGAGCCCTTCAGCCCCTGCAGGGACTCAAAAGCCACCATACCCTGATGGTGCTCTTCATCATGCCCCATGGCATCCAGAAATTCATCCCTTGTCATGACCCCTTTCTTTCCCTTCAGCGCATCCGTATCGGACACGAAATCAAGAGGCGTCTGCCAGGCGATGAACTTCTGGAAATCCTCAGCCCAGGAATTGGCAATGCTGGGCCTGTTCGTCACCACCAGTGTATTTCTAAATCCCATGGTGCGGATAAGATCATAGGATGTAAGAGTCTTTCCGAAGCGGGGCTTCGCATTCCAGAGAAACTCCCGGCCGCCCTTTTCGAAATAGGCCTTCGTCTTTTCCACCGCTTCCCGCTGTTCCCGGCGAAGCACATAGGACAAGCCCTTTTCTACATCTACCTTAAAGTTTCTTTGGGCAAATTCATCGAAATAATCTTTGGATTTCTTGCCGTCGATGTGGAACCATTCCGTCTTCGGCTGACGATCTACACCCTTGTACCGTTCCAGATACTCATGGAAATCATGGTCCGTGAAGCTTTCTCCGCTGCCATCCTTATAAATGGCATTATCCCGCCAGAGCAGCTTGACCTGAATATCTGCCGTGTGGGTCTGCTGACGAATCCGGTCCTCCACCGTCTGTTTTTCCGTATACCCGATTTTCGTCCAGCCCTCGTGATAAGAAACTCCTGGCGTGGTATAGGCGTAAATCATGGGAATAATGCGTCCATAGGGCTGAATCATATCCACCGTCTTCATTTATTTCATCTCCTTTACATGGGATTCAATAAACTCAACAGTGTCCTTGTCAAATTCATATTTCCTATATAACTGTTTATCAATGTCCTTAATAGACATATCCCAATTTATATCAGATAATTCTGTAAAATTTTGAAGTGGTATCATGCTCCATACTTTTCTTGAATTATCCTGTGTAACCTTTCTTACGCCTAATAATGCCCGCAAAAATTTTGTTTTCAAATACTTCTGTAAAGCGATTGCTTCGTATTCACTCTTAAATGAACCAATATTTATAAAAGTATCAGTAGCTCCTATACCAGGAGGTAGGATTTCCGATGCGGTTAATACCTCACCAAAAACTCCATTGCCATTGGACTTTGGTGATACGACATTATATCCGTCAATAAATTGATTCGGACGAACATATTTTTGTAAAATATAGCAAATTGTGCGTTTATTATTAACTCTGCAAAGTATACCAAGATATTTATTACCGTCATCAGGTTTTTCATTATAATAGCATTCCGGCAGACGCTCAAAGAAATTAGAGGCAATCATATTGCCAGTGCCCTCACCTAACCTGCTGTGAGCAAACGGAAAATCTTTAAAAAATAAATCTGTAGTTCTATATGTGCCACGCGAAGAAATTATAGAATCCAGACAGGCTCCGTCCCCATGACACTTAAATACATCTTTAATTATTTTATTGAGTTCTTCAAAAGCGGTAAATATTTTAATGGCTCCATAATTTTTATATATATTCCTAATAGAAACAAGTACCCCCCCCTTAATTTCCGTATTGGGGAAGACTTTTGAACCATCGGGTTCATAAGAGATTATCTTGAAATGCTCATCATTTAACATTTTTTCATTCCATGCTTTCGGCGTTTGTCCTGCATCAAAAATAAATCTTGCCGGTGTTATTAGTTCTACCACCTTGCCGCACTTATATGATTCGTCCATAAAAAGGTTATAAATAGGCTTTTTTCTCCCATTATTATTATTTTCAATCTGATAGGGTGGATTCCCTATAATATAATCAAATTTCATACCCCTGTTCCTCTTTCCTATTTCATTAAACGCAACGCTTTTTTTCTCATTTCTCCAGTCATAGATCCGGCAGGCCGGATGTATATCCTCTTCCTTAAAAGCAGGATCCGCCAGCTGAAAGAGGTCTGGCCCCAGCGGGTCCATTCTTGCATAGGGGATTTCGCCTGTAAGACCATCCATCTGCCACAGATTCCAGGTAATGATATTCTCGATTTTCTCCCATTCTGAAAGCTCCGGTTCCTTCTGCCAGCGTTTTTGGTAAAATTCCCGGTAAGTCATCATGAAATTTACCCGGGAGATGAGAAGATTGTCGCCCTGAAATTCATAGCCATAGGTGGCTTCATAGGCCCGCTTCGCCCAGATTTTCCATTCTTCTTCTGTTTCCGCATATCGGGAAACTACCTGCAGCTTCCTGTCCAGTATGCCCTTCCGCTCCGGCACAGGAATTATATTCCCTGTGGACACGTCATACCGCTGCACCAGAAAAGGCCCTTCTCCACAGGTGATTTCCAGCCGTTTTGAGTCCACGTATTTTTTCCATTTCTTCTTCACGAAAAGAACATCCATGGAAGAAAGAAAATCGATTTCTTTTACGCCAAACCATTCCTTATCCAGATGATCAATCATAACATCGCAGATCCACCGGGGCGTGAACACTTCCCCATGCTGCCTTGTGCGTTCTGACTGCTGCTCAAAGGCCTTCCGTGCCCGGGTCTTCAAAAGCCCTGCATTTTCATAAAGAAGGAGGGACGTATCTATTTCCCTCTCCCTCTCAAAAGCAGGCCCCCGCTCTCTGTATGCATCCGTTCCCCAGAGGATCTGCCCTTTCGTAGTTTTATCCTCCAGAAGCTTTTTCAAAAGCCCTGCCCGGTTCAATTCGATCATGTCGTCCGATATATTGATTATCAATGGCGTCACCTGTCAAAAATTAAAGATAATTTGTCCGAACCTTTTCCTGTATCAGCATAATGTAATAACTATAGCTGCTGTTAAAACACTTCATCTATATTTTACTAATGTGGCAATTTATAGTCAAAATAATGAAAGTGGCCATGTAAAAATAGTAAAGATAAAAGAGCATCCTGTTTCCAAAGAATGCTCATCTCTTGAACGCACAAAAACTTCCTGAAATCTCCAGATGTCCCAGGCAGGCACCGAAGGATACCTGGTTTTCCGAAATTTCAGGAAGTTTTTCGATTGATTTCTTATATTTTTCAGCCGGCTGAGTAGAGAAGCGGACATTCCGATACCCGGTCATCCCGCTTTCCATGGTTGCGCGCTGGCGGGATCTGGCGGCCGGGGATGGGCTCCCCTCGCCTCTCTGTCCATATAGTCCAAAGGGATGCGGTTTCCTCTCATGACCTGTTCCACAGGCTGGCCGCTTTCATCTGGAGGCGCACTTTGTCTTCGGGTATGGAGAAATCGCTGCCGAAGAGTTCGTGGGTCACGTATCGGGGTTCTACGCAGTCCACGATGTCCCTGGCGGCGCTGGTGGTGAAGGGGCGGTGCTGGTCTATGGAGATAATGTGGCGGCTGATGATGTCCGGTGTCACCGAGGCAGGAATGGTACCGGGGAGGCTTCTTTGATAGGCGCCGGAGAGGGAGCAGCTGAGGTGGATACCCTGGATGAGAGATTTCATGGAGCCTAGGCGGTTCACTATGTCTTTCACATAGCAGGCTCCGTCTTCTTCTGTGGCAAGGCGGGGGTTTGTATTCATCAGGTGTCCCGTATCCAGCATGATGCCGATGTTCTTTCCGGGAAGAAGGGAGAAGAAATAGTCCACTTCTTCCGGCTCCAGGGTGTAAAGGCCGGGCCAGAAGATGTTTTCAAAAAGTACTGTCACCGACGGCGGCACTTCTTCCGCCACGGCGCCATACACTTCGGCTGCCGCTTTCAGCACGTCATGGCTGCTGTAGCGGAAGCGGCGGGTCCAGATTTCGTCCAGGGAGCAGTGGGCCACGTGCCATACCAGGTATTCCGGTTTTTCCGCCAGGGCAGCGCGGATATTCCTGCGGATTTTCTCTATCCACGCTTCCACCGTGGTGCCGCCGAAGGTGTCTATCAGGGACTGCTTAGTGGGGAAATCTTTTTCGTAGAAATCCTTTTTCCCCAGATAGAAATCCATCCAGTCCGGCCAATAGGCCAGATGGCAGCCCAGGGTGATTCTGTCCGCCGGATGGAGTGCAGGCTCCGTGCCGTATATGAGGTTTTCTATGCCATCCAGATGGAGCTTCCTCAGGGTCTTTTCTATGTCTTCTTCCCTGTCATAGGGCATCATGTAATGGCTCACTGACTGTTTCATGCTCTGCCTCCTGATGATCCGATTTCTTTTATTACTATAACACTTGGGATTTATGGGATGTAAGAGGCGACCAGAACAAAAACATCGGCAAAGCTGCCCGTTCCGACGGGAAAAGGGGGGACTTTCGCCCCCTATCGTCTCCTCTCTCCCATGATGTATAATATAGGTAAGTTAAGAGTATTTGAAAGAGGTGCTTCGGATATGGATAAAATTCATATTAACCTTGGTAAGGATTCTTACGACATCCTCATTGACACAGGGCTGGTGCGCAAGGCGGGGCCTGCTATCCGGGATCTGACAGGCGCGGAGAAGGCGGCCATTATTACGGAGGACGGCATTGATAAGCTTTACGGCATGAGTCTCGTGAAGTCTCTGGAGGAGGCGGGAGTCCGCACCCAGATGATCGTAGTGCCTTCCAGTGAAAAGTCCCGGACCCTGCAGGTGGTGCGCCGGGTGTACGGGGCTCTGGTGGATTTCGGCCTGGGTTCCAGCGATACTTTAATCGCCCTGGGCGGGCGAGTGGTGGGCGATATCACCGGCTTTACGGCAGCCACTTACCACCGGGGGATTTCCTATGTTCAGTTCCCCACGTCCGTGCTGTCCCAGATCGGCAGTTCCATCGGCGGCAAGGTAACCCTGGATCTGGATATCCCGGCAGGAAAGAATGTGGTAGGCACTTTCTACCAGCCCAAGGCGGTATTCATCGACCCGGGCATGGCGAAAACCCTGCCCCGCCGTTATTTCCACAACGGCCTGGGGGAAGCGGTGAAACTGGGCTGCGTGGCAGACAAGGCGCTGTTCGAGCTCTTTGAACAGGTGTCGTCGGACATGGATATTTACCGGGTGCTTCCGGAAATCATCCGCCGCTGCTGCGCCATCAAGGCTCATTATGTGGAAATCGATCCTTTCTCCAAGGGAGAGCGGCGCATCCTCGATTTCGGCCACACCATCGGCGGTGCCATCGAACGGTGCCTTAGGTATAATGATGCGGAAATCACCCACGGCGAGGCTACAGCCATCGGTATGTACCTCATTACCCGCCGTTCGGAGCTGGAGGGCCTTACCAAACGGGGCACCACGTCGCGGCTGGAGTATGTGCTGAAGTCCCTGTCCCTGCCTGTCAGCACCACGGTGCCCTATGATATCCTCTATGAGGCTGTGAAGCATGACAAGAAAATCAAGGGCGATGTGATCCAGATCACCCTGATTAAGGAAATTGGGAAAGGGTTCCTCTATACCCTTCCGGTAAAGGAAATCGGACAGTTCCTGAAGAGCTGATGAGCGCGAGGGTTCATTGGACACACCTGCGGTGTGAAGGTTCTTAAGATGGATGGGCCTTCGGCCCAAGGGTTCGTAAGTTTGACGGGGCCTTTGGCCCCGAGGGTGGCGGATTGCCGCTCTGCGGCAATGCTTATAAAGTCAGCGTTACGGATTCACCTATCTGCATCATACGTCATGAAAAGCATTACGTCGATCAGCCACCTCCGGTGGCTTTCCCCCCTTTGGTGCCTTACGGCACCACCTTCCCCCCGCTCAGCGGGGGGACAATAAAGATCCGCAAAGCAATCCCTTCATAAGCAGCTCACAGCATAACGGAGCTTTATAGTGCCCCCGCTTGCGGGGGTGGCAAAGGAACTGGATTCATAGGGGAGCCCCGCGACCCGCGAATCC
>ENA-ORRU01002361-ORRU01002361.1-human-gut-metagenome-genome-assembly--contig:-NODE-2361-length-10011-cov-5.570008_pt1 | contig 10011 bp, 6 predicted proteins | sample MGYA00242184_ERZ509151 | MGnify/ENA primary metagenome ERZ509151 (study PRJEB26280, sample SAMEA2338667) | human gut metagenome | biome: human gut; feature: human-associated habitat; material: faeces... | reverse complement strand
AACTTGCAGAATTAAATGAGATTGTGACAATGTATCTTGATTATGCAACAAGACAGGCACGAAGACATATTCCTATGACTATGGAAGATTGGAAAACAAAGCTTGACGCATTTCTTAGATTTAATGATGCGGATGTACTTCAGGATAAAGGAAAAGTAACAGCAGCTATTGCAAAGGAATTTGCAGAAAGTGAGTTTGAGAGATACAGAGTTATGCAGGATTCACTATATGAAAGTGACTTTGATAAATTGATGAATGATATGGAAAAGAATGATGCTATCCATTAGTACCACAAAATTTTTTATTGCAGGAACATCATCCGGACATTATAATTCTCATAGGAGGACTTGCAAACCATCAGATTATTATCTTCTGAATGGTAAACAAACCTGCAAGCCACCAGAACTATACACAATAATGAAAAAATGCAATGGTACTGGATTGGTACTAAAAATGTGTGAAACGAAAAATAATGAGTGGAAAAGATATAGGTTATCAATACAAGAATGTATAGATGACCATATTAAAACAACCTAAATCAAACCAAACCTTGCGAGTTTGAATAACGGACAGAAATGCCGAAAGCCTGTATTTATGTGGGCTTCCGGCATTTGTTTTATCGATTGGTCCTAGTTTGAATCTATTTGTGGAGAAAGTAATAGCAGGGTTAAGGAAAATTTATACGGAACATTTTATAAGAATGATATTAAAATAAATTTTGGATTTAATATCCAGTAAAAAGGAGTTCCCGATCTTCATAAATGGGAAGTTATTATAATAATTTACAACATCAATTTACATATTCAGCTATTGAAAAAATTTTTCGGGGGGGGGGTACAATAATAGCGGATATTTACAGGAATTTCTAATGATGAATATCTGAACTACTAATTTACAGAAGGAATAAGTGAGAATCTTACATTTTAACTGGCTGAATATATAGTGTTAATCAGGCTGTTGATATAGTGTTAATCACGTGGTTTGTATAGTATTAATTAGGCAGTTGAATAAAAGGTATCCGCTTATAGGAGGAAATGCGTATGAAAAGACAATTTATAAAGAAGCTGGCAACAGTGACAGTTTCTGCTGCAATGCTTGCTGCCTTGTTTAGCGGTGGCATAAATGCAGGTATCTGGACAGCACAGGCACAGGAAACAAATGTAGCTGCCGCATCAGAACAGTTTGATACAACAGCACCTGTAGTCGAAAGTATTTCGATTGATAAACAGGGACAGAATGTAGGAGATGATGACACATTTAAGATTACAATCAAGGCTTATGATTCTGAATCAGGTATTCAGGATGTAAGGATGATTTTAAAATCAGAAGGTGATGTCTATTTATTGGATGAATATTCATATGCCAATGGCAGATTACAGTTTAATGAAGCGGCTAACAGTTATGAGTGTACAGTAAAGATTGCTGATACTACACTTGTTGATGGAAAGGTCTTCATCGACACTCTTACAGTAACAGATAAAGCAGGAAATTCAAGTTCGCCAGTGCTTTCAAGCACACCAGATGTATTAAATGTAACAGCTTCATCAGCTTTATACTGGGTAAATATAACTCGTAGTGATAACGAGAAACCAGTGGTTACATCTGTTGAGTTAAAGGAAAATGGACAGACAGTAAAACCGGGAGATACACTTCATGTTACAATAGGTGCAACTGATAATTACGCTTTACAAGACACTTGTTATGTGCAATTTCAAGTTAATGTAGCTGAAAGGAATACCTCACATTCTATATATCTGCAATGGGATTCTGCTAATGGCTGTTATATAGGTTCATGGGAGCTCCCAGATGATATTGTACCTGGTGAGTGGTATGTTAATTATATAGGAGTGAAAGATGTAACTGGTAACCTTGCGGAGAAAAATTCAGCAATGGATTGTAAGGTAACAGTACAGAATGACAATTATGTAGTAAATGAAAAAAATGCACCAAAGTTTAACAGTATTTCTATGGATAAGGCAGGTCAGACACTCACCGCAGGAGATCAGGTGAAATTCACAGTGGATGTTACTGATGATACAGGTGTAGCCTCTGTGAAAATGGTATTAAAAAACGTAAATTCTGAATTGTCTTCTAAAGATGATGTAGACTGCTATATGCAGAATGTTGAAGGAACAAGCAAATACGAATATACATATACTATTACAGAAAACGATTATCCATGTGAATGGTATGTTTCAAGTATAGAGGCTCGTGATGTATATAATAATATGTTGTATACATCTACTGAAAGACAAACAAGTGGAAGAGAACTTCCATTAATGTATGATTATTATTTCAATGTAACACAAAACGGTACATTTGTTCAGCCAAATGTAAATGTTATGTTCAGTTATATTAACGCAGATATGGAATGGGAAATCAAAACAATAGAAGTTCCACGAAGAACTAAGCTAAGTAAGGCATTAGAGAAGCTTGATACAGGTGTTAAATTTGATGATGCAAAAATCACAGGCTGGACAATGGTTGGCTATCCAGATTCAGATACTATAGTTAGTAATAATACAACGTTTTTGGCAAATTATAATACCAATATCGTAGAAAAATATGTGTATTCATATTCGCCAGATGTTGGTTCAAAGTGTTTATATAAAGAAACATCATTTGTTAAAAAAGGACAGAAGATTGAACTTCCAACAGTAATTCCTGGAGTTAAGAATGTAAAGTGGATTAAAACTGAAGAATTAGATGAACTTATAAAGAATGGATATATCATTAATACAGATACTGGAAGTTATTATTTCGAGGCAGATGCGGAAATAGACGATTCTGTTCCACCTACTGATGATAACAATGGTAGTACCGGTGGTAACAATAATCAGACAACAACTGATGGAAACAAAGGCAACAATGAAGGAACTAAGTTATCATCTGATAAGATACAGGAAGCTGTAGCTTCAATTACTACTGCCAAGGCTGGAGATACTTATACAGTTGATATGTCAGAAGCAACAGTTGTGCCAAAGGATGTGTTAGAAGCTGCCAAGGGTAAGGATGTTGATATTGTTCTTGATATGAATGGTTATAAATGGACTATCAATGGTAATAATATTCAGGCTGATAATCTTAAGGATATTAACCTTTCGGTAGATACAGACTCTGATGCAATACCAGATGATGTTATATCAGAGCTTGCTGGCAATAATCCAGTTAAGCAGATTTCACTTGCGTATAGTGGAGATTTTGGATTCAAGGCAAGTCTTACATACAATATAGGAAGTGAATATGCTGGCAAATATGGCAATCTCTATTATTATGACAGCACAGGCAGAATGATATTCCAGAATGCAGGTGCAATAGATGCAGATGGTAACATATCTCTTAACTTTAGTCACGCATCTGAATATGCAGTTGTAATAGCAGATTATGCTGATAATTCAGCAACAAGCAGCATAGCAACAGGAGACAGCTCGCCTATAGTATTGTATGCTGTTCTGTGTGTGATGGCAATTGCATTAGCAGGTATTGCTGCTGTAACAAGAAAGAAGAATGCGTAAAAAGCATGAATTAAGCGATAAGAACTAAGCAATAAATAAAAATGATTAATAATGCCCGGCTTCATATTGTTATGAAGCCGGGCATATCTGTATATTAGAGATAAATATAAACGAATAAAGCAGAGGAATGAAATAGGTGTGGAAATAAACATTTCCACACCTATTTCATTCCTGCTATATATAAAATTAATCAATAACAAAGTTATTAACATTCTTACGAAGTTCAGCAGCAGAGGCTTCTGCGGTTTTAGCTCCATTCATAACAGCTTCTGAGCCTTTTACGATTACGACTGTCTTCTGTGCGATGTTGGTTGTTCCAGTTGCACTGTCATTAGAAGCAGCGGTGATTCCCTCTATGGACTGAGTGATATTGCTTATAGATGCAACGAGCTCTTCTGATGTTGCACTGAAATCAGATACAAGATCGTTAATGTTGGAAGCATCCATATTATAGTCATCAGCCATCTTCTCAAATCCGTTAAGACATTCAACAATATCAGTATCAACGAAATCAAGCAGGCGGTTAGAATCGTTGGTCAGGTTGCCTACAGCTTTGTTTACATTTTCTGTAACAGCCTGAATGTTGGCTACAGCATCTTTAGACTGTTCAGCTAATACACGGATTTCCTCGGCAACAACCGCAAAGCCTTTACCGGCTTCACCAGCTCTTGCAGCTTCAATAGAAGCGTTAAGGGCAAGCAGATTAGTCTGTGCGGTAATATTCAGTATAGAGTCGGCAAGTACACCAATCTGGTCAACTACCTTGGCATCTTCAAGAGCCTGCTCAAGATTTACTCTGATGTCGGACATCATCTGTTTAATCTTCTGACGGTTTTCTACAGTATCATCCTTAGTCTTTACAGCACGTTTATGGATGTCCTGGGATTCAGTTGCACCATCCTGTGCCCTTATGGCAATTTCCCTTGCAGCTTCTTCAATCTGCTGTGTCATGCCGTTAATCTGTTCAGCAGAGGCGGCAGTTTCTTCTGAACTTGCAGCGAGCTCTTCTGTTGTTGCTGATACGTCTTCAATTTCTGCGTTAAGATTGTATACATTAGTATCAATTGTTTCTACAACCTTATCAATGTTGGCAGCCTCGCTTTTTACCTGAGCTAACAGGCTTCGTACAGATTCGCGCATGGTTTCAAGTGCATTGGCTAACTGTCCGAAATCATCCTTACGCTTAAGCATAGGCTGTTGCATTTTTGTGGCAAAATTACCGCCAGCAATTACTTCGAATTGTTCTTTTATTTTTCTTAATGATTTAGTAATATCAATTGCGATGAGAGCAACGAGTATAGCAACAACAATAAGCATACATACGCTGCATAAAATAAGTGAAATAGCTTTGCTTGAAGCATAGCTGGTGAATTCCTCATCCTGCTGTGCAATAGCAGTGTCTATGTAATCAGTATAGTTGCCAGTACCAACAACCCAGTCAAAAGGTTTGAAGTATTCGCTGTAAGAACGCTTTGGTGAAGGTTCTGTTTCTCCCTCCTTAGGAAATACATAATCTGTATAACCACCACCATCCTGGACTGCAACACGTATTATTTCCTTGACCATCTGGTAACCCTCAGCATCTTTGGTATTCATACGGTTAGTACCCTCAGTTGAATTCCCAAGCAGAACAATATTCTTACCATCGGACTGGTCAACCCAGAAATATCCACCATTGCCGTAGCGCATCTGACGTATTTCATCAGCAGCTATCTTCTTAGCTTCATCAAGGCTGTATCTGCCAGCCTTATACTCATTATTGATTTCAGATAACAGAGAGATGACGACACCTACCTGTTCTTTAATAGAATCATCATAGTTTTGTCTTGATGATGTGTCCATAGTATCAAGTGCCTTGTTTTTTAACTGGTTCATATTCTGAATAGATATAAAACTTTCAGAAGCCACAAGCACAAGTACTAAAGCTACTATAATAGTAAGCTTTGTGCGAACCTTAATATTTTTCATTGGAATCACGCTCCTTAAATAATAATGATATCGTAAATATATATTCACGTTTCTATTAATAATAATTATAGTCTTATAGAAGAGAAAAGTCAATGAATGCATAAAGAAATACTAAATGTGATTAAGAAAATATAAAAAAACTAAAAATATAATAAAATACATTGAACAGAAATCTTTCCGAAAATGTGTTATACAAAGTTCTTCTTATTGAAATTGTCAAATTAAAAATACATAAAAAATACAAAGAAATAATAAAATAATTATTGACAAATCAAAATGATGGGACTATCTTATTACTTAATTCAACAGTCAAATGCGAAGAACAGGAAATGACTTGTTCATATCACCGCTTACAGAAAGCCGTCAGATGATGAGAAACGGCAGCAAGGAATGATTGAGCCCTCACCTGCTAGCAGTTTTGGTGAAAGACAAAGATGTCAAGTAGTCAGAATCGGTACCCACCGTTAAAGGGGCATGCCATTAAGTGTGGCAGTAGAGAGGTCGGAGTTATCCGGCAAGCAAAGTGGTAACGCGGAAGTAAATTTACATTCGTCTTTGCACAATATCCTTTAGGCAGGATATGTGTGAAGGCGAATTTTTTTTCGCTGGAAATAAAAAACCACGGGTGTTTGGCTGATGAAATACATTTTATTATATATAGGAGAGTGACATTATGAACACTTTAGTAATCGTTTTAATCGCGGCTGTTATATTATTTGGTGCCTATATGGTATATGGTCGTTGGTTAGCAAACAAGTGGGGTATAGACCCTAAGGCAGAAACACCTGCCGTAAAGTACAATGATGGAAAAGATTATGTTCCAACCAAAGGATGGACTGTATTTAGTCATCAGTTCTCATCAATCGCTGGTGCAGGTCCTGTAACAGGTGCTATTCAGGCAGCAGCATTTGGATGGTTACCAGTATTACTCTGGATTCTTATCGGTGGTGTATTCTTTGGTGCTGTAACAGACTTCGGTGCTTTATATGCCTCAGTTAAGAACGAAGGTAAGTCAATGGGTATGATCATTGAGAAATATATCGGTAAGTTTGGACGTAAGATTTTCTTACTTTTCTGCTGGTTATTTACACTTATCGTTATTGCAGCATTTGCTGATATGGTTGCAGGTACATTTAATGCATATACAGTAGTTGATGGAGCATCACAGTTAGCACCAGCAGCTTCAACTAATGGTTCTGCTGGTACAGTATCAATTATGTTTATGGTATTCGCAGTAGTATTTGGTCTTATCCAGAAGAAGCTTAATCTTTCAGGCTGGAAAGAAGCAGTAGTTGGTATTGCATTTATTGTTGCTTCATTTGTAATTGGTAACTTCTGTCCAATAATCTTAGGTAAGAATGCATGGAGCTATATCACATTCGTATATATCTTCTTTGCAGCAGTTATGCCAATGTGGCTTATGAAGCAGCCTAGAGATTACATGACAACATTTATGTTTATCGCTATGATAGTTGGAGCAGCACTTGGTCTTGTAGTTGCCCATCCATCTATGAACCTTCCTGTATACACAGGATTTAACAATGCTAAGCTTGGAACAATGTTCCCTATCCTTTTCGTAACAGTTGCATGTGGTGCTGTTTCAGGTTTCCACAGCCTTGTTTCATCTGGTACATCTTCTAAGACAGTAGAGAATGAGAAGGATATGCTTAAGGTTGGTTATGGTGCTATGGTACTTGAAAGCTTACTTGCAGTTCTTGCTCTTTGTGTAGCAGGTGCAGCCGCAGCCGCTGATGGTACAGCTGCAGCAGGTACTCCATTCCAGATATTCAGCCGTGGTGTAGCAGGTTTCTTTGAAATGTTTGGTGTTCCAGTACATTTCGCAACAGTATTTATGACAATGTGTGTATCAGCACTTGCTCTTACATCACTTGATGCAGTTGCACGTATCGGACGTATGAGCTTCCAGGAGCTTTTCAGCGTAGATGATATGGAACACGCAGAAGGCTGGAGAAAATTACTTTGCAATACATATTTCTCAACAATCATAACACTTCTTTGTGGTTTCGTACTTACAAAGATTGGATATGCTAACATCTGGCCATTATTCGGTTCAGCTAACCAGTTATTAAGTGCACTTGTTCTTATAACACTCTGCGTATTCTTAAAGGTTACAGGACGCAGCAACAAGATGCTCTTCCCACCTCTTATCATTATGCTTTGTGTAACATTTACAGCACTTGTACAGAGAACAATTGCAATGGTTAAGGCTATTAAGTTAGCAGCATCTGTTACAATTCCTGCTGGACAGACATCTTGGGGAAGCGTATTCATCGCTAACGGACTTCAGCTTATAATTGCTATACTCCTTATCGTACTCGGTGTAATCATCGTAGTTAACTCAGTAAAGAGCTATGCAAAGAGCGAGAAGAACTCTGAGAAGACAGCAGCTTAATTGGTAAATATAATAATGTAGTAGGCTTATCATAGAGGGTGTCTGAGGCAGACATTCTCATGATTCGCTTGCCTAGTGGTAGTAAATGCCGCTATATACAGAGTTTTTTACAGGGCTTGAAATCAAACGCGCTTCGCTTGAACGAGATTTCAAGCCCTGAACTTTTGTATATAGCGGCATTAACTTCCACACGGCTCACGAATAAATCGAATGTCTGCCTCAGACACCCTCTATAATAAGCTATACATAATAAATATACCGGGGCAGTTATTCTGCTCCGGTATGTTTTGATTTATCGGAAGGTGTTCCGATTTCTTCTATTATATTGTCATCTATCTGGATATCTGTGAGTGTGTATTGTTCAGGTGCTTCTTTTATGTTGCGGAAAACATTACAGGTGCAGGTATTCTTTCTTATTATAATGTGTTCTGTGGAAGATGGCGGAATGTCAGTTCTTCCTTTCAGGTCAAAAAACTGTGTCCACGGATTGATGTTGATGAAATTAAATATCTTTCCCTGAACATATTCTATAGTGATGTATTCATAATGCTGTGGCGTGTCAGGACGCATTTTCAGCCAGAGCAGATTGTAACCTGAGTCGACCTTGATGTGACGCATTATTATATTCTTATTGTGTATGGATTCTGAGCCACATGTAAGGCATCCATGGCAGAATTCAAATGTGCAGTCCTCAATAATTATGCGTTCATTAGCACCATTGTCTGGGTCGTTGTCAGCAAATGGTCCTTTGCCGCCTTTTAAAGCAACTGCGTCATCATTAACATTAATTGTGCAGCCTTTAATAAGAATATCAGTGCAGGCGTCAATGTCTATTGCGTCAGTGCTAGGTGCTTTGACAGGCGCAGAGGGGCTTGTAATGCGGCAGTTAAGGTAACGTACATGAGAACATCTATATAGGTGATTAGTCCAGAACTGCGAATTACAAATGTGCAATCCGGCAACAGTAACATTGGTACAGCCTGACATATAGATAAGCCTTGCACGCTGTTCGTCTTTGTTGGTGCAGTCGGGATTCCAGGTTCTTCGCTGCCAGAAGGCTTTCCAGCTTCGTAAGCCGTTACCGTCTATCGTTCCATTACCGCACAATGTAAAGCCATCAATTCCAGAAGCGTTGATAAGTGCAGTAAAATACTGACAGGTTTCACCTTCTATTCTTGTTTCACAGACCGGATAATCGCTGATGTCGTCACTTCCCATAAGTGTTGCATCGTCTTCAATATATAGATTAACTCCCTGTCTGAAAAATAAAGCTCCAGTCATGTATGTACCATGCGGAATAACGATTACACCGCCACCAGCATTGTATACAAGGTCTATCAGCTTCTGGAAATTATCAGTGTATATTCTGCCATCATCATGTATACCATAATCTGTAATAATATATTGCTTTCCCAGTTTGGTGAGTTCTGGAATGCTGGTATTGTGAAACCAGCCATCAACAGGAGTTCCGTCTGGGAAAATGTCTGAATGTATAGTGTCCATATATATAACTCCGTTTTTATTTGTTAAAAACTGTATTCCTTTTAAGCTTCCTGCATCAGAATACTCACAAGATTCTTGTATCTTTTGGTTTTCTCGATTATGTCGTCCTGCATGACACCATAATATATGAATATGTCACGCAAAATTTTGTTAAATTCCTTAATTGAGGACTTCTTTCCGGTCACGCCGCCTGTAATATAACCAGTGGTAGTTTCTATTTCAATATCCATATGTGCGTCATTATCCTCACGCACATACAGAAACAGGTTAATTTCGCTATTCATGTCATGCTTTATCTGCTTATACATGAATTTATATTCAGCAGAATTTCTGTCAGCTTCCTTAAATCCCCATTGTTCTTGAACATACTGACATACTTCCTCAATTGCATGATTATCGTCAAAAGAAATGCTTTTTTCTACCTCAGCTTTTTTTCTTTCATAAAGCATTTTCTTAAACTTATATGCAAAACTGGTTTTCCGGTTTCTTTTAACATATGCCGATGTTGGTCCATCAAAATTATCATAACCATTTACCCCATTCATAAATGAACCTCCAATATAACTTCATATTAATATGATAAATGTATTGCGTATAAATCACAATATTTTT
>ENA-ORRU01002359-ORRU01002359.1-human-gut-metagenome-genome-assembly--contig:-NODE-2359-length-10016-cov-23.486698_pt1 | contig 10016 bp, 10 predicted proteins | sample MGYA00242184_ERZ509151 | MGnify/ENA primary metagenome ERZ509151 (study PRJEB26280, sample SAMEA2338667) | human gut metagenome | biome: human gut; feature: human-associated habitat; material: faeces... | reverse complement strand
GCCCGCAAGCAGCCGCGCTTGCATTGCGGCGTGGTGGTGATCGCTCCACTTTTCAGAGAAAAGCATCGTGGCGCACCAACCGTCCGGCTCGATACAGACAGCAACGTATCCGTTTGCTCTATGATGCACCGCCATTGTCCTGCGGGCTTTCTTTGTCAAAGAACTAGAAAAGGCACCGTATGGAAAGGGGAACAGCACACGATGCCTACGTTGAATCAGGTCAAGTCAAAATCAAGGATAGCAATTATCAGTTTTGCTTCCAGACGATTGCGCAGTTCTTCATCAACTTGCAGACGAGGATAGCCGTCAGAGCCATAGCTCGTCCGAGTTGACAGTGCAGCAATGTAGCTAGAATAATGCCGGACTACCCGGCTCACTGCTTCGGCGTCTCCTGCAACAGCGGCAGCGATTATCGGGTAAGGAAGCAGCGATGCCCGTGTGTGCGCAGATTTAGTCATCCGCTTCACCTCCCATCAGCTTTTTCAGCAGCCGATAGGCTTTATACCTGCGAGTATTGACCGTTCTTCTGGCCATGCCCATGCACTTTGCTATCTGTTCGTCTGTCATCCATAGAAACCAGTGCATCATAAAAATTTCCCGGTCTTTTGGTGACAGCCGTAGAAGTGCTGTGGCCAATCGGTCGTTCTCGATTAGCACAACAGCATTTCCCACGGGAAAAGCCGTATACTCCCATGAGTAACGATCGTAAACTGCAAGCTGGGCCACATCTGCCTCGGACAGTTCTTCCAAAGATGCAAAACGTTTTTGATGACGGCTGATCTGCCGATAGCCGTTACATGCCTCGCATTTCAACACCTTTTTGCAGTAGCTGTCAAAGGCGTGCTGCTTGTGTTCGTAGTAGCGGTTTGGTTTCAAGTTTTCACCTCCCCTCGTGCTGGGAGGCAGCTCTTTTCTTCCCCTTTCGCTCACTACTCGTTCACCAACGGGTTCATTTGGCTGATTTTTAAGATTGGTATGAAAATTTTTCCTGCCGTTCATAGAATTGTTCCTTTCGTTCTGTTCGGGTTTATAGGCCGGAGCAAAACGAGGCGGAGAACGGCATCCGATACCCAATCGTAGGTTGTCAAAATGCGGGGCTTTATCGGATGTGAATTGAAGTATATAAAAAGCGAGCCACAACTCACTTCTATGAGTATGGCTCGCCCCTACGTTATTTGAATATTTTTTTAATTGGTGTTAGGGCTTTTCGAGTGGGCGGTAAGCCCCATTTTATTTTGAACTCCTTTATTTTGATACTCTTATCCATATAGCTCTTTGCTTCAAATTATGAGCTATAACTCACATAATGTGAGTTGCATGGCTATTTATATGAGCGATAGCACACCCTACAATGAGGTAGAGGTGATGTATAGTGAACAATCCTCTTGACTTGTTTGCATGGAAAGTGCGGTCAGAACGCAAGCGACAGCATTTGACACAGAGAAAATTGGCTGAACGGCTCAATATGAACGCCCGTACAATCATAGATTTGGAAACCTGCCAGAGTAACCCCAAATTTGAAACGGTGGCTCTTGTCGCCAAAGAGTTAAATATCAGCGTGGATGCTGCCATTTTTCCAGACATGGTAAATCAGACGGTTTCAAAAACAGTTGTAGACTTCTTTGCCGGGAAAAGTGAGGCGGAAATTGAAAAATATATTGCGCTTTGCAAACAGGCGGAAGCATTTCAAAAAGACGAATAACGCGGCCGGATATATCAATCCCGGCCGCGTTATTTTTTACCTATTTGTTTCTATGCGGACGGATTATGATATACGCACAATGGAACCTCCGCATCGCATACGCTGAATTTTGTTAAGCAAGGCTCCATCCAGCCGCATTCTTTCGGATGTTGACAAACTCCTGATAAATGCCGGGCTGCTTCAAAAGTTCTTCGTGCGTGCCCTGCTGTGCAATCTGGCCGTTGTCAATGACCAAAATCTGATCGGCATTCTGGATGGTATTCAGACGGTGGGCGATTACGAGAAGTGTCTTGCCCTTTACCAGTTCCGAGATGGCCTCCTGAATATAGCTTTCGTTATCAGTATCTACGCTTGCGGTAGCTTCATCCAAAATGATGATAGGGGCATCTTTCAAAATGCAGCGTGCAATCGAGATGCGCTGCTTTTCACCGCCGGAGAGTGTAGCACCGCCTTCACCAACTACGGTCTGGAATCCATCAGGCAACGCCATGATGAAATCATAGCAGCGGGCCTTCTTAGCAGCTGCATAGACTTCTTCCTCTGTGGCGTCCGGTTTGCCTATGCTGATATTGTTGTAAATGGTATCTTGGAATAAGTACACTCGCTGGAATACCATGCTGATCTGCTCCATCAGCTCTGCCAAAGGCACGTTCCGAATGTCCATACCTCTTATTATTATGCTGCCAGATTTTACATCCCAAAGCCGAGCCAGCAAATTGGCAATAGTAGACTTTCCGCTGCCAGAAGGTCCGACTAAAGCAGTCATAGAATCTTTCTTCATGGCAAAGCTGATATGATGCAGAACTTCTTTGTCCTGATAAGCAAATACAACATCGTTAAACTGAACTTCTGGCTGTCCCGGCTGTGCCTGTGCAGGAAGATGCTGCTTGCCCGTGTCGGGAAGTTCAGGCTCATTTAGGACTGCTTCAATGCGGTCAAGAGCTGCATTCATAACGGTAAGGCGAGATGCTTCCCCATAAAGAGCTTTCAGCGGTCCAAAGAGGTCAAACACAAACAGCAGAACACCAAGCACATAGGCCAGCGGAAGTGCGCCGCGCTGTTCCAATACAATCGACAAGCCGAAAATCGCCGCAATACCAATGCCGTAAAGGATATTCAGACTCATTGTCCATGGTGTCATTTTCTGCTCAAAAGCAAGGGAGGTGTTTCTGGAACGCTGGAAATTGTCAGTCAGTTCTTCTGATTTTTCGCCCAGCAGGTTGTAGCTCTTGATGACGCCAATGCCCTCCACAAAGGATAGCACCGCATCGGTCAGCCGTTCGCTCTGCTCCTGCCGCTCTGCGGCTTCCCGCAGGGAAACCTTGTTCATTCCTTTTGACACCAGCCATGCCAGAACCGTGACGGCGGCAGCAATCAAACCAAGCTGTACGTTCAAATAAAACATGAATACCAGCAGAATCAAGGAGGACAGCAGATAGCCCATCATGTTGCCCAGCGTACTCATAGCGACTTCTTCAATGAATACCATATCCGTGCTAAGAACAGAGCTGATTTTGCCAATGTTGCCGGAAGTAAAATAGCCCATCGGAAGTTTCCGCAGATGGCTGCCCAGTTCCATGCGTTTATCCGCAAACATCAAATATCCTGCGGCACTTTGCAGGCTGTCGCTGAGGTAATGAACAAGCATTTGCACCAACACTGCTGCGGCAAGTCCAAGGCCGATATAAAGGCAAGTCTGGCTGGTCAGTGTGTCAGCTGCAAAGCGGCTTAAAACTACAAAGGCAAGAACAATTGGCATTTTTGACAAAATGGATTCCAAAAACGCACAAACGAATGCACCTTGAATACGGCCTTTATAACGGCCGGAGAGTTTCAAAATTCTTGAAAACATCGCAAACATTTAGGCTCCCTCCTTTGCAGTGTGTACTTTCCATTCGGCACTGTCCTGTGCGGCTTTCCACAATTTCTGATATTCAGGGCAGGAGCGAATCAAATCCTGATGCTTACCCGCTGCTACCAATTTTCCGTGGTCGATGACACAAATTTGATCGGCATTCATAATGGCGGGCAGTTTGTGAGCAATCACCACGAGGGTCTTGCCTTTTACAAGTTCTGCAATGGCTGCTTCCATCTTTTCTTCATTTTCGGGGTCAGCATAGGCTGTTGCTTCATCAAGAACTACAATGGGGGCATCCTTTAAGATTGCTCGCGCCAGAGAAATACGCTGACGCTGACCGCCGGAGAGCATTTTTCCGGCATCGCCTGCCATGGAGTGAATGCCCTGCGGAAGTTTTTCAATGAACTCCATGCACTGAGCTTTCTTTGCGGCCTCTATTACTTCTTCATCCGTTGCAGTCAACCGACCGAGCCGGATGTTTTCCAGCAGAGAAGTATTAAACAAATACTGATCCTGCGCCACATAGGAGATACGACTGTTCAATGCTTCAAGGCTCATATCGCAAAGTTTCTGTCCGCCGATGGAAATGCTGCCCTTTTGCGGGTCATAATAGTGAATCAGCAGTTTTGCCAAGGTACTCTTGCCGGAGCCAGATTCACCGACAAGAGCAGTTTTTTGTCCAGCCTTTGCCGTAAAGGAAATATCATGGAGAACTTCATCCTCAACCACCGCGGGCTTTCCATCCGGGCCGGGCTGTGTTGTCTGGTAAGCGAAAGAAACATGGTCGTAAGTAACGGTGTCATCTATTCCATGGAATCTATCATTCGTCTGCTGAAGTTCCGGCGCATCCAACACCTGCTCCAATGCGGAGATTTTATAGTTGAGCTGGGGCATGGTTGGCAGAAAGCCAAGAGATTTCAGCAGCGGCATACCGATACTCAAAGAAAGACACAGCACCAAAATCAAATTGGGCAGAGCCGACCAGCCGCAGAGGACAAACCATGCACCCACAGGCAGGGTTAGGATGATGGTACAAGGAAGCAGGCTGCTGTAAATCGCCATCCACGGCCATGCCGCCCTATACCATGCCAGTGTATAGTTCCGATAATCTGATATATCTTTGCGGAACCGTTCGTAAGAATCTGCGTCTTTATTGAAAACCTTGACGACTTCCATACCGTTGATGTACTCAATAATGGTATTGTTCATCTTTTGCCCGGCCATATAGTAAGGTCCCATTTTCTTCATACCAACGGAATACATCGTCATCATGGCAACTAAGCTAAGCGGAATGGATGCCAAAGATAACAGTGCCAGCTTCCAGTCTACAAAGAACATTGCCACATAAACTGCAATGGGAACCATCAGGTTGGCGATGCCCTCCGGCATAGAGTGTGCCAGCAGAACTTCCAGACTGTCTACATCGTCCACGAACAGCTTTTTCACGGTGCCAGTGCCTTTGTCCTGAATAACACCCAGCGGCAGTTTTTCAAACCGTTTTTGCAGAGCCGTCCGCAGACGGAGCAGCGTGTCATAAGCTGCTTTATGAGAGAGATTCAGGCCCCAGCCATAGAAAAGAGCTTGCAGCACCAGACATACCAAGACCAGTATGACATGCTGGATGATAAAGGAAGCAGTGATTGCCTCCCCCATGACCAGCGGTGCAATTACCTGATATGCCAGCACAAAGGGAAAAACACCCAGCAGAACACTGACCAGCACGATGGCTGTTGCAGCATAGAGGCCTTTTTTATGAGGTCCGGCATATTCAAATACTTTTTGGAACATAAGTCCAACCTCCTATCATGTGAAATATTTTTCAGAAAGAGATTTCAAAACCGTTGGTGATAACTGCTGATTTTGAATTGTTCCATCATCATCCAGCTGCACAACCTCTGTGCAGGTACGGACAATAAATTCAAAATCATGAGAAACCACGAACACGATTACCCCGGAATCGGAAAGTTGTTCAATCAGCTTGCTGACACGCACCATAGAATCATAATCCAAGCCGCTGGTGGGCTCGTCGAAGTAGATTACGGGGCTGTCCTTTACGATTGCCACTCCAATGGTAACCCGTTGTTTTTGACCGCCTGAAAGCGACGCTGGGTGTCTTTCCCGATAGTCCGACAGTTCCAATGCGTTCAATACTGCATCTATTTTTTCTTTGCAATCTTCCTGCATTCCAAGGGAAAGCTCTTCTTCCACGCTGCTGGCAAAGAGTTGATAGTCTGTATCCTGCATAACAAGATAGGAAAGTGACCGCCGCTGCCGGGGTGTGAGCTTTTTTCCATCAAGACGAACTTCTCCATGCCGCTGTTTCAACAGGCCAGTCAGAATAGACAGGAGCGTTGTTTTTCCGGCACCATTATGGCCTAAAATGCCTATCACGTCCCCTGAATGAGCTTCAAAGCTGACATTTCGGAATACATCCGGTCCTTTCTTGTAGGCAAAGCCTAAATCGTGGACTTCTAGTAAGTGCGTTGTATTTTGAGAATGCGACTTTTCCTGATAATGCTCTGCATCACGTTCCGGGTATGCGGTCCGCAGACCATAAGAAATTCGTGTTTCTTCGGGCAAAGAGCAAAACTGTTCCCTTGTGAACTCATGCTCAATTTTTCCATTCTGTATCAGAAAAGCTCTGTCAATCAAATCTCGCAGATAGTAAAAGCGGTGTTCTACTACAAAAATGGTATAGCCGGCACTCTTGAGCTTTTCCATGATTTCAGCAAGCCGTTTGGTGGCGGCATAGTCCAGATTGGCCGATGGTTCATCAAAGATGTAGACCTTTGGGGCAAGCGCATAAACAGAGCCAATCGCAATCTGCTGTTTTTCTCCGCTGGATAACGCAAAAATACTTCGATTCAGGTATTCGACCAACTCCAATTCTTTGACTGCTCGTGCAATCCGGTCAATGGTTTCCTCACGGGCCAGTCCGAGATTTTCACAGCCGAACGCCAATTCTCGTGTGGTATCGGTCATAAAAAACTGTGAGCGTGGGTCTTGAAAGACAGTTCCTACCTGTCCGGCCAGTTCGGAGGGCTTCATTTCCAAAAGCGAATGTCCATCCATAAGCAGATCGCCTTTAATTTCACCGGGGTAAAAATGTGGAATAAGTCCATTGAGGGAACGAATCAACGTTGTCTTGCCGCAGCCACTTCGCCCGGTCAGAAGAATAAACTCGCCGGTCCGTACAGTCATGTCAATGCCGCGGAGGGTAAAATTTTTGCTTACTTCATAACGAAAGCTGAAATTCTGGAATGAGATCATCGTCATACCCTCCACAAAATGATTTTGCCGATTTGGGTCTGGTCAATAAAAAGCAGTCCGACCAAAAAGAGGATACCAAGCAGTGATACCACAATTTCCGGCCATGCAAAACGAATCGGGCGCAGTGCATACCGCTTACATTCCAATTCCAGACCACGCGTTGTGCCGGAGGCCGCCAGTTCATCGGTAACTTTCAAGCAGCGCATCAGCAACGGTATCAAAATGTACTCTATGGTTGCTAATGGGTGACATACCCGCTTCCACACTGTATCGCTGATACCGCGAATATCCATTGTGCTTCGGATTTGCCGATATTCAATCCGTAGGGTAGGAATATAACGGAACATGACCACAAGCGGAATCGTAACTGCCTGCGGCAGCCGCATTCTTTGGAGGGCTACCATCAAGTCATCCATATAAGTGGTCCGCAATATCCAGAGCCCCATCATTACAATGGGAATCAGTTTCAGAACGGTCACGCCAAATACGCTCATAATCACGCTCAAAACTGGAACTTGCACATAGCGGAGCAAGGCATTAAGATAAGCCACAACGATATAAGTTATTATCATTTTTGCGGCCCATTTTCCGCCATTACCTAAGGCAATGAACAGCCCATAAACCAGCATGAGCGCAAGGCTGACCACTTCTCCGGCCAGAAAATAACTGACAAAACCGATACAGACTAAGAGAAGAATTTTGCAGCGCGGGTCCAGAAGCGCAGTTCCATGAAGGGGCTGTCGCTCAATAATTTGTTTGATTTGTGTTTCATCCATTCTGATGCCTCCTTATCAACAGCAGAGCGCGGGACTACTTCCAGCCCCGCGCTCTGAAATCAGGCAGCCCGTTTGCCTGCGTTTGTATGATGGATTTTCAGGGGGCTGTTCTTGTTATTTTACAGAAACGAGTCCAGCCTTGATGAAATGCTTTTTCAATGCTTTCTGGCCGATAAATCCGCCAATCAGGCCGCCCACCAGTCCAGCAGCAACAATGACTACCAGCATGGGAACAGAAGTGATATTGAGCATTCCCTGAATGTACTCCGGGGCAATATTGTTTTTCTCCATTGCGCCAACAAACGCACTTTGAAGAAATTTGATGGGGCAGATAGCACTAAAAGCAAAAATAGCACTGAACAGCGCATAGGCCGCCATCATGGACTTCATTGTGATTTCATTTCGGCCCATGATCAGAAAATCGCAGATGACACCGCCAATTACCAAGCCGATGGGAATGAACCAGAAAGCACCTACCAGCAGGAACAGGATAGCCTGAATTGCGGCACAAATGGTAAACACGCCTTTCTTCGGAACTTTGGCCAGCAGAAGCATCATAACGATGCCATTCGGAATAGCCACAACGGACGGATAAAACACGTTGGTCACTGGGCCAGCCACGCTCATAATAGTGCTGATAATCATGCAGATAATCCACATGAGCGCTGTCAGGATGCCAATGAGAATAAAGTCTTTCGCATTCAACTTTTGTTTCATTTTTATGCCTCCTCGCTTTTATCGGAAAATAAAAAATGCGATGTGGTTATTTGAAACTAACCGCATCGCAAATTGTACCAATTTAGATTATCAAATCCAACCCAAAACCTACCCGTTTTGACCCAAAAACAGTCAGAAGCTACTTTTTATGGGTATCAAATCGGCTTTCACGGTAGTTCTTTGGTGCCACACCATATCGCTTTTTGAAAGCGGCGGCAAGATTGCTGGGCTTTCCGTAGCCAACGATTGCTGCAATCTCGCTTACATTTCGGTCCCCCTCCAATAGCAGCTGTGCTGCCTGTGTCAAACGCTGTTCAATTATGTATTGATGAATAGGCATACCATAAAATGATGAAAAACCGCGTGTCAATTTTGTTGTGCTTAAATGCACCAGATGGGAAAGTTCTTCACAGGATGGGGCAAACGCAAGCTGACTGTCTATAATCCGTTTAGCTTCCATAATGGCAGTCCGTTCCGTTCTGGACATGGAAACATTTTTTCCCATTAGAATATCCAATTCAAGGACTTCGCCTAAATAAATAGACAATAGCTCCAGAAGTTTTCCGTCAAGATATAAGTAACCCAATCCTCCACGGTATTGTGTAAATTGGCTTGTTTCCGCTAGAATTTGTTCCATGATGGGGGTCACAGGAACTTTTGAAATGCCATCAAGAAGTTTCTTTTCGTAAGCCGTTGCTTCCTGCCCATCAAAATAATCTGTGAGCAGCTGCGAGAAATAGGCAATCGGAATTTTTATACTCTTAAATGAAAAATTGCTATCCTTTTTATAGCAGGCATATTCGGTTCCACCATGTCCCGCATAGATGCAGGATTCATTTTTTTGAATCGTAATGGAACGCTTTTCATCCATGATGCCCCAAGAGATTGCATCATTCAGGCAGAAGATAATCTGCATATAATCTTTACTGACGGTTCCCTGTACATTCATATCCGACTGGTAACACATTTGCCAATCCGAAAAGATGATGCCGTGCTTGATTTGGGTTTGTGCAATTCGTCCTTTCCCCATATCAGACGGAATATCTATTGAAATTGTTTGGGGCGAATTGGCTATCAGGTCGTTGTATAGCTTACCAAGATAGTGACTTCCATGCGTCATAGGATGAGGTTCACCTCCCATTTTGGTTAGTCTGTGCTAATTATGATACTTTATTTTTGCATCACAGTCAAGATGTAGCCAAAAGACAGGGTTTGAATTGTAGTATTAGTAGAGGGGACGGTTTAGGGGAGAACTTACAGAGCAAGCATAGGAAGTGTGTACCCACTTCCGTATTTTGCCCTGCAAAACAGCTTGTTGGGAAGTGTCCCAAACCCTCAAAATGGAAAGGAGAGTAAAAACGTATGGAGGGCAGAAAGCGAACCGTGCAGGTCAAATTTTATGTAACGGAAGAAGAACGGAGGTTGATTCGAGAAAAAATGAAATTGATACCAACCCGGAATATGGCTGCCTATCTGCGAAAGATGGCGATAGATGGTTATGTTGTCCACATCGACACCACCGACATCCGGGCGCAGACCGCCGAACTGCAAAAGATTGGTGTCAACGTCAATCAGATCGCGCGGCGGCTGAACAGCATGGGGCCGCTGTACACACAAGATGTTGCGGATATCAAAGGAGCGCTGGCGCAGATATGGCAGTTACAAAGATACATCCTATCAAGTCAACGCTGAA
>ENA-ORRU01002356-ORRU01002356.1-human-gut-metagenome-genome-assembly--contig:-NODE-2356-length-10020-cov-4.925941_pt1 | contig 10020 bp, 9 predicted proteins | sample MGYA00242184_ERZ509151 | MGnify/ENA primary metagenome ERZ509151 (study PRJEB26280, sample SAMEA2338667) | human gut metagenome | biome: human gut; feature: human-associated habitat; material: faeces... | reverse complement strand
TAAGATCCCATTTCATTGAATAAGATTTCATCTCGTTTTAAAAAGGAGGTATGTCAAAATGGGAATGACAATGACGCAGAAAATTTTAGCAGCCCATGCCGGACTGGATTCCGTAAAGGCAGGGCAGCTCATCGAGGCGAAGCTCGATATTGTTATGGCAAATGATATTACAGGACCGATGGCTCTGCCAATCTTAAAGCAGATGTCAGATACTGTATTTGATAAGGATAAAGTAGTGTTTGTACCGGATCATTTTACTCCGAACAAAGATATCAAGTCAGCAGAGAACTCCAAGGCAATCCGGGAGTTCTCAAAGGCACAGGGACTGAAATGGTATTTTGAACAGGGAAAATCCGGTGTAGAACATGCGATTCTCCCAGAGGCAGGTGTAGTGACAGCAGGTGAATGTATTATCGGTGCAGATTCACATACCTGTACATACGGAGCTTTGGGAGCATTTTCAACAGGTATGGGAACAACCGACGTGGCAACAGGAATGGCAACCGGTGAGATCTGGTTTAAAGTTCCGAGTGCAATCAGGTTTGTCCTGACAGGAAAGCCGTCCAAATATGTCAGCGGTAAAGACATTATTATCCATATCATCGGTCAGATCGGAGTGGATGGAGCTCTTTACAAATCCATGGAATTTACCGGAGACGGAATCAAGAATCTTTCTATGGCAGACAGATTCACAATGGCAAACATGGCAATCGAAGCCGGAGCCAAGAACGGAATATTCCCGGTAGATGAAAAGACAGAAGAATACTTAAAAGAACATACAAAGAAAGAATATAAAGTGTACGAAGCAGATGAGGACGCAGAATATGAAAGTGTTGTAGAGATCGATCTTTCCGAAGTCCGTCCAACAGTAGCATTCCCGCATCTTCCGGGCAATGCGAAGACGATTGACGAGATCGAAGCAATGGAACCAATCAAGATCGATCAGGTCGTGATCGGATCCTGTACAAACGGAAGAATGGAAGATATGAGAAAAGCAGCTGCCATTCTTCAGGGACATACTGTTCATCCGGATGTACGTGTTATGGTCGTTCCGGCAACACAGAAGATCTACAAACAGTGTATCAGAGAAGGCCTTCTGGAAATCTTCGTAGACGCAGGATGTGCAGTCAACACACCAAGCTGTGGACCTTGTATGGGTGGACATATGGGTGTTATGGCAGCAGGAGAAAAATGTGTATCTACAACAAACCGTAATTTCGTAGGAAGAATGGGGCATGTAGATTCCCTGATTTATCTGGCATCACCGGAAGTAGCAGCAGCAAGTGCGATCGCAGGATATATCGCTAACCCAGAGAAAGTAGGTGACAAATAATGAAAGCTTTAGGACATGTTTTTAAATACGGAGATAACGTAGATACAGACGTAATCATTCCTGCAAGATATCTGAATTCATTCGATGCACAGGAACTTGCAAGCCATGCAATGGCAGATATCGACCCTGAATTTGTAAATAAAGTACAGCCTGGAGATATTATTGTTGCCAACAAGAACTTTGGATGCGGTTCTTCAAGAGAACATGCGCCATTATGTCTTAAGACAGCAGGTGTCAGCTGCGTTATCGCAGAGACGTTTGCAAGAATCTTCTATCGTAATGCGATCAATATCGGACTTCCGATCATTGAGTGTCCGGAAGCGGCAAAAGCAATCGAAGCAGGTGATGAAGTAGAGATCGACTTTGACAGCGGTAAGATTTACGACAGAACAAAAGGTACGGAATTCCAGGGACAGCCTTTCCCTGAATTCATGCAGAAACTGATCGCTGCAGGTGGACTTGTAAAATATACAAACAGCAAGAAAAAGTAATCATATAAGGAGAGCATTGGCATGGGTTTATATTACAAAAGTACAAGAAATTCGAATCTGAAAGTAACAGCATCTGAAGCAATTCTGAAGGGACTTGCCCCGGACGGAGGACTTTTTGTACCAGAGAGTATTCCATCATTAGATAAAAGCTTAGAAGAGTTGTCTAAGATGAATTATAAGGAAGTTGCTTATGAAGTTATGAAGCTTATGCTTGATGATTTCACAGAGGAAGAACTTAAGAGCTGTATAGACAGAGCTTATGATTCTAAGTTTGATACAGAGGAGATGACTCCACTTGTTAAAGTTGAGAATGAATATTTCCTTGAACTTTTCCATGGAGCTACAATAGCTTTCAAGGATATGGCACTTTCTATACTTCCACATCTTCTTACAACTTCTGCAAAGAAGAACAATGTTAAGAATGAAATTGTCATTCTTACAGCTACATCAGGAGATACAGGAAAGGCAGCTTTAGCTGGATTTGCTAATGTTCCTGGGACTAAGATTATCGTATTCTATCCTAAGAATGGTGTAAGCCCAATTCAGGAGAAGCAGATGGTAACCCAGAAGGGTGATAATACATATGTAATCGGAATCAAGGGTAACTTTGATGATGCACAGACAGGCGTTAAGAACATTTTCTCTGATAAGGAATTGGAGAAGGTTATGAATGATGCCGGATTCCAGTTCTCATCAGCTAATTCAATCAATATCGGAAGACTTGTTCCTCAGATTGTTTATTATGTATATGCGTATGCCAAGTTATTAGCTAATGGAGAGATTAAGGATGGCGAGAAGATAAATGTAGTTGTTCCTACAGGTAACTTTGGTAATATTTTAGCTGCATTTTACGCTAAGAATATGGGACTTCCTATTAATAAGTTTATATGTGCATCTAATGAGAATAAGGTATTATATGATTTCTTCACAACAGGTGAGTATGACAGAAACAGAGAATTCGTTCTTACAACTTCACCATCTATGGATATCCTTATCTCTAGTAATCTTGAGAGACTTATATACAGAATTGCCGGTAATAATGCAGCTAAGAATGCAGAACTTATGGCATCATTAAAGTCAGAAGGAAAGTACAAGATTACAGATGATATGAAAGCACAGTTAGCTGACTTCTATGGCAATTATGCTACAGAGGCAGAGGACGCAGCTACAATCAAGAAGATATATGAAGATTGCGGATATGTAATTGATACACATACATCAGTTGCTGCAACTGTATATGATAAGTACAGAAAAGAAACAGGCGATACAACTAAGACAGTTATTGCTTCAACAGCAAGCCCATATAAGTTCTCAGGCTCTGTTCTCGCAGCTATCGGTAAGGATACAAACGCTGACGAGTTCGGTCTTGTTGACGAGCTTGCCGAGGTTTCAAAGATACCTGTCCCTGCTTCACTTGCTGCACTTAAGGATAAGGAAGTAAGATTCACAAAGGTAATCGACAAGGCTGATATGAAGGACTACATCTACTCAGCTCTGGGTATTTGATATGTACCCGTCCGACTATTGTCGGGCGGAGGTCAGCGCACAGCGTATGTCCACTGACCATGGCGAGGGGAATTAGCCTCTTGCCTTGAATGTCTTGCACTCTGTTTCGTCACAGCAGTTAGGGTCGGTGCAGGTACAGCCTACATTGATCTTGCCTGCGGTACATTCGCAGTTGTTGCTGTTGTAAACGCAGTTGTCTACGTTGCAGTGGATACCGTAAATTCTATCCTTCTCCATTTGTACATCGCTCCTTCTGCAGCTTTTTGCTGCAAAAGTAGTATGTGCATGAGTGGTCGGGATAATACATGAAGTTTCTGGAATGGAGGAAAAACCGTGAGCCTATTTGCCATTGCCGACTTGCATTTGTCGCTGGGTACAGATAAACCAATGGATATATTCGGTGGCTGGTCTGACTATGTGACAAAGCTTGAAACAAACTGGCAGAACAAAGTTCGTCCTGAGGATACTGTGGTGATACCGGGTGATATCTCGTGGGGAATGAATTTTGAGCAGTCGAAAAAAGACTTCGAGTTCATAAATAAGCTCAACGGCAGAAAAATAATATCCAAGGGCAATCATGATTATTGGTGGAACACCAAGAATAAAATGGATAAATTTTTCGCAGAAAACGGTTTTGATACCATAAATATCCTGCATAATAATCATTACAGCTATGATGGCTACGGCATATGCGGAACGAGAGGCTGGATAAGCGATAATGGTGAACCTGCAGATCAGAAGGTTCTGGCAAGGGAAGCAGGCAGACTTGCACTCTCTATCGAGTCTGCGCAAAAGGCAGGCTTAGAGCCTGTGGTGTTTTTGCATTATCCGCCGCTTTTCGGCAATAGCTGCAATTATGATATGCTTGAAGTGCTTCATAAATACGGCATAAAAAAGTGTTTTTACGGACACCTTCACGGAAGAGCCCACGCTTATGCAATAAACGGCACTCGTGACGGAGTGGAATATCGGCTTATAGCTAGTGATTTCTTGCATTTTGACCCATTGGACATAACGAAAATTGTGCAAAGTGACAATTTATAAAAAAATGCTGGAAATGACAATATATTTGTGCTATAATGTATAAGATACATTTATATAATGGAGGAATAATAAATGAGTTTAAAAGCTACAAACAATGTTGAAACCAATAAGTACGAGCTTGAGATCGAGATCTCTGCTGAGGATTTTGAGGCTGCAATAGAGAAAGCTTATCTTAAAGCAAGAAAGAATATCGCTATGCCTGGCTTCCGTAAGGGCAAGGCTCCTAGAAAGCTTATCGAAAAGGAATATGGCGAGCAGGTATTTTTTGAGGACGCTGTAAATCTTCTGTACGCTCCTGTTGTAAACGGCGCAGTTGAAGAGTCAGGTCTGGAACTTGTTACTCGCCCAGAGGTAGAGGTAACTGAGATCAGCAAGGAAAACGGTGTAAAGCTCAAGGCAACTTGCATCACAAAGCCTGAGGTTGAAGTTAAGGACTATAAGGGTATAGAAGTTGAAAAAGTTGTCAATCCTGTAACTGATGAGGATATCAACAAGCAGCTTGACGCTCTCAGAGAGAAGAATGTAACAGTTGAAACTGTTGACGACAGAGCTGCCGAGAACGGTGACGACGTTGTTATAGACTTCGAGGGCTTCAAGGACGATGTTGCTTTCGAGGGTGGTAAGGCAGAAGATTTCACACTGTCACTTGGAAGCGGTCAGTTCATTCCTGGCTTTGAGGATCAGATCGTTGGTCACAACGCCGGTGAGGATTTCGACATCAACGTAACATTCCCTGAGGAGTATCAGGTAAAGGAACTTGCAGGCGCACCTGCTGTATTCAAGATCAAGCTCAAGAGCATATCAAAGAAGGTTATGCCTGAGCTGGACGATGATATGGTAAAGGATTCAACAGAGTTCGATACAGTTGACGAATACAAGGCTGACGTTAAGAAGAAGCTTGAGGAAGCTAACGAGAAGCACGCTGATTCTGAGGTAGAGGCTAAGATATTCGATAAGGTCATCGAGAACATGACAGCAGAGATCCCACAGGTTATGTTTGACAACAGAGTAAACGAGATGATCAGCGAGCTGGAGCAGAGACTTGCACCACAGGGCATCTCACTTGATCTCTATATGCAGTATACAGGTCAGACTATCGACACTGTAAAGAAGGCATATGCTGAGCAGGCTGAGAAGCAGGTCAAGCTCAGACTTGCACTTGAAAAGATCGCAAAGCTTGAGAATATCGAGGTAACTGAGGACGAGCTTAAGGCTGAGTTCGATAAGCTTGCTGAGGCTTACAAGCTTGACGTTGACCAGATCAAGCAGTTTATCCATGATGACGACCTTAAGAAGGATATTGCAGTTGGCAAGGCTGTTGACATTATCAAGGACGCAGCAGTTATAAAGTAAGATAATTTATGCTTTCGCCCGCATGACCTTATGCGGGCGAAAATAGATTAAGGAGGCAATTTTATGGCATTGGTACCTTATGTAGTGGAACAGACAAGCAGAGGCGAGAGAAGCTATGACATTTATTCCCGCCTGCTCAATGACAGAATAATCATGCTCTGCGACCAGATAGATGACGCAGTGGCAAGCGTAGTAGTGGCACAGTTGCTTTATCTTGAGGGACAGGATCCTGAAAAGGATATCGACCTTTATATAAACAGCCCTGGAGGAGTAATCACTGCCGGCATGGCTATCTATGATACTATCCAGTATATCAAGTGTGACGTGTCAACTATATGCATGGGTATGGCTGCTTCAATGGGTTCATTCCTGCTTTCAAGCGGCACAAAGGGTAAGAGATTTGCTCTGCCAAACAGTGAGATACTCATTCATCAGCCTCTTATCGCAGGCGGCGGAATTTCTGGTCAGTGTACAGATATCAAGATACATTCTGACCACATGGTAAAGACCAGAGAGAAGCTCAACAGGATACTTGCCCAGAACACAGGCAAGCCTATCGAGCAGATCAACATCGACACTGAGCGTGACAATTATATGACAGCTCAGGAGGCTCTTGAATACGGTCTTATCGACAAGGTAATAACTAACAGATAGGTTCGGTGAAATAAATGGCTAATGATACAATAAGAAAATGCTCGTTCTGCGGCAAGCCTGAGGACAAGGTTAGAACACTTTTTTCAGCAGGCACGAGCCACATTTGTGACGAGTGTGTACTTTATTGCTATAATGTTCTGGCTGAGCAGGAGGGACTTCCTACAACTAAGCAGCGTGGCAAGGGTAAAAATGCAGCTGACAGCGGTATAACCCTTAAGAAGCCTGCGGAGATAAAGGCAGTTCTTGATGAGTATGTTATCGGGCAGGAGGAAGCAAAGATAGCGCTTTCTGTTGCGGTATACAATCATTACAAGAGAATCTTGTCACTTAATGACGATGATGATGTAGAGATACAGAAAAGTAACGTTTTGCTTCTTGGACCAACAGGAACAGGAAAGACTTTGCTTGCACAGACTTTGGCAAGGCTTCTGAACGTGCCTTTTGCTATTGCTGATGCTACTACGCTCACAGAGGCAGGCTATGTAGGTGACGATGTTGAAAACGTGCTTACAAGGCTTATTCAGGCGGCAGATTATAATGTTGAAGCGGCTCAGAACGGTATTATTTATATCGACGAGATAGATAAGATATCAAGAAAATCGGAGAACGTTTCTATCACAAGAGATGTAAGCGGTGAGGGCGTACAGCAGGCGCTTCTTAAGATAGTAGAGGGCTGTGTGTCCAATGTGCCTCCACAGGGTGGCAGAAAGCACCCGCATCAGGAGTTCATACAGATAGATACTAAAAACATTCTGTTTATCTGTGGCGGAGCTTTTGAGGGACTTGACAGTGTTATCAAGAAGCGTACAGAGTCATCATCACTTGGTTTTGGCGGAAAGGTCAAGAGCAAGGAAGATGATAACAATGTGATGAAGAGGGTAGTACCACACGACCTTGTGAAGTTCGGTATCGTACCGGAGCTTGTGGGCAGACTTCCTGTTATCACGGTCCTTGACGAGCTTGATGAGGACGCACTTTGCAGGATCTTGACAGAGCCAAAGAACTCGCTTATCAAGCAATACACGAAGCTTTTCAAGCTTGACAACATCGATTTTGAGATCACAGAGGACGCAAAGCGAGAGATAGCCAAGAGGACTATTGAAGAAAAGACAGGAGCAAGAGGACTTAGGGCGATAGTTGAGAAGATACTCACAAAGCTCATGTTTGAAGCGCCATCTGATGATGAGATAGTTGGCATAAAGATTACGGCTGAATGTGTTCGTGGCGAAGCAGAGCCTGAGATAACTCGTGCGGTAAGCTCGGCCAGAAAGAAATAATAGTACAAATCTTTGTACAGATAAATGAGAGGTGGAGTATTCTGCCTCTTTTTTTGTTGCATTTCTGCATTATCCGCACATTATTTATTTGTTTAACAAACCATGTAGGGGCTGGCGCCCTCGACAGCCCGCTTTTTGGACGTTACATCTTGTGATTTATTACACAAACTTTGAGAAAACGCTCAAATTGTGGTAGGGACGAGCATTGTTCGCTCGTTTCGGTCGCTTGCATAAATTTGTCACAATCAAAAAAATTCGACACTTCGATATCGGGACGTCGGGGGCGCCGTCCCCTACATTTTGTTGTTTACGATACGAGTTCATGAAGCTAATGGGCGACACTCCCCACTTTGACCGCTTTTTCCCTTGAATTATGCGGAAATATGTGCTATACTAAAGAAAATACACTATAGGGGGTATCCATATGAATGAACTTATCCAACAGTTTATTACTGACGAAGTCACTGCTCTCACTTACTCCGACCTTTGGAACTTCGTCAACTCCAACTCCATTTGCCGTGGTACTTTCGAGGGCAATAATCACATTATCATGAAAATCTCCTCTAATCAATTCATTATTTATCGCATTTGCCTTGGTATGGAAAACACCAAATATCAGGAAGCTGTTCTTGTTGCAAAAACCTACCTGCTTAAAAAGATAAACAGCATGGCTTATCAGCTTCATTTAGAGGATATTCAGAACATTTTAGACTAATTGCTTTTTAAGGAGATCATAAAATGAGTGTGCCTTTGGCTGAACGAATTAGACCCAAAACCCTTGATGATATTGTGGGACAGACCCACCTGTTAGGCGAAAATAAACCTCTCAGGCGTATTATCGAAAGCGGTAAAATACCGAATATGATTTTTTATGGTCCGTCAGGTGTTGGCAAAACTACGGTCGCAAGAATGATAGCAAATAATGCTAATATGACTATGCATAAGCTTAACGGCACAAGTGCTTCTATTGCTGATATCAAGCAGATAGTTGCTGAAACTGAAACGCTCAGCGGCATTAATGGTATCTTGCTTTATCTTGACGAGATACAGTATCTTAACAAAAAACAACAGCAATCGCTTCTTGAATACATTGAAAACGGCAAGATAACTCTTATCGCTTCTACCACTGAAAATCCGTATTTTTATGTGTACAATGCTATAATCAGCCGTTCAACTGTGTTTGAGTTCAAGCCGCTGACTTCGGAGGAGATCTTGCCTGCAATAAAGCGTGCTTTTCAGCTTATGGCTGATGAGTTGGGGCTGAAACTGCGTCTTGAAAATGGTGTGTTGGAGCATATCGCAAGGGGCTGTGGTGGTGATGTGAGAAAGTCAATAAATACAGTGGAGCTTTGCATACTTTCGGCAGATAATGACGGTGAAAAGCTCACCGTGAACCTTGATAATGTGAAGCTTCTTACTCAGCGTAGCAATATGCGCTATGACCGTGCAGGCGATGAGCATTATGATATTCTGTCGGCTTTGCAGAAGTCCATAAGAGGTTCTGACGAGAACGCCGCACTTCATTATGCCGCACGGCTTATTGAAGCAGGGGATATCATTTCTCTGTGCAGACGGCTGCTTGTTATCGCAAGTGAGGATATAGGACTTGCGTATCCTATGGCGGCGGTAGTGACGAAATCCTGCGTTGATTCGGCATTGCAGTTGGGACTGCCTGAAGCAAGGATACCATTGGCGGAAGCTGTGGTTCTTCTTGCCACTGCTCCAAAATCAAATTCTGCTGAATCAGCAATAGACGCAGCTTTAGCAGATGTTAGAAATGGTGATTTTGGAGATTATCCACGGCATTTGCAGAATAAACATTTTGACGGCGAGGGCGCAAAAGTGAAAGGACAGCACTATCTTTATCCTCATGACTATCCAAACCATTGGGTAAAACAGCAGTATCTGCCTGATAAGCTTGTGGGGAGGACTTATTATCAGTATGGTGAGAATAAGACGGAGCAAATGGCGAAAGCGTATTGGGAGAAGATAAAGAAGTGAGAAATGGAAAAAAACGAAAAGAGCGAAGCAATTTTGCGGCAGTAAAACCTATTCTCCACAAAAATTAATCGCCGCAGGCGATACCTTAATTCCTCACTCCTCACTCCTCATTCCTCACATTCCTCACTATAAAAAATTTTCGTTGACATCAAAAGAAAAATACGCTATAATAAAAGAGAACGGAATGTCCGTAAAATTTTATGATGGGAGTAATTTCGATGAAAATAATGGATACTATCGGCTTTGTTGAAAATGTCGATAAAGAAGTCGGCGAAGCAATGGAAGCCGAGCTGGCAAGACAGAGAAGAAATCTTGAGCTTATCGCAAGCGAAAATATCGTTTCACCTGCCGTTATGGCTGG
>ENA-ORRU01002355-ORRU01002355.1-human-gut-metagenome-genome-assembly--contig:-NODE-2355-length-10020-cov-9.838133_pt1 | contig 10020 bp, 9 predicted proteins | sample MGYA00242184_ERZ509151 | MGnify/ENA primary metagenome ERZ509151 (study PRJEB26280, sample SAMEA2338667) | human gut metagenome | biome: human gut; feature: human-associated habitat; material: faeces... | reverse complement strand
TAATTTGCGCGTAATTGGTGGCATAATGGTGTTATGTACAGAAGGGGAGGGCGCATGCCTTCCCCTTCTTGTTCTGTCTGAAAGGAGGTGGATGCGGTGGCAATGAAGATCGCACGGGTAGAACCCGGCAGCGAAGCGGAAGCGCTGGGCCTTGGCCCGGGTGACGAGCTTTTGAGCGTGGATGAGAACGAGCTGAACGACAGTCTGGACTACGATTTCTACACCGACAGCAAAAGCTTCCACCTGAAAGCAAGGGTGGCAGACGGCATCCGCGAGTGGGATGTGCAGCGCACGGAGCGCGGTCCCTTTGGATGCGATTTCCAGACCTATCTGGGCGATCAGAAGCACTCCTGCTCCAACCACTGCATGTTCTGCTTCATCGACCAGCTGCCCCCCGGTATGCGCGAGAGCCTTTACTTCAAGGACGATGACGAGCGGCTTTCCTTTTTGTTCGGCAACTATATCACCATGACGAACATGCAGGACCACGAGATTGACCGCATCATCAAGATGCACATTTCGCCCATCAACATTTCAGTGCACACCACGAACCCGCAGCTCCGTGTGCGGATGCTAGCCAACAAGCGCGGCGGCGAGGTGCTCAAGTATCTGCCCCGTCTGGTGGAGGGCGGCATCGCCGTCAACTGTCAGCTGGTGCTGTGCCGCGGCATCAACGACGGCGACGAACTGCGCCGTACCCTCTCCGACCTTTTGGAGCTGACCCCTATGGTGCAGAGCATCGCTGCGGTGCCTTGCGGTGTGACGGACTACCGCGAGAAGCTGTTCAAGCAGACACCGTATGATGCAAAGACCAGCGCCGAAGTCATCGACATCATGGAAGAATTCGGCGATGAGTGCAAGCGCCGCCACGGCAAGCGCATCATTTACCCCAGTGATGAATGGTACCTCAAGGCAGGCAGGCCCATCCCGCCGGAAGAGTTCTACGAGGACTTCGACCAGCTGGAAAACGGCGTGGGCATGATGCGCCTGTACGCCTCGGAATTTCTGGCGGAGTTGGAAAAGCCCCACCGCATCTACGGCACCAAAAAGATGGACGTGGTCACGGGCGAAATGGCTTCGCCGCTCATCCACCAGATGATGGCTGAGCTGCACCGCCAGTACCCCATGATCGAGGTGACGGTGCACACCATCAAGAACAAATTCTTCGGCGGCAATGTGGGTGTGGCCGGGCTTGTAACGGCGACCGATATCATTGCTCAGTGCGAGGGCAAGCTGACCAGCGGCACGCTGGGCGTGCCCGCCGTGATGCTGCGGGAGGAAAAAGACACCTTTCTGGACGACATCACCACCGACCAGCTGGCCCAGCGCCTTGGCGTGAAGGTGGAGGTGCTGCCGACCTCTGGCGGCGACGAAGCCTGCGCCCTGCTGCGCAGCGGCCTGCACATTGCAAGGAGAAGAAAAGCATAAAACCTTTTGTTATAGAAAGGAGGAACCCCTATGAGCAAACCGATCGTAGCAGTGGTGGGCCGCCCCAACGTGGGCAAATCCACCCTGTTCAACAAGCTGTGCGGTCAGCGCCTTGCCATTGTGGAGGACACGCCGGGCATTACCCGTGACCGCATTTTTGCCAACTGCGAGTGGAACGGCCATGACTTCCTGCTGGTGGACACCGGCGGTATTGAGCCCAAGGCTACCGAGGGCATTCTGGCCCACATGCGGGAGCAGGCCCAGATCGCCATTGACACTGCAGACTGCATCATCATGGTGGTGGACGTGCGCGACGGCCTGACCGCCGCGGACGAGGATGTGGCCCACATGCTGCGCCGCAGCCACAAGCCCATCATTCTGGCCGTGAACAAGTGCGACAAGGTGGGCGATGCCCCCATGGAGATGTACGAGTTCTACAACCTCGGCTTTGACGAGGTGATGCCCATTTCGTCCGTGCACGGCCACGGCACCGGCGACCTGCTGGACGCTGTGTGCGCCCATCTGGACTTCAGCGAGACGGTGGTGGAAGAGGACCGCATCCCGGTTGCCATCATCGGCCGCCCCAACGTGGGCAAGTCCAGCCTGACCAACCGCATTCTGGGCGAGAACCGCATGATCGTGGCAAACGAGGCGGGCACCACCCGTGATGCCATTGACACCCCGGTGGACAACGCTTATGGCAAGTTCATCTTTACCGATACCGCCGGTCTGCGCAAGCGCAGCAACATCACCGACGGTCTGGAGCGTTATATGGTAGTGCGCGCACTGGCCGCTGTGGAGCGCAGCCGCGTGGCGCTGATCCTTGTGGATGCCACCGTCGGTTTTACCGAGCAGGACAGCAAGGTGGCCGGTTATGCCCACGATCAGGGCAAGGCGTGCATCATCGTCGTCAACAAGTGGGACGCGGTGGAAGGCAAGGAGACCAACACCATGGAGCTGCAGCGCCGCGATTATGCCGAGTGCTTCAGCTTTATGGGCTATGCTCCTATCATCTTCATCTCGGCTCAGACCGGCTACAACGTGAACAAGCTCATGCAGCTGATCCGCGATGTGGACAGCCAGAACGGTGCCCGCGTGCCCACCGGCGTGCTGAACGAGATGCTGGCCCGCGCCACAGCCCGGATGCAGCCGCCCAGCGACAAGGGCCGCCGCCTGAAGATCTTCTATCTGACGCAGGCATCCACCCGCCCGCCCACGTTCGTGGCCTTTGTGAATTCGAAGCAGCTGTTCCATTTCAGCTACCAGCGGTATCTGATCAACCAGATCCGCGAGAACTTTGGTCTGGAACACACCCCCATCCGTCTGGTCGTGCGGGAGCGCGGCTCCGGCGAAGTGGGTGCCAAGGACGTGTAAGCGCCCCGAAGGAGGCATCCGGGTTTCGTTATGATGCAAACCATCCTCATCGCCGTGCTCACGGCTGCGCAGGCATACCTGCTGGGCAGTGTGGACACCGGCATCCTCATCAGCAAATTCGTGTATCACGATGACGTGCGCAACCACGGCAGCGGCGCTGCCGGTATGACCAACATGCTGCGCACCTTTGGCAAGAAAGCTGCCGCCATGACCGCGACAGGCGATGTGCTCAAGGGCGTGCTGGCCGTGTGCATCGGCCGGTGGCTGTTCCACATGCTGCCCGCCGATGCCGGCGTTTCGCCGTATCTGGGTGTCTATCTGGCCGCTATCTTTGCAGTGCTGGGCCATCTGTACCCGCTGTACTTCGGGTTCAAAGGCGGCAAGGGCGTGCTGGTGGCAGCTGGTGCCATTCTGGCCATCCAGCCGGTGCTGCTGCCGTTTCTGGCCATTATCTTTCTGGTGTGCCTGATCCCCACCGGCATGGTGTCGCTGGGCAGCGTGGCCATGGCAGCACTCTACCCGGTGCTGACCATCATTTACGGTTCCCTGCAGGGCTATGCCGCCGGTGATATGCTGGTGTGTGCCATTGGCTCCGGCTTTATGTCCGGCATGGTGATCTATATGCACCGCGCCAATATCCAGCGCATCCGTGAGGGCAAAGAGTACCGCTTCGGAAAGCACAATAAAAAATAAAAGCATTATAAAATGCCCCGCAGCCTGCTGGTTTTCCGGCAGTGCTGCGGGGCATTTTTGTTTATGTTATTTTGGTTCCGGGGCGGCCTGCTCAAAATCGTACTCGTCAAAAGTCTCTTCTTCGGAAGGAATGGCCTCGGCCACCTCGGCCTTGGCGCGCTCCTTCAGGCGGGAGAGAAACGCATCGGCGGGGATGCCGCTCTGGCGAGGTGAAAGATCCGGTGCCGGATGGCCGTCCGGCAGGTGGGCACCAAAGGCCGGCACAAAGAAGAACTTGCGCACAATGAAGATCAGGGCGATGGCTCCTACGCTGAGCAGGTTTTCTACTGCCGAGTCATGGCCCACTACCAGATGACGGGCAATGGCGTAGAGCAGCACTTCCAGACTGCTGCCGGGGCTGTGCTTGGCCAGCATTTTGATGAACTCGATGCCGATCACGATGTCAAGGCTCCGCTCCAGAAAAATGCGGATCTCCACTTCGTTGCCGTCAAACAGCAGGCCGGGCATCCACTTGATGAGCGGCACAGCGCTGAGCAGCAGGCCGATGAGCACAAGGCCGGAGAGCAAAATTTCCAGCAGACTGGACGCCTGAATGATGCGGTTGCGCAGCTGGGTGCGCCAGCGGCTTTCCACATGGGAGGAGGAATTGTCCATATTGAGCCTTCCTTTGCAAAAAAGTTTCAACATTCATGTGTAATATTGTAACAGAAATGCAGAAAGCTGTCAATTGCTAGAAGATCAGACGGCACTGTTCGCTGCAGTGGCGGGTGCCACCGCTACATAGCCGGATTTTTTGATGCAGTCCTGTCCGGCGGCGGTATCCAGCCAGTCGTAAAGCTGGCGTTCCGGGCTGTCGGCGGCAGCGTCCGCATGGAGAACGGCATAGAACTCGTTGCACAGCGGGTAGCTTTCGCTGGCGATGGTGTCGTTGGAAGGGGTCACGCCGTCCACGGCCAGCAGACGCAGGCCGGGCTGGGAGTACATCTGGTCGATGTAGTAGTAGACCGAGAAGCCGATGGCATTGGCGCTGTTGTTGTAGGCGGCGATGCTATCCACCAGCTCACCCATGGCAGCGGGAGCCAGCTCGGTGGGCGGGTCCATCAGTTCGCCGCCCTGAATGAGCAGCTTGCGGAACAGGGTCTGGCTGCCGGAGTCTTCGCCCCGCTGGAAGGGCACGATGGCAAGATCCTCGCCGCCCACTTCTTTCCAGTTGGTGATCTTACCGGCATAGATATCCTTCAGCTGCTGCCGGGTCAGGCTCTTGACCGGATTGTTCTCGTTCACGATGAACACCAGTGCGTCCCGGCCAATGGGTTTCTGTTCCAGCTGGGCGTTTGCTTCTTTCAGCTCTTCCTTTACGTAGTCCGGCGCTTCGTAGACCACCAGCATCCTGGCAGTGTACTCCTCATCCGGGTACAGGCCGAAGTTTTCCCACGCATAGGCCGTGGTGCTGACCGAAATGCTGCTCTGGGCTACTTCCAGATCGATGCCGGTGGTATCGGCCATCATCTGGGCCATCAGCGGGATGCAGGCAGTGCTGCCATCCAGCTTGGGAAAATCTTCCACGGTAAACAGCCCGATGGGTTCAAGCTCGCTCACGGAAGAAGCGGGTGCTTCCGGCGAGGTGGAAGCGCTGCTGGCGGGGGTGTCATCCCCCTTGCAGGCAGTGAGAATGCCTGCGGCAGAGCAGGCGGCAAGGCCAAGCAGAAAGCTGCGGCGGGAAATTTTAGCATTTTTCATAAGGTGTTCCTCCAAAGTCTGGCTCAGTAGCCCATTTCATCGTCGGCGTTGATGGAAGAGAAGATGCTTTGGCAGTAAAGCCATTTGCCGTTCGTATCCATCCAGCCGTAGTAAAAGCCGCGTTTTGCAACGAACACGTGTTCTGGCAGCTGGTTCAGGCTGTTGTCGTAGTAGCTGTAGCAGCTGCCAAGGCCATAGAACACAATGTTGCCGTTTTCATCCAGCACGTCACACATTGAGCCGTTGCTGCTGGGCGCATTGGCGTTGCCACAGTACAGCGGCCTGCCCTCCGGTGTGGTGATGAGATAGTTCAGGGCATAATACTTGTCCTGCAGATGGGTCAGGTCGGAGACAAGGCCCTCGGGGCCGTACACGCGGGTGGCGGTGGTCTCAAAGTTATCGTTATCCCGCAGCTCCAGCCAGACGTAGCCGTCACCCTTGTTATCCATCATCACGCTTTGCTGGCCCTTCACTGGCTCCACGGTGGTATCGGTGATCAAATCGCCGGTTTCGGTGTTGAACACCTTCAACCGCCCGTCCTCATAGTAAAGGGCGATGGTGTCGCTCATGACGCTGGAGGCGTACAGCGGTGTCACCTCACCGGTAACAAGGTCGTGCAGATCATAGCCGAAGTCGCCGCTCGTGCGCCATGTGACCACATAGCCCGGGAAATAGCTGCTGGGCTGGTCGTCGAAGGTGCCAATGAGGGTGCGGTCCACGGTGGCGAGATCCCGCAGCTCGTAGCGGCCATCGCTGGTCTCGAAGCAGGCGGTGCCGCTGCCGCATACCTGTCGGAAGCCGGTGAAGCCTTCGCCGGTGGCGGGGTTATAGAGCGTTTCGTCCGTTGGTTCGCCGCTGGCGTGGCAGGTGTCCAGCTCTACCCAGTCGTTCAGAACGTCCGGTGCATAGGAAAGGCTCAGGGCAGTAGTGGCATCTGCGCCGTAAGTCTGTGTACCGTCTTTCGTCTGTATAATGATCCAGCTGTGCAGGGCGGGTTCATCGTCCCATGCGTCCTCGGCAAGGTCTGCTGGGCGGGCATAGCAGGTGAACACCAGCCTGTCCCCGCACACGATGCAGCGGTATGCGCCATCCGGCACGGGCAGACGTTCGCCGGTGGAAAGGTCGATCACCTGACAGGTGCCGTAATCGTCGTAGCCGTTTTCGTAGCTGCCGTTCACGGCGTGGGCTTCCTGCAGCACCAGCAGACCGTTCTGCATGGAGGCGTTCTGCTCCCCCTCAAAGGTCATGACTTCATTGCCGTCTTTGTCAAACAGGCCGCTGCGCCGTCCGCAATAAGCGTCCGGGTCGGCCCAGGTGCGGAACCAGTAGTTGGTCTCACCGGTCACGGTGTCCTGCAGAAGGTTCACGTTCTCGCTGCGGAAGGACTGGTACAGCACCTTGCTGCCGCACAGAACGGTGCAGGCACCGCCGGAATTGTCGTAACCGTAAAGCATCCGCAGCTTTCCGTCGTCCAGCCGGGAGCTGTCGTAAAGCGGATCCCCGTGTGCATCGGTGGGCACTGAGGAAGCAGGAGCAGCAGGCTTGCCGGAAGCGGGCGGCAGCACGCTGCAGCTGCAGCCAAGGGTAAGGCACAGGGCAGCGCATACAGCAGCGCTGCCTATGCGGCAAACGTTACGCTTCATAAAGATCACTCCTTACAGTATGGAAAGGAACAAAGTTTAAAAGAAAGCCGGAAAGGTTTTCCAGTTCAATTATAATACGAAACAGCCGCGCATTCCATTGCAGGAAAACGCGGCTGTTGATTACAGTTTTATGACAGACTTTCAGGACTGTGCGTTGGCTTTTTCAGCATCGTCCATCCGGTCCAGCTGCTTGAGAAAGGCCAGCAGGAACGGCAGGGAAACAATAAAGGTGAGCGCATCCGCAATGGGCTGGCAGATCTCTACGCCCACAAGGCCGAAAGTGCGGGGCAGAATGAGGATGAGCGGAATGAAGAACACGCCCTGACGGCAACAGGCCAGAAAGGTGGCGCGCCCGGCTTTGCCCACGCTCTGGAAGGTCATGTTTGCCACCACAATGACCGGCTGCAGCAGAATGGCAAGGCACTGATAGTGGAAGGCGGGCAGCGCCACGGCGGTAACATCCGGGTCATCACGGAACAGGCGGATGAGGGCATCGCTGTTGACCCAGCACAGGCTCACCAGCACCACCAGCATACAAAAGGCTGCACCCATGGTAAAAACTGCGGCTTTTTGCACCCGGCGGAATTTGCGTGCACCGTAGTTGAACGCGGCCACCGGCTGCAGGCCCTGCCCAACGCCAATGGCTACCGAGATGATGAACATGAAAATGCGGGAAACGATGCTCATACCGGCCACAGCGGCATCGCCGTAGCTGCGGGCGGCAATGTTCAGCAGCATGCCGCCGATGCTCTGCAGGCCCTGGCGGCCAAAGCTGGGCGCGCCGCCCACCAGGATCATGCCGAACTCCCGCGCTTCACGGGTGACGGCAGCAATACGGAACTGACTGACGGTTTTGCCCCGCAGGAACATGGACAGCAGGATGCAGAAGCTGATGCTTTGGCTGAGAGCCGTAGCAATGCCTGCACCGGCGGTGCCAAGGCCCAAGCCGAACATAAAGATGGGGTCCAGCACAATGTTCAGCACGCCGCCGGTCACAAGGCCGATCATGGCAAAGTTCGCCTTGCCCTCATAGCGCAGGATGTTGTTCATCACAAGGCTGGAGATCATAAGCGGGGCTGCAATGAGGATGGGTCGTGCATAAGCGCAGGCGTGGGGCAGAATGGTCTCGGTGCTGCCCAGCAGCATCATGAAGCTGGGCAGAGTGGCAAGGCCCACAACGGCCAGCACCACGCCAGCGGCCAGAGCAGAAAAAAAGCTGGTGGAAGCAAAGCGGGTGGCGGCATCAGTGTTCCGGCTGCCAAGGCTGCGGCTGATGATGGTGCCGGAGCCGTGGCCCAGTGTAAAGCCAAGCGCCTGAATAATGGCCATCAGGCTGGAAACAATGCCCACCGCACCGGAAGCGCTGGTGGAGATCTGGCCCACAAAAAAGGTATCGGCCAAGTTGTAGATGCTGGTGATGAGCATACTTAAAATGGTAGGGACGGCAAGACCGAGGATCAGCTTTGGAATGGGTGTCTCGGTCATTTTTTTGTATTGCTGAATGTTGAGCTCGTCTGCTGACATGAAAGAACCTCCTTTTATCATAAGGAATAGGTCAAGAAAAGCCGCCCAGCAGCAGAGCGGCGGATAATTTGAATGTGTGCACGGGATGCACGTTCCATAGTATAACGCAGCTGCGGCAAAAAGTCGAGAGCCGAACCGGTACAGAATGGTGCCTGAAATGCCCATGGAGCGGGAGAAAAACGGACGGAAAGCTTGACTGTTTTTGTCTGTTTTGCTAAAGGCTGGTCGAATTGCTTGTAGAAAATCACGATATGTGGTATCATTTAAGCAGGAAGATGTTGGCAGACCCTGCCCGGCATCGTGACAGATGGAGGAACTGAAGCATGAAAACCGTAGCACAGACCGTGATCGAAGCCGATCACTTTTACACCATTGCCGCGCACACCGGCAACGTCATTCAGGCCGTGGAGGGCACCAAGGAAGCCGGTACCGTCCGTCTGGGCAAGTACGAGCATAAGCCTGAGCAGGAGTGGAGCTTTATCCGCGTGGGTGACGGCGTTTACCGCATCCGCAACCGCGCATCCGGCAAGCTGATCGACCTGATGATGACCGGCACCGCAAAGGTCAGGATAGATTTCAAAATTTCACCAACACTCGAAACCTTCGGCTCAAAAGGTGAATAGCGCGTATCGCGCGATTTGCGGAAGTAGTACAGAAGAATGTACAAAACCGCGAAGAACGAGCCGATGGAAACACCGAGGATCGCGCCTGCCGCGCCAAGCTCCGGCAAACCGGTGGTCTTCAGGAAATACAGTGCCAGCGCAATACCGACGAACAGTTTAATGAGCGACTCCAAAACCTGTGAGACCGCCGTCGGCGTCATGTTGGAACGCCCTTGGAAATAGCCGCGCAAACACGACGAAACGGACATGAAAAAGCACATCGGTGCCAAGGCTGCAATGGCGTACATGGAGCGGTCATTTTGGTTCATGAGCATCGCGAACTGACGGGAAAACACCGCCATGACGATGCAGCCGACAAGACCGATGACGGAAAACAGTGTGAATGCCACGCGGAAAATTTTATCCGCTTCGCGCTTGCGGTTCTGTGCATACGCCACGCTGACAAGGCGCGAAATGGCGACCGGTGTGCCGGAAGATGCCAAAACACTGAAAAATACAAAAATGTCATACGCCGTGTTGAAATGCCCCATGCCCTCATCATCGAGGAAATTCGCAAGCGGAATAGAGAAAAATATGTTGATGAATTTGACGATAAACGTCGCTGCCGTCAAAATTGCGGTACCCTTTAAAAAGCTCTGTCCTTTCTGTTCCGTCTTCTGAGACAAATTGAAATCACTCCTATATCAAAATCGTAAATTGCCGCATTGAAACGCATTTAGAAAGCCTGAACAGCACGCAAAATACGTACAAAATAGTATACCATACTTTCCCCCTGTTTCGCAAGGAAACGGGCTTAAAATGTGCGCGATGAAAGCAAAGATCCCCTGTGCAAAACGCACAGAGGATCCAAAATCACCCGATCAGCATTCTGCCCTCCGGCAGAACGGAACCGCTTTTCTTTTTGCGCATTAAAATCGCCACACCGAATGAGACAGGGCCTACGCGGCCGATGAACATCGTCAGCGTCAGGGCAAGCTTTGCAAGCGGATGCAGCG
>ENA-ORRU01002346-ORRU01002346.1-human-gut-metagenome-genome-assembly--contig:-NODE-2346-length-10042-cov-6.962752_pt1 | contig 10042 bp, 7 predicted proteins | sample MGYA00242184_ERZ509151 | MGnify/ENA primary metagenome ERZ509151 (study PRJEB26280, sample SAMEA2338667) | human gut metagenome | biome: human gut; feature: human-associated habitat; material: faeces... | reverse complement strand
GGAAACTGTGCTGCCGCTGGCCGGGCTGCACCTGCTGCTGGCCGAGGATAACGAGCTGAACAGCGAGATCGCCACAGCCCTGCTGGAGGAGCAGGGTGCCAGCATCACCGCCGTTGAGAACGGCAGACTGGCGCTGGAAGCCATCCGGAACGCTGCGCCGCGCACCTATGACGCGATTCTGATGGACGTTATGATGCCCGAGATGAACGGACTGGAGGCCACCCGGTGCATCCGGGCGTTTGAGGGCAAGGGGCCCGGCGAGGGCACGCCCATCATCGCCATGACGGCCAATGTCTTTGCCGACGACGTGAAGGCCTGCCTGGACGCGGGCATGAACAGCCACGTGGGCAAGCCGCTGGACATGAAGGTGCTGATCGGCGAGATCCTGAAGTACACGAACGCGCACTGAAGAATCCAAAGTAGAACCCATTTTTTGCAAATTTAATAAAGAAAATATGCCAGCCGTATTGCAAAAGCTGTTTTTTTCGATGTATAATGGAAAGGATAATTTTTTGGGATATGGCGGGCGCTGTTGTTTGGCATCCGCCGACATGGAGGGTGAATTATGGCAACGAAGTATATTTTTGTGACCGGCGGCGTTGTGTCGGGCCTGGGCAAGGGCATCACAGCGGCCAGCCTGGGACGTCTGCTCAAGACCCGCGGACTGAAGGTGGCCAGCCAGAAGCTGGACCCCTACATCAACGTTGACCCGGGCACGATGAGCCCGCTGCAGCACGGCGAGGTGTTCGTGACCGACGACGGCACCGAGACAGACCTCGACCTCGGCCATTATGAGCGCTTCATCGACGAAAATCTGAACAAATACTCGAACCTGACCACCGGCAAGGTCTACTGGAACGTCCTGAACAAGGAGCGTCAGGGCGCTTATCTGGGCCAGACCGTGCAGATCATCCCCCACATCACCAACGAGATCAAGAGCTACATCTATAATCTGGCCAAGAGCACCGAGGCGGACGTCGTCATCACCGAGATCGGCGGCACCACCGGCGACATTGAGAGCCAGCCCTTCCTGGAGGCCATCCGTCAGGTCGGTCTGGAGCAGGGCCCCGAGAACTGCTGCTATATCCACGTCGTACTGGTGCCCTACATCTCCGGCTCCGACGAATACAAGTCCAAGCCCGCGCAGCACTCCTGCAAGGAGCTGCAGGGCATGGGCATTGCGCCGAACATCATCGTCCTGCGCGCCGACGGCCCTGTAGGCAACGACATCAAGCGCAAGATCAGCATGTTCTGCAACGTGCGCCCCGACTGCGTCATTGAAAACCTGACGATGCCGAGCCTGTACGAGTGCCCGCTGATGCTGGAATCCGCCGGTCTGACGAACGTCGTGGCCCGCCAGCTGCACCTGCAGACCCCGCCGAGCGACCTGACCGAGTGGAAGGCGCTCATCAGCCGCATTGCGACCCGCAGCAAGACCTGCACGATTGCGCTGGTCGGCAAGTATGTCAAGCTGCACGACGCTTATTTGAGCGTCATGGAGAGCCTGTACCACGCGGGCTTTGAGAACGAGAGCAAGGTCGAGATCAAGTGGGTCGACAGTGAGCATCTCGTCGACCAGGACTGCTGCGCCGACGAGCTGGGCGACGTGGACGGCATCATTGTGCCGGGCGGCTTTGGTGACCGCGGCATCGAGGGCATGATCCAGGCTGCGCAGTACGCGCGTGAGAACCACGTGCCCTATTTCGGCATCTGCCTGGGCATGCAGATCATGGTCATGGAGTACGCCCGCAACGTACTGGGCTACGCCGACGCCAACTCTAGCGAATTTACACCCGAGGGCCAGCACAACGTCATTGACCTGATGCCGGACCAGCAGGGCGTTGAGACGAAGGGCGGCACGATGCGTCTGGGCAAGTACCCCTGCGTCATCACGCCGGGCACGAAGATGGCCGACTGCTACGGCACGACGGAGATCGACGAGCGCCACCGCCACCGCTATGAGTTCAACAACGAGTTCCGCGCCGAGTTCGAGGAGAAGGGTCTGGTCATTGCCGGTACCAGCCCGGACGGACGCCTTGTGGAGGCTGTGGAGATCCCGGGCCGCGATTTCCATCTGGGCGCGCAGTTCCACCCCGAGTTCAAGAGCCGCCCGAACCGTGCGCACCCCCTGTTCAAGGGCTTCATCGCCGCCGCGCTGAAGTTCCAGAGCGAGCACACCCCGACCGGCCATCCCGCGGTACTGGGAGAGTAAAATACAGTATAAGCCGAGGAGCTCGTCCCTTAGTGACGGGATCCTTCTTGCTGCCCTGTAGGGGCCGCACATGTGCGGCCCGCAGACTGTCGAAAAGATGCGTCCCCTCCTTGGCCCCCTCTGCGAGGGGGCTCCGCCCGCAGGCGGTGGGGGAGAGAACTGTACGGCTGTCCGAAATATTTCGGGCTATGGCAAGGTTCTCTCCCTCCGCCCCTTCGGGGCACCGCTCCCCCTTTGGCGCAAGCGCCACCTCCCCCGTATCGGGGGAGTCTGTCTCGCAGAGGGAGGTTTTTCAACACACTGCGGCCGGGCATGCCCGGCCCCTACCGCTCCGCCATTTGTTTGTTTACAACTCTTTCACATCTGTAACGCATTATTCCCACGCGGCTATTCGTATTAGTATACAGAAGGCGGCAGGGACAAAATCTCCACAATATCCTGTCGAAAACGCAGCTGCGAATTGTGCGGATTGTCGCTTGTTTTGTGCGCCGCGTGCGGCGTATAATAGTACATCATCGAAAGGGTGTAAATGTATGCGTAACTGGTGTTCGCGCCATCCGGTCTGGTTCATGGCGCTCTATGCTTTGTTTTACTTATCGTTTTTTGCGCTGCTGGAGCGCACGATCCAGACACCGGATCTGTGGGTACACTGCCGGCTGGACGATTTGATCCCGTTCTGCAAATATGCCATTGTACCGTATATTTTGTGGTTTCCGTGGATCCCGTTCACGCTGTTTTACCTGCTGTATAAGGCCCCGCGGGAGGATTTCTGGCGGCTGTGCATTCCGCTGTTCACCGGCATGACGATGACGCTTCTGTTCTATGCCATTGTGCCTAACGGTCTTGCCCTGCGCCCGAAGTACGTGCCGGGCACCGACATTTTTGCGCAGCTTGTGCGGATGATCTACCGCAGCGACACGCCGATGAACGTCTGCCCGTCCATCCATGTGTTCAACTCGGTCACGCTGATGCTGGCGTACTACCGCAGTGCAATCTTTGATGCCCCGCGCCGCCGCTGGATGCGCCCCGCCGCCATGGTGCTGTGTGTGTCGATCTCGCTGTCCACGATACTGCTCAAGCAGCACAGTGTCATTGACGTGGTGTTTGGCCTGCTGCTGGCCTTGGCGCTGGACTATGGTGCCACGGTCTTGCAGAGAAGCCCGGTGCAGCGCCGCGAGCGCCGCGTACCGGAAAGGCTGTAATAGAGAGTACGTAGGTTCTTTCTTTGCAAAGAAAGAACCAAAGAAATTCCAAATGCCCAAATAAAAAACGTCCTGTCTGCGCAATGTTGCAGGCAGGACGTTTTTGGTTACAGCGCATATACAAGGATGCCGACCAAAATCATCGCCAGTGCGGCGAGCTTTTTGGGATTCATCTTCTCGTGGAAGATCGTAACACCAAAAATCGTGACGTAAATATAGCCTGTTGCTTCCAGTACAGGCCCGACGTTGAGCGGAACGCCCTTGTAGGCCAGCATCGTTAAGAGCGTGCAGCCCACAAAAAGGGCATAGCCTAAAATCACCCGCCAGTCGGTGTACTCCGCCAAGACCGACTTGTGCTGCCGCAGCGCGGCCTTCTTCAAAAGCACCTGCGAGACCGCGGAGAGGAACGTGCTGCACAGATACAGCAGCACATAGGGCAGCTGTGCCTGACTCATTTGCCGCCCTCCCCCTCATTGTCGGCCCGTACAAAAAGCACGATGCCGCATATAATGATGACCGCACCGATGACCTGGCGCGGCGTGACGGCCTCACCAAAAACGGCCAGCCCCAGCAGAATGCCCCACACCACGGTGACGGCCTTGTTCGCGTAGGCCGTCGTCAGCGGCAGATGCTTGATGACCTGCTGCCAGCCCACCGCATAGGTGACGAGCGCCAGCAGCATCAGGCCGTACAGCACGATAAACGCCGCACTCAAAAACGGCTGCTGCGCGGCCAGCTTGCTGCACACGCTGCTGCCCGCATAGATGCCCAGGATCACATGCAGCAGCAGGAACCATTTCGCCTGCTTCATGCGTCGTTCTCCTCATGCCGGATGACCTCGCGCTCGACGTACTGGGGCGCGGCGTTGGCGCACATGTAGATGCGGCCCACGTACTCGCCCATAATGCCCAGTACGACCAGGATCATGCCGCCGAGCAGCAGCAGCAGCGCCGTGGTGGACGCCCACCCGATGGGGGCCGCCGCGCGGGTAAAGTGGTCGATGATGATATAGATAAAGTAGAGAAAGCCCGCCACGGCAAACAGCGTGCCGATGTAGGTCGCAATGCGCAGCGGCTTGACGGAAAACGACGTAAAGCCGTTCATCCAGAGATTCAGCAGCTTGCTCAGCGTGTAGCCGCTGCGGCCCTCCTCACGGGCGCGGTGGTGCACCGGCACGTTGCAGATGCGCTTGGTGGAGCGCAGCACCAGCCCGATGACGTAGGGGTAGCAGTGCTCATAGCGCAGCATCTCGTCCACAATGAAGCGGCGCGCCGCAAAGTAGCTGTTGACGACGAGCTCCGGCGGCTTGCCCAGCATGATCTCGGTCATTTTGCTGTTGACCCAGCTGCCCAGGTTGCGCCAGCCGGCCTGACGCTTCGTGTCATAGCTGGCGTAGACGACGTCATAACCCTCGTCAATTTTTGCCAGCAGCTTGCCGACCTCGTCCGCCGGGGTCTGGCCGTCGTCGTCGAGGCAGACGACAATGTCGCCGCTGCACTTGTGAAAGCCCGCCATCAGCGCCGCATGCTGGCCGAAGTTTTTCGCCAGATCGACGCCCACGACATGGCTGTCCGCCGCCACAAGGCTGCGGATCGTGCCGAAGGTATCATCCGGCGAGCAGTCGTTCACCAGAATGACCTCGTAGTCATACTGCGGCAGGGTCTGCATGGTGGCGGCGATCTCCGCCACCACGCCCCCCACGGTGTGCTGGGAGCGGTAGCACGGGATCACGTAAGATATTTTCTGCATAGCTGTGTACTTCCTTCTGCGCTCACGGGCGCTTATAGATCACCAGATCCTCGGTGGAGACGACCTGCTGCCAGTTCTCGGCCAGCAGACGGGCGGCAACGCGGGTGTCGTGGCCGCACATCACGTAGCGGGAGGAAATCGGGTTTTCCTCGTCCCAGAGGTAGCTGTTTTTGTCAAATTCAATGCCCATGCCGTCCGGCACGGCGTAGAGATAGCCGTGGAACACCCCGTCGTCATAGGCGTAAGCCAGCGTGTGGTCCCAGGGGTCGGCCCCGGCATCCTGCACGCTGGCGGTCAGGGCGGCCTCGACGGTCTGCATCTGGGCGGCCATTTCGGCGTTTTTCTCGGGCAGGCTGCCGCGCTGGAAGTTCATCGGCAGCAGCAGGACGACGAGCACCGGCAGCCAGACGGCGGCGGGCGCGGCGTCCTCGACAACGACGACCCCCAGCAGCAGGATGGCCAGCAGCATCATGTGGCGCGGGTCGATGTTGTACATAAACAGCAGCACCAGCGCAATGACCGCGCTGCAAAACAGCGCACAGCCCTTGAGCACCAGCGGGCGGCCTTTGTGCTTATCCCAGACAAGGCAGACCACCGCGACGAGCACAACGGCCAAAAACGTCACACAGCCGCCGCCGATGTAGGTCGTCTCACCGTGGAGTGTGGGCAGAATATCGTCCCGCCAGGCCGCGTGCAGCAGGGCCGCGGCGCGGGCGCACTCATAACGGACCGCCGCCACGGGATGGAGCTGCAATAACAGACGGATGCCGTCAAAGTCCATGCCGCCGTCGCTGAAATAGGGCGCAGCGAGCTTGGCCATGGCGAACAGCGAAACCGCGAACCCGCCCGCCGCCGTGCCCAAACAGGCCGTGCGGCGGCGCTTATTCTGCCAGACCGCCGTGAGCGGGAACACCCAGAACAGCAGCGCGTAGGGGCGGAAGATCGTTTCCACCGCGCAGGCCGCGGCACAGGCAATCAGCCAGCCAGTCTTGCCGCTGCGGTGCAGGGCCGCCGCCGTGCCGACGATGAGGAGCGCCAGCATGTAGTGCATGGCCTCCGACGCGCCGCTGACGCAGGAGCGAAGCGGCAGCATGATGCTGAACAGTGCGCCGCACAGCGTGATGCACTGCCAGTAATTCAGCCGCGCGCAGCGGGCAAACACCGCGATGCCCACGGCAATCAGCAGTAAATTGCACCACAGCACGACGTTTACGCTGGCACCGAACAGCAGACCCGGCAGCGCGTAGGCCCAAATCAGCAGCGGTCCCCAGGTACCGTAGCGGCCAATATCCGCGGTGGATTCCTGATAGCCGAAGTAGCCCTGCGGGCCGCCGTGGGTCAGCACGCTGACGACCTGGCGGTTATAGAGCGCCTCGTCGTTGTTCATCGTGGTGGGCAGCCAGACCTCGTTCAGCGGCGTGCGGTAGCACAAAAAGTAAAAGCCCGCAAGGAACACGACTGCCCCCAACGCGCAGAGCAGCGCATTGGGGGTCCTTTGCAGGCAGGCTCGGATTTTCTGCATCGGTTTTTTCACGTCAGTTCTCCGCCAGCTTGGCCATAAAGACGACGTCGCGGTAGGCTCCGCCCAGCAGCTCCATATCGCGGAAGATGCCTTCCTGCACAAAGCCGGCCTTCTCATAGCTGCGGCGGGCGGCGGTGTTTTCGGCCAGCACGCGCAGGCTGATGCGGTGCAGATGCAGCCCCGCAAAGCCAAAATCGGTAAACAAACGGGCCGTCTCGGTGCCAAGGCCCTTGCCGCGGGCGCTTTCCTCACCGATGAAGATGCCGTACTCGGCGCTGCGGTTGTGGTTGTCAATATCGCGGTAATAGACCGACCCGACGGGCTTGCCGTCGGCGTTGTCGAGGATGATATACTGTACGACCTGGCCGGTGGCAACCTTCGTCGCCAGCCAATTGCGGTGCATCTCCGGCGTGAAGGTCTGGCGGAAGATGAAGTTCTGCACGACAGACGGCGTGTTGCGCCACTTGACGATAAGGTCCGTGTCAGCGTCGGTGATGGGGCGCAGCGTGACCGCTGTGCCGGTCAGGACGGGGAGAGTGGGTGTGTTCATGGAGGATTCTCCTTGCTCTTTTTACCTTGCTTGTAGGGGCGGGCATTGCCCGCCCGTGCCCGTTTGCCCTGTGATAAATTTCCCAGAAAAGACGATGCTGCGCCAAATTGGCGGGCGAGCAATGCTCGCCCCTACACTCGCTGTATGTCGAGGCACGATTTTTTACACTTTCCACAATCTTTTGCCTAAAAATTTTTACAAAAAATCCGAAAAAACTGTTTAAATTTCCACAACAATGTGGTAAAGTAGTATCAAACAGGCGGGAGTGTTCAAAAATCACTGCGCCGCAATGAAATTCTACGCCGCAGGGCTGCCGGAAGCAGCCCCGGCGCGAAAAGAGGTTTGACGATCCATGGGCTACGCAAGCAAAGACATCCGCAACATTCTGGTGGCCGGCCACGCCGGCTGCGGCAAAACGACGCTGACCGAGGCACTGCTGTACATGAGCGGCGCTTCCGAGCGTATGGGCCGTGTCGAGGACGGCACCACCGCCAGCGACTTTGACCCCGAGGAGATCCGCCGCAAGGCATCGCTCAACTCGAGCGTTGTCCCCGTCGAGTACGAGGGCATCAAGTACAACCTGATCGACGCACCGGGTCTGTTTGATTTTGAGACCGGCGCTGCCGAGGGCATCATGGCCGCCGAGAGCGTGCTGATCTGTGTGTCCGGGCGTTCCGGCGTGACCGTCGGTGCCGAGAAGGCGTACCAGCTGGCGCTGAAAAACAACAAGGCGCGGATGATCTTTGTCACCAAGGCTGATTTGGAAAACGCCGACTACTTTAAGATCCTGGAGCAGATGAAAATTAAATTTGGCCCCAGTGTCTGCCCCTGCGTCGTGCCCGTCCGTCTGGACGACGGCACCGTCGCCTACATCAACCTGTTCAGCCAGAAGGCCTTCAAATACGAAGGCGGCAAGCAGGTCCAGATCGACCTGCCCGACATCGGCCACCGCTTTGAGGGCCTGATCCAGGCCATGAGCGAGGCCATCGCCGAGACCGACGAGGCTTTGATGGAGAAGTTCTTCGAGGGTGAGGCTTTCACCACAGAGGAGATCGTCCAGGGCATGGCCTCCGGCGTGCGCAGCGGCCAGATCACGCCCGTGTTCTGCGGCTCTGCCGTCAACGCGCAGGCGCTGGATATGCTGCTCTACAACATGAACGTGCTGCTGCCCGGCGCGGACACCGCGTCCGCCGTGGGCGAGTCTGGCGGCGAGCCGGTGGAGATCACCGCCGACCCCGCCGCCCCGCTGTGCGCCTACGTCTTTAAGACTGTGGCCGACCCGTTTGTCGGCAAGCTGAGCTTTATTAAGGTGCTGTCCGGCAGACTGACCGCGACGAGCAACGCCGTCAACGCCCGCACCGGCCAGCCGGAGCGCCTGGGCAAGACGCTGACCGTCTGCGGCAAAAAGCAGACCGACACGCCCGAAATCGCCGCCGGTGACATCGGCGCAGTTGCCAAGCTGGCCACCGCCAAGACCGGCGATACCCTGTGTGACCCCGCCCGCGTCGTGGCGCTGCCCGCACCTGTGTACCCCATCAGCAGCTACCGCATGGCCGTCAAGGTCGCCAAGAAGGGTGACGAGGGTAAGGTCGGCAGCGCGCTGGCCCGCCTGATCGAGGAGGACCCCGCCATCCGGTTCGTGGTCGACCCCGAGACGAAGCAGCAGATCATCAGCGGTCTGGGCACCCAGCATCTGGAGGTCGCGCTGGCCAAGCTGAAGAATAAGTTCGGCGTCGAGATCACGCTCGAGAATCCGCGCGTGCCGTACCGTGAGTCCATCCGCAAGAGCTGCAAGGCGCAGGGCCGCCACAAGAAGCAGACCGGCGGCCACGGCCAGTTTGGCGATGTGTGGATCCAGTTCGAGCCCATTCCGGGTGAGGACGTTGAGTTTGCCGAAAACGTGTTCGGCGGCAGCGTGCCGAAGAACTTCTTCCCGGCAGTCGAGAAGGGCGTCCGTCAGGCTGCCGAGCACGGCGTGCTGGCCGGTTACCCGATGGTCGGCATGAAGGCCACGCTGCTGGACGGCAGCTACCACCCTGTTGATTCCAGCGAAATGGCGTTCATTATGGCCGCCAAACTCGCGTATAAGGCCGCCATCCCCGAGGCCGGCCCCGTCCTGCTTGAGCCTATCGGCGCATTGAAAGCCCACGTCCCCGCCGACAACACCGGCGATATTATGGGCGAGGTCACGAAGCGCCGCGGCCGCGTGCTGGGCATGAACCCCGATGACGACGGCCTGCAGGTCGTCGAGGCCGAGGTCCCCGTGGCCGAGATGCAGGACTTCACCACCTTCCTGCGCCAGCTGACCCAGGGCCGCGGCTACTTCACGTTCGAGTTCGTCCGGTATGAGACCCTGCCGCAGATGCTCGAGAACAAGGTCATCGAGCAGGCAAAGGCATTGGGCAACTTTGCGGATGAGGATTAAACGAGAGATGTTCTTTCTTTGCAAAGAAAGAACCAAAGAAATTCTAAACAAGTAAAATAAAAGCACCTGCTGACCGGTATGCGTGTGACCGGCCAGCAGGTGCTTTTTGGGTAAGACATTTAAAGCTTCTTTACTTACTTTCTTCTCGAAGAAAGTAAGAGAAAAGGGAGTCTGCGGAAAGGTCCAAAGCCCCTCAGGCCTTGCAATGCGAGGAGCCTTTTACAGCCTCCCCTCACAGGGGAGGTGGCCGAGCGCAGCGATGGCCGGAGGGGCTTTGGCCGTTACCCGTTAGCACCAGCCTCCCGGGAAAGCACCGGGCCGGGCATGCCCGGCCCCTACAGCGTAAAGGCAAGGCCCCCATCACGTGATCTTCAACGCCCGC
>ENA-ORRU01002338-ORRU01002338.1-human-gut-metagenome-genome-assembly--contig:-NODE-2338-length-10082-cov-4.970978_pt1 | contig 10082 bp, 11 predicted proteins | sample MGYA00242184_ERZ509151 | MGnify/ENA primary metagenome ERZ509151 (study PRJEB26280, sample SAMEA2338667) | human gut metagenome | biome: human gut; feature: human-associated habitat; material: faeces... | reverse complement strand
TAAGCGCTGTCGGGCTGTACAAGCCGCTGGCGGATTTCGCCGGGGCGGGGGCCAGCGTTCCGCTGCTGGGGTTCGGGCATTTATTGGCACAGGGCGTGCAGAATGCCGTGGACGAGTGCGGCCTGCCCGGTGCGTTTACCGGCGGCCTGACGGCGGCGTCCGGCGGCATAGCGGCCAGCCTGATTTTTGGCGTGCTGGCTGCGCTGGTGGGAAAAAGTAAGGATCAGAACTGAGTGAGGAGTCAGGAGCGGACGCCGACCCCCTGAGAGGGGCAGACTTCCGGCGGCAACCCGCTGCCGGGCCATAATGGCACGGTTTCCCCTCATCCGTCAGCGGGCGGGGCCGCTGACAGCTTCCCCCGAGGGGGAAGCCATTCAAACAAAAAACAGGGATGCAGATTTCGGTCTGCATCCCTGTTTCTATATTGTTTTTACTGTGCGCTGGACCCAAGCGTAACAGCCAGCGTCAGCACCTTGCCGTCGCGCTCGACCTGGAGGTTGACGGTGTCGCCGATACCCTTGTCCTTCAGGTAATTCTTCAACGCGGAGGAATCACTGACGGCGGTGTCATCGACGGCCAGCACGCGGTCACCCGCCTGTACACCGGCGGCGTCGGCACCGCTGCCCTTTGTGACTTCGACAACGTAGACGCCCATTGTGGAGACACCCAGTTGCTGGGCGGTCTGGGCGTCGGTCACATCCACGATCTTGACGCCCAGTGCGGGACGAGCCACGCTGCCGTTCTCGATCAGCTGCCGGCCGATCTCCATGGCTGTGTTGATGGGGATCGCAAAGCCGATGCCCTCGGCCTCACTGTAGCTGGACTTGGCATTGACAATGCCGATCAGCTCGCCGTTCGCATTGAACAGGCCGCCGCCGGAGTTGCCCGGGCTGATGGACGCATCGGTCTGGATCAGCGTCATATCGTTGTTTTGCACGGTGACCTGACGGTTCAGCGCACTGACGATGCCATCGGTGACAGTGTTGGACAGCGTGCCCAGCGGGTTGCCGACGGCGACGGCGACCTCGCCCACGGCCAGGGCGTCACTGTCGCCGATGACCGCCGGGGTCAGGCCCGTAGCATCAATTTTCAGCACCGCGATGTCGGAGGTGGAATCCTGACCGACGACGGTGGCGTCGTAGCTCTCGTCGCTGCCGTTCAGCTGCACCTTTACGCTGGTCGCGCCGCTGACGACGTGGGCGCAGGTCAGAATGTAGCCGTCCTGGCTGATGACGACGCCGGAACCGGCACCGCTCTGGACGTAGTAGCCGCCGAACCAGGTCTGGCTGCTGCTCATCTGCTCGGTGGTGATGGCGACAACGCTGGGCGAGACGACAGACGCGATCTGCTGCACGCTCATGCTTGTGCCATCGGTGCTGCCTGCGGCGGTGGCGTCCGTGCTGCGCTCTACCTGCTGGACGACCACCTGGTTGCCTGTCAGGCCCGCACGGCTGGCGACCACAGCGCCGCCCAGGCCGCCGCCGAAGCCCAGCGCAACCACGCCGACGCAGGCCAGCACGCGGAGCAGGACCTTGCTGCCCTTTTTCTTCTGGGGCACGGGGGGCTGCTGCGGGGCGCTGGAATAGCTGTAGCCGTTGTAGCCGCCGTTATTGCCATTGCCGCCGCTGAAGCTGCTGGTGTAGCCGTTGGAATCCTGCTGGGGATTCTGGCCGGACGTGCTGCCGGAATTGTAGGAAGAATAATCTGTGCGCGCCGTGTTGGCGGTGTTGGCACCACTGGAGCCTACGTTGGGGTAGCTGCTCTGTTGGGGCTGCTGGTTCTGCGCGGGGGCGCTCTGCTCGGGCTGCGGGTTCTGGCCGTTCGGCTGACCGCTGCCGGATGTATTGTTATAGAGACCGGAGTAATCGTATTCGTTGCTCATAGTGGTCGTCTCCTTTCGCTTTCTATGCCTACAGTATACAGGCTAATTGTGAAATAGGTTTCGTCAGAGAGTGAAAAGTATGTGAAAAACGGTGAAGATTATGACAATTTGCAGCGTTGCGCCGCACAATAAAATATGATATAATCAAATCATAAAACACATATAAAGGAGGCGTTTTCTATGAAAAGGATGTTAAAGCGTATTTTGGTTGTGCTTCTGGTATTGATCCTGCTGGCAGTGGCGGGCTTCGGCATGCTGTACGCCGGACGGCTGCGCACGGTAAACAGCATAGAGCAGATCACCGCGTATGACGACTATAACCTTTACCACATGGATGTCAAGTATGATTATTCCATCGACGATGTCATCAACTACGGCATCACCGACAACCAGTCGATGATCGACGCAATTTTAAAGGAAACGCTTCCCCTGCTGCCGGTCCACATGAAAGCTCCGAACTTTGGATGCAGCGCCTTTGGAACGGTGTCCGATAGGAATATCCTGATGGGCCGCAATATCCTGATGGGCCGCAACTATGATTTCAAGCGCGATACCTCGGCCATGCTGGTTTATTGTACGCCGAAGGACGGCTACAAATCCGTGGCGCTGGCCGCGCTGGATAATATCTCGGCCAACCAGCCGGACATATCCATGGCGAAAAAGCTCGCCTGCCTGACCGCTCCGTTCATCTGTCTGGACGGCATGAATGAAAAGGGTGTTTCCATCGCGGTGCTGACGCTGGACAGCGAGCCGGTCAACCAGAGCACCGGCAAGCAGAAGATCTTCACGACGCTGGCTATCCGTCTGGTGCTGGACCGCGCCGCCACTACGCAGGAGGCCGTTGACCTGCTGGACAGCTATGATATGTTTGCGACCTCCGGGCGGGACTACCACTTCTTTGTCGTTGATGCAAGCGGCGATGCCCGCGTGCTGGAATATGACCCGGAGCAGGAGGGCCGCCCGCTGCGCTGGACGGCGATGCAGGCCATCACGAATTTTTACGGCTGCTATGCCTACAGGGTGCAGCCAAACCAGAGAAACGGCATCTACGGCCACGGAAAAGAGCGCTATGACGCTATTATGGAAGTGCTGGCAATGCGCGATCCCGACGGGGATATTCCTGCGGATATCGCATGGAAGGCGTTGCAGGCAGCCGCCCAGGACCCCAGTCCCAACGACGTGACCAGCAACACCCAGTGGTCGCTGGTCTATGACGACACCGACCTGACCGCGCAGATCGTCATCCGCCGCAAATGGGGCGACGTGATACACTACGACCTGAACACCAACGAAATCGACGGGTAATGCTATGCAGATCAGGCAGGAAAAAGGCTGCTACACTCTATATAAGGAAAACGAGGCCATCGGCACAGCCGTCGTGGACGGCACGACCATCCTGCGGCTGGAGGTCGTGCCCCGGTGGCGTGGGCGCGGCTACGGCAGTTATCTGTTGAAAGAGCTTCTGCGCCAAAACGGCGGACTGGATCCAAAGCAGGCCACGCGGTTCACTGCTCCCCCGCCCCGGGATGCCGCGGGCAGGGCGCTGGCGCAAAAATATGGCTTTGCCCCGGACGGCAGCCAGCTGGTGCGCCGCCGCGTGCCCGACCTGTCCGCCGTGCAGCTTTGCCATGCGTTTTTGACCGCACGGCTCGCCCCCGGCGGGCTGTACGTGGATGCCACCTGCGGCAACGGCCACGACACGCAGTTCCTGTGTACGCTGGCTGGCCCGGCAGGGCACGTGCTGGGGCTGGATATTCAACAGCAGGCCGTTGATAACACAAACGCGCGGCTGGCAGCGGCAGGCTATGGCGCAGTGGGGCGTGCGGTGCTGCACGACCACGCCCGCCTGGCTGAGCTGGTGCAGCCCGGCACGGCGGACTGCGTGCTGTTCAACTTCGGCTGGCTGCCGGGTGCGGAGCATGATGTGCATTCCACGGCGGACGGTAGTGTGCCCGCCCTGCGTGCGGCGCTGGAGGCTCTGCGCCCCGGCGGCGTGCTGGCCGCGGTGCTCTACAGCGGAAAGGTCATCGGTGACGCCGAGAAGCAAGCCGCGCTGGCGTTTTTTAAGGCCCTGCCGCTGACGCAGTATACCGTGCTGGTCTGCGAGTTTGCAAACTGGGCGCAGACAGCGCCGCTGCCGTGCTTTGTGATCAAAAAGTAAAGGCTGTACGTTAAGGCAAGCGGGCAGAGCCCCTCAGGCCTCGCAGGTTCGGCCAGCTCCCCTGTAAGGGGCGCCTTTTTGCGCGGGCTCCGCCCGCGGGAAAGCCTCCCCTCACAGGGGAGGTGGTCAAGCGCAGCGATGACCGGAGGGGCTTTGCCCGTTCGCCGCAATAACAAACATACCCCCGTCAGGCGCACATACCTGACGGGGGTATCTTTATTCTATAAACAGAATTTACGCCTTGACCTCCGGTGCGCCGCCGCCCAGCTTGGGGATGGGGCAATGGAGGATATACCATGCAAACAGCACGGACGAGATGCTCCAGGTCAGCGGATAGGCCCAGAACACAACGCCGATGTTGCGGATGAAGTGCAGCGTGACCGTGATGTAGGTGATGCGCAGCAGGCACCAGACCGCCAGCATGACCATCATTGGCACGACGGGGCGGCCCAGACCGCGCAGGATGCCCGCGCAGCAATGGCTGAACGCCAGCAGGCAGTAGAACAGCGTGATGGTGTGGGCCTGCCGCACGCCGAACGCGATGACGTCGGCCTCGCGGCTGAAAGCACCGATGAGCCACGGCGACGCAGCGTAGATGGTGGCGCCGACGACCTCGGCCATGAGCACCGAGCACAGACACCCGAACTTCATGCCCTTCTTCACGCGGTCCGGCTGGCCCGCGCCGACGTTCTGGCTGACGAACGTCGCCAGTGCCATGGCAAAGCAGGTCACGGGCAGGAAGGCGAAGCCCTCCACCTTGCTGTACGCGCCGCACCCGGCCATGGCCTGTGCGCCGAACGAGTTGATGTTGGACTGCACAATGACGTTGGCTATCGAGATGACCGAGTTCTGGATGCCGGACGGCAGGCCCTGCACGATGACAGCCTTTAGCGACGGACCGTCAAATTTTACCTCGCTCCAATGCACGGCCCACGCCTCTTGGGAGCGCGTCAGCTTGGCAAATGCCAGAACGGCGCTGACCGTCTGGGAGGCAATCGTTGCGAACGCCGCCGCGGCCACGCCCATGCGTAGCCAGCCGACGAGGATCAGATCGAGCACGATGTTGATGAGAGAGGCAGCAATTAAATACCGCATCGGGCTCTTGCTGTCGCCGACGGATTGCAGAATACTTGCACCTACGTTATACATGACAACGGCAATTGAGCCGATGAAGTACATGCGGAAGTAGGCGATGGAGTTGACGAGCACGTCGTCCGGCGTGCCCATCCAGCGCAGGATCTGCGGCGTTAAGATCACGCCGATCACCGTCAGCCCGACACCGGCCACCAGGCCCAGCGCCACGGTGGTGTGGATCGTGCGGCGCATTCTGTCCCAGTCCTTGGCACCGAAATACCGCGCGACCACGACGCCCGCGCCCAACGATACACCGTTGACAAAGCCGGTCAGCAGAAAAATCAGGCTGCCTGACGAGCCGACAGCGGCGAGCGCCTCGCCGCCCAGAAAGTTGCCGACGATCAGCGAGTCGGCGGCATTATACAGCTGCTGGAACAGGTTGCTGATAAAAATTGGCAGCGCAAACAGCAGCATTCCCCTGGCAACACTGCCCTGGGTCAGGGTCGTTTTTTGTTTTGTTTCCATAGTTTGCTTTCTCTATACCCATATCCTGAGCGGCAGAGTGCGGGCGCCTATAGAATCCGCCCCTACGGGTGTGATTCGTAGGGGCGGATTCCATATCCGCCCGCAAAGTGCCGTATGTTTACACCAATACGTCCTTAATCAATAAGCTCAGCCCGCCGGTTGCCGAATGGATAAACTCCACGGCGTCGTCCGAGCTGCACAGCTCGGCAGGAATCCTGATCTCAATGCCGGACTCGGTCTTGAAGCTGCGGCTTTCCAGTTTTTTGATGCGCGCGGGGGTCACGGTCACGCGGTCATTCTCTTGCACGCCGGTCTCGGCCAGCGCCTCCTCAAACCTGGGGGCGGCCAGGGGAAAATTCTCCCGGATGCGCTCGCGCACGTCCTCGACGGAGATCTGGTTGTCCACGGCCTGGTTGCGCACCAGCAACTCGACGGCAGTCTCGGTGCCGCCGTCAAACGGGGGCACATCGTCCAGCGACTCCGGCTCGGGGTAGGCCTCCTTCACGGCGGCCACGGCGGTCTCGCATACGGCCTTGAGCTTGGCTTTCTCCTGCAAAGCCTCCGTGCAGCCGAACACGCGGGTGGACAGGTAAAAGTCTTTCTTGTCGTCCAGCGTGAACTTCTTCTCGATCAAACGCACCGTGCCGTTGGCGCGGTCAATGAGCGCGGCTTCGTCGGCCTTGGGCGTGCCGGGCAGCAGCGTGCGCTGCGGCACCATGCTGCTGAACCGGCCATTGCCCATCAGCTCGGTGTGGTGGGTGTAGCCGGGGCGGTAGTTGAGCTTGAGCACGCCGTAGAACGGCACGCCGTCGGCGGTAAAGTCCACGACGGCCAGATCGCCCGCCGGGATGGCCTGATATTGCAGCATCTGCTCAAAGATGACGCCTGCAATGCGGCGGGACAGGTCGATGAAATCCTGATTCTGCGCCATCTCCGCGGCAAAAGCGGAGTCCGGCAGGAACCGGCAGTTCTTTACTTCGTCGCTGGCGAACGCGCGCTCAAGGGTGGCGGTGTAATACTCGTACAGGTCAGCGTCCATGTCCATGGCGCGGTCCGACAGAACCGGCTCCGATGCGCCGGGGTCCAACAGATGCAGAACGACCTGATTGATTTTGACTTCCATAGAATGATGGCTCCTTAAAAATGGCAATATAAAATACTATACCACGATTTTCCGGGTTTGACCAGCGGCAGCCCCGGGCAAAATAGTGACGAAAGAGGTGATTTGTATGAACAAGGCCGAAAAAGAAACGCTGCTGCGCCGTACCGCACCCAGCCGCCAGAAACAGGCACAGGAATATCTGCAGGGCCGCAGCCCCGGCACGATGCAGCGCTACGCCCCCGACGCCCACGCCGACCCGGAACAGGGCTGGGTGGAGAGTGAGGAGACGGTGAAAGAGCTGGTAAAGTGGCGGGAGGAGGCGATTTATTGAGGGTAGCTTCCCCCTTGGGGGAAGCTGTCAGTGGCCCCGACCACTGACTGATGAGGGGCAGGCGCGCCCGTATAGCCAGTTTGCCGAATGGCCGCACGGTAGGGGCCGGGCATGCCCGGCCCGCGGCCTTCCCACAGACGCGATTTTGCCTTTTTGCTGAGGGCCGGACATGTCCGGCCCCTACGTGGCGGCATTCCTTATAAAAGGCAGCTATGGTGAGCTTACCCCTCATCCGGCCCTGCGGGGCCACCTTCAGTCTACGCGCCAAGAGCCGTCTACGGCGGTTGCGCTCCGACACGCGCCTGCGGGCGCAGCCCCTCGGGGGAAGGCTTTAGGACTGTGCCGTCAGCTTGCTGTTGGCCTTGCGGGTGAAGCGCTCGTTGTCCACAATATACCGCTCATGGGTCGCGGCGGCGATTTCGGTCACGTCGTCGTAGACGCGGGCGGTGAAGTGCAGGCGGCGGTCCTCGACGGCGGTCAGCTCGCAGTCGCAGTGTACGACCATGCCCACGGGCGTGGGGGCTGTGTGGGCCAGCGTCAGCGCCGTGCCGACGGTGCCCTGGTCAAGCTCCAGCTCTGCTGCAACGGACTGCCAGCAGGCCCTTTCGATCAGGGCCGCCACGGCGGGTGTGGCCAGCACGGGCAGCTCACCGCTGCCCATGGCCAGTGCGGTGTTTTCGGTGGTGACACGCAGCGCCGCGTGTCCTTTGATGCCTGGGGTCAGCATATAACATTCTCCTAAATTGGTTTTTATTTATAATATAGCATACTTTCAGGTAAAAAGATAGTAGGGGCCGCACACGTGCGGCCCCTGCATGGCGGTCCCACGAACAGAACGACAAATTTTCCCCAGCATCTTGCACTTTCCCCTCAAGTCCGCTATACTATTAAGGATAAGCAAGGGAGGCTGTAGCGTTTGAAGATGAACCGGCGGTCTCCTCTTTTTTTGCGGCCATTATGAGGAGGATTTCATTCATGGCAGAAAAAATCGATTACTCGAAAGGCATCTATGATGCCAAACAGCTGGGCACGCCCAAGCTGTTGATCCTCGGCGCACAGCACATGTTTGCAATGTTCGGCGCAACCGTGCTGGTGCCCCTGCTGACCGGTCTGAGCGTCAGCACCACACTGCTCTGCGCAGGTCTGGGCACGCTGCTGTTCCACTTCCTGTGCAAGGGCAAGGTGCCCGCGTTCCTGGGCTCCAGCTTTGCGTATCTGGGCGGCTTCACCATCGTGACGAACGGCGGTGCCAACCCCGAGAACCTGCCCTACGCCTGCGCGGCTGTGGCGCTGTCCGGCCTTGTCTACGTGCTGTTCAGCGCGCTGATCACCGCGTTCGGCATCCGCAAGATGATGAAGTTCTTCCCGCCGGTCGTCACCGGCCCCATCATCATCGCCATCGGCCTGATCCTTGCCCCCTCTGCCGTCACCAACTGCCAGTCCAACTGGCTGCTGGCTTTCGTGGCACTGGGCACTGTCATCGTGTGCAACATCTGGGTTGCGATGATCACCGGCTTTTTACTCTCGATACATTTATTGACGATATAGCGCTGAATCAGGGGTATCTTTTCAGCATCGATCTCGATAGCTAAATCCCCTCTGGCCACCATCACGCCATATACATGATCGAGAATCTCATCGATATGATTCACCCCTTCCTGATTTTCTATTTTTGCAATAATTTTGATGTTGCTATGCTGTTCATCCAAAATTTGCTGGATTTCCATCACATCCTGCTTATTTCTGACAAAAGAATGGGCGATGAAATCCAATTTATTATCCATAGCGAACTGAATAAATTTCCGGTCTTTATCACTTAACGACTCGAGATGCATGTTCACTCCCGGCACATTGATACTCTTCTTATCTTTTATCTCTCCCGGATTCGAAGCTTCCAATTCGAGACAGTTTTCTTTTTTATCCCGTACGATCAGCTCGACATCCCCGTCATCTACCAGAATTTTATCGCCGATCTGAACATCACGGACAAAATGTTCATAAGACACATGGATCAACTTTTCAGCCACCAAAGTCCGGTCACCCGTCATAAAAATAATTTCCCCCTTCTCGACACGGACAGGCACGACAATATCACAAGTTCTGACTTCGGGGCCTTTGGTATCGATCAACAAGGCGATCTGATCTGAGACAGCACGTACATTCCGTACCACTTTCATCGCTTCGTCGAGCGTCTGGTGAGCAGTATTCAACCGAACCACATTCATCCCGGCTTCATACAACTCTCTTAAAAAGCCTATTTCGCATCTTTTATCCGAAATGGTTGCGACAATCTTTGTTCTTTTCATTTAGTAATTTATTTATCCCGTTATATTTTTATATACGCAATCCGTCCTTTTCCGTATACATTATTTTTCATTAATCAAAGCCAATAAGGCTAATTCATAAGATTTCAGTCCGAACCCCATGATCACGCCCCGGCAAACAGCTGTCAGATAAGAAACATGCCGGAAAGCCTCCCGCCGGGCTGTATTGGAAATATGTACCTCGACCACCGGAGCTTTAACCGCAGCAATCGCATCGGCTAAAGCGATCGAAGTATGGGTATAGGCACCTGCATTCAAAATAATCCCGTCGTAACTGAAACCTACCTCATGGATCTTATCGATCAGTTCCCCCTCTACATTGGATTGAAAACAGGAAATATCCACCGACGGATATTTATCTTTTAACTGACGAAAATAATCTGTAAATGTTTCTTTTCCATACACCTCCGGTTCCCGCACTCCCAGTAAATTCAAATTGGGGCCATTAAGTAATAATATCTGCATTTTCTCCGTATTTGTGATCTAAACTTATTCTACAAAATTACTCATTTTTCTAATTTTTACGTCGGTATTTCAAAATTTCTAATATCAAATTCCTACTTTTTTATTATATTTGTTCAAAATCTCAAATCCATAATAATCAACTTTTTACACAAATGTATTTGTTAATTATTTTACTTTACATAGTTAAATTCAGAAAAATATAAATCGAATAAAAAAAA
>ENA-ORRU01002321-ORRU01002321.1-human-gut-metagenome-genome-assembly--contig:-NODE-2321-length-10121-cov-2.180012_pt1 | contig 10121 bp, 10 predicted proteins | sample MGYA00242184_ERZ509151 | MGnify/ENA primary metagenome ERZ509151 (study PRJEB26280, sample SAMEA2338667) | human gut metagenome | biome: human gut; feature: human-associated habitat; material: faeces... | reverse complement strand
CCCGCCGCACCGATGGGCGATACATAGGAGAATTTCTCCAGGGCATCTCTTTGAATATTTTCGGAGAGCACGCCATCGATTCCACTGTCATCAAAATCTTTTTTAATATTTTTCAGAGCATCCAATATTTCTTCTTGTGCCCTTTTAATGTTTACTTTTTGAGTACTCATATTCCGGACACCATATACTACCCGCAGGATCCTGCCATGCTGGATCAGTACTCCCGGTTCTTTAATATTGGCAGAAACATAGATACAGCCGTCCGTCACCAGAAGCTTTGGCAACTGCTCCTGCATTTTCGCACCGGTTCCGTAGATGTTTAACACCGGGATCACGATGGTGGAAGGCTTCGCCACGCGCTGAATAAAAGGGATGGTGTCCTCCAGGGAATATCCTTTCACGCAGACCAGTACCACATCCGGCTGCTCGTCATAATGCTCCATGTCCATAGCTTTTACCGGGATGATCTCGGTGGTGCCGTCCCACATTTTCTCCACGGCAAGTCCCTTTTCCTGCATGGCTGCCAGGTGTCTGCCTCTGGCGATCAGGGTGACATCCCTGTCAGCCTTTGTCATATAAAATCCTAAGATTCCGCCGGTTCCTCCGGCTCCGATAATTGCGTATTTCACACCAAAACCCTTCCCTTCCGTTATCTACCTTTACTTTTCCACAATGATACCACGACGCAAAAGAAGCCGCCAGTCTCTGTTTTCACATAACTGACAGCTTCTCCTTGATATCATTTATTCCTTACAGGAACTCTTTTACAGACTTGTAAACGCCCTTGGCATCCAGACCGTACTTCTCTACCAGAGCAGCAGCGGAACCGGACTCGCCGAAGACATCCTGCATACCGACCTTTTTCACTGGTACAGGATAATGTGCACACAGGCAGTCGCAGACTGCGCTTCCCAGTCCGCCGATGACGGAATGCTCTTCCACGGTGACTACCTTGCCGGTCTTCTTCGCGCTGTTAAGGATGATCTCCTCATCGAGTGGCTTAATGGTACAGATATTTACAACCTCTGCGCTGATGCCTTCCTCTTCCAGCATCTTCGCTGCACCCAAAGCGGAATCTACGCAGATACCGGTGGCTACGATGGTGACATCTTTACCTTCGCGGACTACTGTTCCCTTACCGATCTCGAAATGATAACCGGGATGATCGTTGATCACGGGTACTGCGGCACGTCCGAAACGGATGTATACAGGTCCTTCATATTCCAGAGCGGCACGAACAGCGGCTCTTGCTTCCACATCATCGGAAGGGCACATTACTACCATGCCGGGGATGGTGCGCATCAGGGCGATATCCTCGTTACACTGATGGGTAGCGCCATCCTCACCTACTGTGATACCTGCATGAGTTGCACCGATCTTCACATTCAGATGCGGGTAACCGATAGAGTTACGTACCTGCTCGAATGCACGTCCTGCTGCAAACATTGCAAATGAGCTTACGAAAGGAATCTTACCTACCAGGGAAAGTCCTGCTGCCACACCCATCATGTTTTCCTCTGCGATACCACAATCGATATGACGGTCGGGATATGCCTTACGGAAGATTCCGGTCTTGGTAGCTGCTGCCAGGTCGGCATCCAATACTACCAGATTGGGGAATTCTTCTGCCAGCTCCTTCAGGGAGTTACCATAGCTTTCTCTGGTTGCGATCTTTTTCACGGTATTCTCTGCCATTACTGCTCACCTGCTTTCTCTAATTCTTTTTCAATCTTATCAAGGTCTGCCATTGCAATCGCATACTCCTCATCATTAGGCGCCTTACCATGCCAGTCTACGCTGTTTTCCATGAAGGAGACTCCCTTGCCCTTGATGCTGTGGAATACGATACAGGTGGGCATGTCCTTGGTCTCTCTTGCTTCCTTAAATGCTGCACGGATCGCATCAAAATCATGTGCATCTGCATTGATCACATGGAAATTGAATGCCTCGAACTTTTTATCAATAGGATAAGGAGAACATACCTGATCGATGGGTCCATCGATCTGCAGGTTGTTGTTATCTACCATAACGCAGAGGTTGTCCAGCTTACGGAAGCCCGCGAACATAGCAGCCTCCCATACCTGTCCTTCCTCGATCTCACCGTCACCCAGCAGTGTGTATACACGGAAATCACGTTTGTCCATCTTAGCACCCAGTGCCATGCCGACTGCTGCAGAAATACCCTGTCCCAAGGATCCGGAGGACATATCCACGCCAGGGATATGGATGCAGGGATGGCCCTGCAGGTAGGAACCTAAGTGACGCAGGGTAGGCAGATCCTCTACCGGGAAATATCCTCTGTAAGCCAGTGCGGAATAGAGACCGGGAGCTGTATGACCCTTGGACAGAACGAATCTGTCGCGTTCCTCCATATCGGGGTTCTTCGGATCAATGTTCATCTCCTCAAAATATAAAAATGTAAAAATATCTGCGGCTGACAAGGATCCGCCGGGATGTCCTGCTTTCGCACTATGAACTGCGGTCACAATGCCCTTGCGGACATCATTGGCACGCTTTTGCAGTTCTAAATTCTTCATTGTTTCCTCCATTCCGCCATATTGGCTTATCTGTTGCAATTTACGTTGTTATACTAGCATACTTCCCGATGCTAGTCTAGTAAAAGAATTGCTCTTCTACCGTAAAATATTGCGGTCTCGTCCTAACAACTTTGCCCTGCCATTCATAAATTTTCTCACTTCGTTCGAAAATTCATTTCATGGAGGGGCGCTTCGCTAATAGAATTTGTCATATAGTGCTTAGTACGCAAGCGTCCACGCACTATAAGTCAAATTCTATTTCAAAGTTGTTTGGCCATAGTACGCTCCGGCACCATGTTTGCGGTTATAGTGCTTATCCTGCAGTTCCTGGGGTGCCGGCTGGATCCTGGGGTTGATCGTCTCTGCGCGATAAGCCATTTTTGCCACCTCTTCCAGTACTACCGCATTATGGACAGCCTCCTTGGCATCCTTGCCCCAGGCAAAAGGTCCATGGTTCTTGCACAGAACGACAGGCACTGCTTTCGGGTCCTTACCCAGACGTTTGAACTCGTTAACGATCAGGTGTCCGGTATTTTCCTCGTAAGCGTCCTCGATTTCTTCCTTTGTCAGGCAGCGCACGCAGGGAACCGGACCGTAGATATAGTCTGCATGGGTGGTTCCGTAGCAGGGGATGTCTCTTCCCGCCTGCGCCCAGCTGGTGGCATAGGAAGAATGGGTATGTACGATACCGCCGATCTCCGGGAATGCCTTGTACAACTCCAGATGGGTCGCGGTGTCGGAAGAGGGATTTAAATTCCCCTCTACCTTATTGCCGTTCAGATCCATGACTACCATCATCTCCGGTGTCAGTTTGTCGTAATCCACGCCGCTGGGTTTGATGACGAACAATCCGCTCTCTCTGTCAATGGCGCTGACATTTCCCCAGGTAAAAGTCACCAGACCGTACCGGGGCAGATCCATATTTGCTTCATATACTTGCTGTTTTAATTCATCAAGCATCTTCTTAACTCCTTTCTTACTTTCCTGCATTTCCAAATATTTTCTCTAATTCTTTTCCTACGCCGTCCTGATCATTGTTTCCTGCAACTCTGTCTGCTGCTTCTTTCACAACATCATCTGCATTGGTATCTGTTCATCTCCCTCTACTGTCTTATTAAACTTCTGATATATCAGAAATCTTTCATTTTGAGGATCGTCAGAAACTAGTTCATCTTTTGCAAAGACATAATACTGTAAACCATATTTTTCACAGATTTTAAATGCCTTGTGACAGATTTCACTGCTTAAATAATTTTCATACAGTGTCTCTCCTGTTCTGATGTTTCGAATGGCAGCTCCGTCACATCCGATCACGATGTTGGTATTCTTCAGTTGTTTTGTATATGCTTTTGTCATAACATCAGATCTTCCTGTTGCCATAACAAACTCTACATCATGATTACTAAGTTTCATAATTGCTTTCGCATTTCCGTCAGAAACCTGTTTTTTGCTGTTTAGCAGGGTCCCATCAAGATCCGTTACCACCATTCGATACATAATTTTCTCCTTATGCAGGAACTTTGAGCCCTGCCTGTTCCATCTTATCTTCTACAAACAGACGAGCCTGTTTGATAACTTCTACAGCTTCTTCCATTGTTTGTTTCTTAGAATTATCTGCCCACATTTCAATCAGGAACATTCCTGTATAATTCAGATCCTTTAATTTCTTAAAGATATCTGTGAATCTTACCGTTCCTTCTCCAAATGGTACACATTTGAATACTCCAGGATTTGTCTCTTTGACGTGGATCGCTACTGTTTCACCAATTCCAAGCTCAAATTCGCTTTCAACATCCGCAGAGAACTGTGTCAGATTTCCCATATCTGGATAAATCTTGAAGTATGGAGAACGAATTTCTTTGATATAGTGCATTGCACGAAGAATTGTTCCAACAAATGGTGTGTCCATGATCTCCATTGCAAGGATCTCTCCTGCATGGCTTGCCATTTCTACTGACTTTTTCATTCCTTCTAAGAATAATGCTTTTGTTTCATCATCGGATTCTTCATAATACACATCATAGGTTGCAAGCTGAATCACTCTGATTCCTAATTTCTGTGACAGAAGAATTGCTTTCTCCATGATCTCAAATGCCTTGTCTCTTGTTTCTTTGTTCTTGCTTCCAAACGGGAATCTTCTGTGACCGCTTAAGCACATGCTTGGAATGATGATTCCTGTCTCTTTCATATAAGAACGAATTTCTTCGATCTGCTCATCACTCCAGTCAAGTCTTGCTAATCTCTCATCAGATTCATCGATGGAAATCTCGATATAATCAAATCCTGCCTGCTTTGCAGCCTGCATTTTTTCAAGCCATGTAAAATCATTTGGAAGAGCTTTTTCATAAATTCCTAATGGCCTTTTTTTGATATCGTACATCTATCTCACCCCGGTTTATTCTGCAGGCATATCTAATGCTTCTCTGATCTTTGCTTCGATTTCTTTTTCTGATAATAGGTTCTTAAGTCCTATAACTTTTGTATCTTTTCCTACTCTGAACTGTGATGTAAATGTTTCAGATACGAAGATCATATCGTAGTTATTTGCTACACCTTTTGCTTCTCCAACACTCATATGTCCGATTTCTGCGTCGATTCCTAATCTTTTAAACACTTTGTTGATTTTCATTTTGATCATCTGGCTTGATCCCATTCCATTTCCACATGCTGCGATTGCTTTGATTTTCATAATAAATACCTCCTGTTTGGGCGGTTAACGCCTTGGTCATTCAATTATTTAATTACTCCACACAAAATAAATACCTCCTGAATTTGGCTGATTGTTTGTTGTTTAAATATATTTTGTTATCTAATTTTGATTTCTAGTAGTCTTCGTCTTCCTGACCTACTGTGAAATATTTCTCTTTATCAGATTTTGCATACTGAATCTGAGGAATGACTAACATTGCTAATACACAAATGATAACTCCAGGTACCTTTAAGTACTTCACAACATAAGAGATTACAAGGAAAATTGTTGAGAAGTCGAAGTTTCCATGCCATCCTCCGAATGCTACTAACTGTAAGACATATGCACAAACGGCTCCGCCTAATACCTGAATGATTCCACTGATAAATGGTAAGATCATAGCTGCTTTAACTCCACCTCTGTGGTTTGCGTATACTGCGATACTTGCGTTATCAAAGAACAGTGGTACGAATCCTGCGATGATCATTACTGGTGAGTGGAATATCAATAGTCCTGCAATTGCTAAGAACTGTCCAAGTGCTCCACAGAAGAAACCAACTGTTACTGCATTTGCTGGTGCGAATCCATAAGCTACGGCACAGTCTACTGCTGGGATTGCTCCTGGAAGCAGCTTGTCTGAAATACCTTTGAATGATTCTGTAAGTTCTGCTACGAACATACGAACACCTGCCTGTAATACATTTAAGTAAACGGTAAAGCTTAATGCTTTAGAGAAGATATAGAATCCAAATGCTGTTGTCTGTGAGAATGTCTCATCTAAGCTTCTCATGAAGTCTTCACCAAGTACTAACATGATGATTCCGAAGAATACGAACATTAATACGGATGTGGATACTACGTTGTCACTGAACATCTGTAAGAATCCTGGAAGTTTGATATTCTCGATAGAATCCTCTTTTTTACCGATCTTTGGTGCGATCTTATCAGCTAACCAGATTGCAAACATCTGCTGATGTCCGATTGCGAATCCACCTTCACCATCTGTTAAACGATCTGTTGGTTCAACAGTTAAGTTAGAGAATACTGCCTGGTATGTACCGACTAAGATTCCGACTGCTACGGCTCCCCAGATACTACGAAGTCCTGGAATGAATAAGAATATGATCCATGTTACTGTTGTTGCCTGCTGTACCATGATATGTCCAGTTAACAGTAATGTACGAAGTTTTGTAGCTTTACGGAAGATCAATAAGATGATGTTCCAGATAAATGCCATTAACAATGATGTCATTGTCCATGCTGCGGATAATCCAATGTTTTCAAGTGCTGCGTTAACTGCGTTTAATCCAAAATACGGGTCAATTACTACCGCATTCAAATGGAACTTCTGGTTCAATCCTGCAAGGATTGGTCGAAATGTGTTGATCAGTCCGGCAGAACCTACGTTTAAGATCATGTAACCTACAACTGCTTTTAAGAAACCTGCTAATGTTTCATACCATTTTCTTCCTAATAAAATGTATCCAACTAAGACGATCAGTCCTACGAAGAACTCCGCTTTTGTTAAAATGTTATTGGATACAAAAGTAAATACTGTGTTTAATATTTCCATCCTCTATTCTCCCTTCTTACTCTTCAGGTTCAAATTCATTGATCGCTTTGGCAACTTCTTCAGTTGTCTTTGCATTCTTAATGAATTCGATGTTATCTTCATCTGAGATAAATTCAGCCATGGACTGAAGTTTTTCAAGATGAAATGTGTCATCTGTTGCTGCCAGAGTAAGAACAATGTCTACTGGATCATTGTCACAGTCAAAACAGACTGGCTTGCTTAATGTGATCAAGCTTAATCCTGTTTTCTTAACACTGACATCTGGTCTTGAATGTGATAGTGCAAGTCCTGGAATGATAACAATGTATGGTCCGTTTTCTTCCACACATTTGATCGTCAGATCAATGTAATCTTTTGTGATGTATTCACTGTCTACTAAAAGCTGTCCTGATTTGATCATGGAATCTCTCCAGTCAGATGCTTCAACATTCAATTTGATGTTTCTTGCTTCGATTACTTCACTCATTTGTTTCCTCCTAATTAACTCTCCATATTTTCTATGCTGCTTTATGTGTATCTCCTTAAGTTGTTTACATCTTATCATTCGCTGCACACCTGTGCAACAAATTCTCATGTTTTGCACATATGTGCAAAGTGGGTATTTTTCATTGACATCCATAAATATATTATTCTTACATAAATACAATCCGTCTGCACATATGTGCAAGGTTGTATATTTTGTTCATAATGCACAAAAAGAGAAGCAACTCATAGATTCACTCTATCAGTTGCTTCTCTTTGATAATTATTATTATTAAATTTTAATACATTTTCTGGTACAAACGATTCATCTTTCCACGAATGTCCTGATATTTTTTTGTATTCTCCATGACTGGATCATAGATCTTTAATGCGTCCTTTTGTCCAGCCAATTTCAGGGCTTCCTCATAACCAGATGCCTTTCCGCTTTCAACCATTGTATTCACCCATGCACCGATGATCCCTGATTCACGTTTCTCATAATGTACAAGTTCTCTACCATAGACATCTGCCTGAATCTGATTGAATGCCTGACTCTTACTTAATCCGCCGCCTATCTGAATCTTCTCTGCCTTTCCAATCTGTCCCTCCACAATATCTAAATTATTGCGGATCTCATAGGCAATTCCTTCTAGCAAGGCTCTTGCCATATCTCCTCTTGTCGTACTGAGTGTTACATTGGTAAATGATGCCGTTGCCTGCGGATTCCACTGTGGCGTTGCTCTTCCCTGAAAAAACGGAAGCAGCATACAACCATTTGCTCCCGGCGGGGATTCATTGATTTCTTCATCAATCTTTTTATAAATATCCCCTTGAACTTCTTTATAAAAATTCCTGCGAAACCAGTCAAACGCAGCACTACATGTAAGAATACTTGCTTCTACGATATATTTTCCTTTTACCGCAGAATAATTAATGATCGGATTTCCTAAAATAACCGGTGGCAGTTTTTCTGTGATTCCGATGATAAATGCACCGGTTCCACTTGTCACCTCAAGATCCCCTTCTTTGTAAATTCCCATTCCAAGCGCGCTACACTGCTGGTCACCGCCAGCAGAATATACGGGAACTCCTGTCGGTATGCCGGATGCTTTTGAAAATGCCTCATTCGTATACCCATGAAGTTCTCCAGGATCAATAAGTTCACAAAGCTTGCTCTCTTCCACATCAAATATATCAAGCAATTGTTTATCCCACTGTCCGGTTCTCAGATTCATCAGATGGAAACGGCTGGCATATGTTCTGTCTGTCTTCATCTGTCCTGTCATATGATAAAACAGATAATCAGCTACCACAAAAAGCTTATAGGATCTGTCATATATTTCTGGTTCATTTTCATGAAGCCATGCCATCTTGCTCCCTGCAAAAACAGGATTTACCATCGTTCCACTTCTTCGTATAATGTCTCCATTGTACCCAGCAAGTCTCATACATGTCTTGATATTCCTCTTATCCTGCCACATCACAGCATCACATAATGCATTTCCATCCCGATCTACTGGTATCATTGATGTTCTCTGTGCCGTCAATGAAATCATCTCAACTTTGTGTCCATGTTCCTCACACCATATCTGAATGTTCTTCGCAATATCATATAATACACTTCTCCATATCTCAGGATTCTGTGTCACATAAATCGATAAATGAAAATCAGGGTGGTATTTTTCCTGAAACTGGCATAGAATATCTGCCTGCTCATTCATCAATACACCCCGCATGCTTGAAGTTCCCACATCAAAAACAAGGATTCCCATCAAAGACCTCCTTTTACTGCTTTTGTTATCTGTTAATCTTCTTAATGTACTAATCCGCCCATCTTAAACGACTCGATCAAAAGTTCTAATGTCTTTGGATCACACTGTCGGTATTTGAAATAATATAACAGCATCTCTGTATATTCCACCAACTTCTCTGCGTAAGCTTCCTTCACAAAATGCTTGCTGCCACACATCAGGCATTCATTGATCAACAGATATGCTGCAAATCGTTCATTTACAAAAATATCCCTTTCCTGATCAGAGTATTCCCGAAACTGGATTGGTTTTCTCTTAACGATCCATGAGATTGTATATGCAAACAATTTCTCTGTGCGGATACGCTCAATACTGTGAAATTCTTTTAAACGCATCACATCCATAAAATAATCAAGGATCACCTGCATTAAAATTCGTTCATTACAGTAAGCTACGTCAGAAAATCCAGCAATCTCAATAAATTCCATTGCTGTTTTCTGTAATTCCTCAAATCGTTCCCGGAACTTGTCCACTCCAACCTCATCAATCAGCTCTCTGTAATTCTCCATCTCAAATAAATTATGTTCTATCATTTGGGCTCCTTTATCATCTTTAACAGTTGTAGTTCATCCAGTTGCTGTTTATGATTTACGATCAGATTATTTACATCCGATTCTAAATGATATCTTGCCTTTGAAAAATACTCTGCCTGTGCCGCACCGGTAAATCCGGCTGATGAGTTTGGCAGTTTATCGATTTTGTGTTCTCCGGCAATGATTTCTTCCACCAATCGTTCGATCCGCTGTCTTTCCTCTGCGAATCCGTCATCATATCTCTCCATCTGGTTTTATCCCTTTCTTAAGATCATCCGGTTCATATAGCTCCCAGCATCAATTACACCATCTTTGGCTCTTGGAATCTGCTCTTGTTCTCTCTTATGTGGTTCTTTTGACATTCGCTCAAGATCATTGTAACTGTCCTGTGCAAAATATTTCTCCATATCGAACCAGCCTTCTTCTCCAAACTGAAAACATGTGGAAATAATCTCATCCACAGAATTTAACAATTCTGCCACTACGCTTGTATAGCGTTTAAGAAAATGATTATTC
>ENA-ORRU01002320-ORRU01002320.1-human-gut-metagenome-genome-assembly--contig:-NODE-2320-length-10126-cov-4.341972_pt1 | contig 10126 bp, 10 predicted proteins | sample MGYA00242184_ERZ509151 | MGnify/ENA primary metagenome ERZ509151 (study PRJEB26280, sample SAMEA2338667) | human gut metagenome | biome: human gut; feature: human-associated habitat; material: faeces... | reverse complement strand
TAAATCAGATGAGTAAAGAAAATGAACAGTTAGTAGCAGTTGGTTCACGTAACATTGAAAGTGCAAAAGCCTTTGCTAAGGAGCATGATATCCCAAGATATTATGATTCGTATGAAGCACTGGTTAAAGATCAGGATGTTGAGGCTGTTTATGTAGCAACACCAAATACTTTGCATTATGAGAATTGCAGGTTATGTCTTGAACATGGAAAGCATGTATTGTGCGAAAAGCCGTTTACGATAAATGATAAACAGGCACAGGAACTGTACAGGCTGGCAAGGGATAGGCATCTTTTTATCATGGAGGGCCTCTGGATATGGTTTCTTCCATTGTATGATCGTTTACACAGTATCTTACAGCAAGGAGTTATTGGAGAAATAAAACATATTTCATGTCAGTATGGGTTTGTTGCAACAGGTGCCAGAAAAGAGCGTAAATTTAACCCTGCACTTGGTGGAGGTGCTTTGCTGGACATAGGAATTTACAATCTGGGATTTCTGCGTATTGTTACAGGGAATGAGCCGCAGAATGTAGAAACTCAAAAAGTACATATTAATGAGTATGGAACAGATGATTACAGCTGTCTCAAACTGACATATAATGATGGATGTACGGCAGAATCAGTCCAGACAATTGGGCAGGAATTAAAACGTAATGCCAGAATTGAGGGAACAAAGGGAAGTATATTTTTACCGGATTTCCAACACGCCGAGACCATGATACTTGAGGTGGAAGGAAAAGAACCGGAAACAATCGAGTGTCCGGTTGATATAAATGGCTTTGAATATGAAATCAGGGAAGTAAGCAGATGCGTAAAACTTGGATATTGCAGCAGTGATGTATATACAGCTAAAGACAGTATTGCACTTACAAGGCTGATGTATGATATCCGTATGAGCTGGAGTTAAGCAGATATGAAAACAGTTATTATATATGCATCGGTTCATCATAATAATACCAAGAAAATTGTTGATGCCATAGCAGATGAATATGGGGTTGATATTATTGATGCAGCTAAGATTACTGAAAAGGACTTATCAGGGTATGATCTTATTGGATTTGCTTCTGGTATTTATTTTGGTAAAATGCATCAGGCCGTAATCAACTTTGCTGAAGTAAATCTTCCAGAGAATAAGGAAGTTTTTCTTATGTGTACTTATGGTGGAAGACCTGTATTTGATTCAATAAAGGGAATTATAAAAGAAAAGCAGGGAAGAATTGTGGGAGAATTTTCTTGTAAAGGATACGATACATTTGGACCATTCAAGCTTATAGGAGGTATATCAAAAGGACATCCGGATAAGAATGATCTGGATAATGCAAAGGCTTTTTTTAAAGGGGTGTGTAAATAGAAGTTTGTCAGACTGACGATATACAAAAATAATATAATGTTGTTGGCAATCTGACTGTTGTTGAGAAGGGGAAGGATGCAAAACCGATAAAAAACGACTGAAAGTCGCTGTTTGTCGCTTCTGGGTAACAAAAAAGCGCCATATTGCTACGGCGCTTTTGTCTTGCTCGGAATATGGAGCAAGGAAACGTTATTCAATTATCTGTTTAAATTATCTGTTGTACTTTTTCTTTCTGTTGACAACCGTTATAGCAATGGTTGCACCGCAGCTGGCAAACAGCAGGGCAATCCACAGAGCAAGGTTGCCTGTATCGCCGGTCTGTGGACTTTTATCGGATGTTCCCGGTATGATATTGGCAGGCTTTTTCTCAAGAGCAGCAAGGGCATCTTCGATAGCCTTTGCCATCTTGTCTACTTCAGATTGCTCCGTAATATTTTTACCACGGACAACAGCTTTGACAGCGGTTTCCACACCGGAGAAATCCCTGTAGTCATTCTTGTTTAGTGCATTTGCTTTGGCAATGGCTGCATCTACCTTAGTATAATTAGCGTCCTTGTATTGCAGGGCAGCAATGGCATCTTCAATAGCCTTAGCCATTGCATCAACCTCTGTTTGCTGGACTTTGCTTTTTGCTCGGTCAACAGAGTTAATGGAATCTTTTACCGCAAAATAATTTGTATATAGGCTGCTATCAAGAGCCGTTGCCTTGGCAATGGCTGCATCTACCTTTGTGTAATCAGCGGGGATGTTATTGTCATCCCACACAAAAGTTGGATGACCGATTCCGGCAACCCATTCAACGCCCGCACCGGCATTGGTTTGCAAGCCAGCAAGGACATCTGCGGAGGTGAAGTTGGAGACAGCAGCGCCGCACGATGACTGGTCAAAGGTCGGGTCGGCACCCGCAGTACCTGCATCCCAATCAACCACCAGCTTAGTAACGGCAAAGTAATTGCCTTTATTGTCAGGATATGTTTCTTCATTAAGCGTTACACCATCAGGAGGGGTATCCGGCCAAATGCAGTCGGTAACATGGGTCTTTACAACAGCTGTAATCCAAGTTATATTGCCAGGCTCAGCGCTAGTGATGTTTTTTGTTGCAACTATGCAATTTTTGATTATTACACCAGGCTTGTTCCCAGAGAAGTTTTCAAAGTTTGCACCGAGAATACCACCTACAGCTGAATAGATATTATTGCAGGAAACAGAACCGCCAAACCAACAATCGGTAATCGACGAGCTGTCCGCAGAGTTTTCCCACTGACCAATCAGCCCACCAACGGTATCAACATCATCTTCATTGGACTCTGTACTGATAACCGTGGCGTCTGAGCCACAGCCTTTTACCTGTGTACTCCAAGTGCATTGACCAATCAGCCCACCAACGAACTTGTCGCCAACATTGTTTTCTATTTTTCCGCTTGTGTAGCAGTTTTCAACGGTGCCGCCATTGACCCAATCCGCCAAAATGCCGGCAAGTAACGAACCATCATTTGAGGCAATATCAGCGTCTATAACAAGTAAATTCTTTAATGTACCACCGTCAGAAACAACTCCGAAAAGTCCATTTCGAACAACTTCATTTCCAGTATAGTGATGGTTCAGATTCATGATTTTATGATGCTGTCCATTAAAAGTACCAGCAAAAAATCTTCTATGGTTACTGCCATCTCCAATGGGAGTCCACTGGGAGCCGGATAAGTCGAGGTCATTATCTAAGTAAATCGTTTTTCCTTCAAATGATACAGATGCAGTTTTGTCATTGACTAACTGCGCTAAACCGGCCAACTGTTCGGCAGTGGTGAAATGGTATTCAGTATCTGTCTTATGGTCGGTGTACCAGCTTGTATCTGCCGTACCGTCCCAATTATCTACTGAAGTTCCTTCAGCAAACGCTGTCATCGGAACAAGTGCCATCACAAAGCACAACGCAAGCAGAAGGCTTAGAATTTTCTTCTTCATTTTTCTTCCTCCAAAATAATTCTATCCGCTATTTTCTTCCTCCGACAGCGGACACGCCGGAGAAGACAGAAGGTTTAACCGGAAAAGATCGATTTGCCGGTCGTGGTTAGGACTTCAATATCAAACCACCATCCTTCCGGCAAACGCAAAAAGCCGAAGCCAAGGCATAATACGCCCTGTCTCCGGCATCTGGTTCGTTATTAATTGTATGAAATAAGACTTGACACGCTGAAAAAACGGCGCTATGCTCCTGCCCAGCTGAGCCGAGCCGACAATGATTGTCGCATTTCCGTTTGTCATAGACAAGTCCGCCTTCCATAATTTCTAAGGCAAAAAGGATATAAATTCCCCACTATATAATTATACAAAGGTATTGTAGCATATTTTTCCAGAAATTTCAAGAAATTTTCAGAATATTACACTTCTCTTTTTCTCGAATCATTGCCTTCTTCCATTACTCTCGGAACTTTATGACTTCTTGAATACTACCAGAAAGGGTAACAACCGGGTTGGGTAATCTGCCTGTCTCAATAATCGTTTCCAGCATTCTGGCAAATCCTTCCGGCTCACGGATCTGATACTGCATATGGTTGAATCCTTCAAAAACTGGAAAATTACCGTGTATATAGGTCTGCATAACTGCATTTCTGTATTTGAAATGTTCTTCTTTACTTCCTAACTCCCAGAATGTATGTTTCTGCAATTCTTCTGACAGTTTCGGAAGTGGTTTATCTTCCAGGCTGTCTGTCATCTGCCTTCTCATATTTCCATATGTCAGATTCTTTCCTGCTGCTATAAAGTAAGGCTTGATTTTTTCATCATCGCACCACATGATTCTTTTTAATGTTTTTCCTTTTGACCAGTACACGCTTTTAATTGCCAGATATAAAAACGGAACCATAATCCTGCGTGTCATCTTTCCAATCTGCGCAAACTGCCCGCCGTCAAAAAATATATATTTCACTGGTATTTTTGCATCTGTCAGGAATGCCATCGCAAGATCTGCACCAATCGAAGATGCAACTACAAATTCTATTTCTTTGATTCCATGTTTAAGCCTCCTCTTTGACTTTTTCAAAATCTACTGTCTGTTCCTTCATAGAAATTTTTACCACCTTAAAACCATACTGCAAAAGTTCCTTTTTGAATGTAAGGAACGAATGATCTATAGGCACTCCGGCAATGTTTTCAATTTCAGCAAAAGTCAACTTGAAATCGTCTGTTTTATTTTTATTGATCCACTTCCATAAAGGATTATATTTGCTCATAATTATCATTCATCTACTTTCCAAAACTATTTACGATATCCTTTACCATCAGTCAGATTTACTCCACTTGCCACAACACTTTCCCTGCATAAAATATTTTCTTATCTTCTCCATTCCTTCTGCATCCATCTGATACTGATCTGCAATAGTTCCATTTTCAAAATGAATGACGTCAGTGCAACACTCTATAATCAGTTCCAAATCATGTGTGATCACATAAACCGAAATTCCGGTATCCCACACTTCTCTTAGAACCTCTGCAACCTCCAGCATATGCTTATGATCAAGACCACTGGTTGGTTCATCCAAAAACAGCACAGAGCGCCCAGAGGCAATTGCAGATGCGATAGCCGCCCGCTGCTTCTGACCTCCGGAAAGTGACATTGGATGACGGTCTTTGACTTTTATCAGATCCAGCATTTCAAGAAATTTGTCTGCTTCTTTCTCATTTTCTTCTTTCATGCTGATCATAACTTCATCCTGTATTGTCTCTGTAAAAAGCTGATGGTTTACTTCCTGCATGACCATATAACAGGCTTTCAGCCTTTCTTTTGGTCTGTAAGTTTTTCCATTCCAGATGATTGTGCCACATTGTTTTTCCAAACCACAGAAACAACGGGAAAAAGTAGATTTTCCAGCTCCATTATTGCCCGTAATTGCGACAATCCGATTTGCCGGAATCTCACATTCTCTGATATATAAAATCTGTGGACCATTCTTATATGCAAAATTAAAATCATGAAGCTCCATTGTGGTTCTTTCTGATATCAACATCTCTGGCATAAGGAGATTTTCCAGAACATAAGCCCGCAGTCCCATCTCTCCCCGCTTTTCTTCTGTCAGATTTTCAAACTCTGTGGCTGAATAATCCTGAATAATCTGTCCCTCTTTCATATAAATAAACCGATCCGCCAGCCCACGCAGATAATACAGGCGATGCTCCGATATAATAATCGTTTTTCCCTGTTCCTTCCAGTGAGCGATTATTCTTCGCAGATCCATGATTGAAGCTGCATCCAGATTAGAAGAGGGTTCGTCCAGGACAAAAATATCCGGTTTCATGATAGAAACCCCTGCACAGGCAATCTTCTGCTTCTCTCCACCTGAAAGCTGAAAAATATTGCGTCCAATCAATTTTTTCAGATGCAGCTCCTGAATTGTAGCCTGCAATCGATCTTTGATTTCTTCCTTTGGCATTCCAAGATTTTCACATCCAAAAGTAATCTCGCTTGTTGTATCTACATTAAAAAACTGTGACCGTGGATTTTGAAAAACACTTCCAACAATTTTTGCTGTATCATACAGTGGCTGCTGCGAAACATTTATCCCATTTATCCATATCTCACCAGTTAATTTTCCTTCATAATAATGTGGAATCAACCCATTGATCATTCGAGTGAGTGTTGTTTTTCCACAACCGCTCTCCCCACATAGCACAATAACCTGACCATCTTCTATCTCCAGATCAATATCCCGGATTCCCACAGAATATTCATTATTTTCTCCATATGTAAATGTTGCATGATCTATTTTTATCATAATGTACTACCTCAAAAAAACAATATACTGATGCAAAAAGAACAATATAAAGCATGCAAAGCAAACAACAATGGCAATAAAATCCTGTACATGAAAGCCAATCTCGCAGACATTGGTTCTTCTGATCGGTGCACCAAGTCCCCTTGTTAGAGCTGCTGCAGACAGCTCATCACCAATTTTTATTACGGATACCATCAATGGTATCAGCCGGTATTCAATCATAAGGAATGGATTTTTACCACCAAAACGGATATTTCTCATTTTCATTGCATCCCGGATTGCCTGATATTCTTCCTTGATTGTAGGAAAGAAACGGAAAATAACTGACAACGGTATAATGATTTTTTCTGTGACATGCATCCGCTCCATTGCACTGATAAACTCACTTACAGATGTAGAAGAAATCAGATATGCGCCTGTCATAATTCCCGGTGCAAAACGCGTCATAATTGATGTTGCTGCCAATACCAGAAAAGAAATCATACCACTCCAAACATTCAATGCCAGCCGCTCCAGTACAAAGCATACCGCATAGAGAACTGCATATTTACCGGCTGTTTTGAATTTGTGCTCTGACAAAATCAATGCAAATGGTATAAGGCTTAGTATTGGTTTTACTATATTCATGATTCCATCATTGCTGGTACTGAACATCAATGTTGTAATCGTTATAAGCATAAACAATTTTGTTCTAGGATCTAAAACAATTCCATTTCTGCTGTCAACAGTAGCAGATAATATCTCATCCATTACACGATTCCTGCTTTTACAAAGTGTTTTTTGAGCAACGCTTTTCCAATCATTCCTCCAATGATTGCGCAGATAAAGATACCTGCAATCACAAGAACAATGCTCCACATAGGCATGACAGCCATTACTTTATCTGCATACTCTTTACCAAAACTGGCTGCGAAGCTGGCTCTTGAATCTTCTACCATGAAGTACATTGGAATATATGTACCAACCATCCAGAGACTGAATACTGCATATCCAATCAGGCTCCTTTTAGCACTTTTATAATTGCCAAATTTCAGAATCAAATCTCCCAGCAGCCCAAAGATAAGCCCCAAAGGTACACCCCAATATCCCATTCCGGTAAGTCCCATCAAAAGGCCACTCAGAATTGCCATCAGCGTTACCATACCAAACTTCTTTACCCTTGTCAGGAATAACATAAATGGAATTCCTGTGATCAGTGTCCACAATGCACCAAGAATCGGAAGAAATATCGGAACAAATCCAATCGGAATTGCCACACAACATCCGAGTACAAAATAAAGGACTGTGAAAAGTCCCAGATTAATCAGGTCCTTCGCCTGTAATTTGTTATTCATACAGAATACCTCCCTTGTATAATTAGCTCTATCTAACTACTCCATAAAATACCATATGTTTTGTTATATCTCTACAACCAAATATCATTTTAGCTCCAAACAGCATTGGGTTTTATTGTTGACTCTGCTCTCTTCAAATCCTATAATATTATCTGTTACAGGGCAAAAGTACTTATATCAGGGAGATCTTCTATGAAAATTAACGACGTGATCCAAAAATGCATCAAAATACCGGGTATATCCATAAAACAGGCTGAATATAGTATGGAGCTTATATTAAATACGAAGGAAGGTAAAGGTTCGATGACCTTTTTTTCACTTTTCCCCGGTCTGTCTCTGGCATATATTTTTATAAATTCTCCAACCTGGACGGCTCCCGACCTTCGATCAGACAGCTCCATTACAAAAGGTCCATTGCTTCTTAACTATTGTGTGACAGGTCGTTGTGAAATGATCCTAAACAGCAAAAATTTTGTCTACATCAAAGACAGAGAACTTTCTCTCACAGAATGCTTTGCCCAAAAAGAATATGTTTATCCAAGGCACATCTATGAGGGGCTTGAATTCTTTATTGATATAGATACATTTACTTTAGAAAATACATGGGTACAAAATGAATTTAGCATTGATTTCAGAAAAATCTCAGAGATGTTTTGTCCTCATGGAAGCACTTATATATCGACAGCGGCCCACGAAACTGAGGAAATTCTCAAAAAACTATGGGAATTATATGATTTTCCGGCCTCTTTTGCAGTCATTCAAATGAAAATATATACGCTCGCTTTATTCTCAGTACTACAAAATTTGGAGGCTATCCCTAAGTCTCAGGCCTGCACTTTCTTTACTGAATCTCAGGTTAATATTGCTAAAAAGGTCGAAAATATCATCACCTCAGACCTAAGGCAGCATCATCCTGCGTGGGAATTGGCTGAATATTTTTCTATCAGCGAAACCAGTCTAAAAAATTATTTTCGCGGTGTTTACGGACAGAATATTTCTGTCTATCTGCGTGAAATGCGTATGAATAAAGCAGGCGAACTGCTTGCCTCAACACGACTGTCTGTAGCTGAGATTGCAGCACAGGTCGGATATCTGAATCAGAGCAAATTCGCCTCTGTGTTTAAAAAGCATTTTGGTGTATCACCTTTGGAATATCGCCGCACCAGACATTTAGACTCCTAAACTCTCCATTTTGTTGCCTCTCTTCTTTCAACAATAAAATGACGATAAATCCCATCCTGTCTCACAAGTTCTTCATGTATTCCCTGCTGTACGGTTTTCCATTCTCCAGAACGAAAATCCGTTCAGCTTTCTGTACTGTTTTTAGGCGGTGTGCAATCATAATAACAGCTTTATCATTTGTCAGGTACCATCCACTGGTCATTAAAATGACAAATTACATACAATAAAACTTCTTCCGAAGATATATTCTGAGTAGCATGATACCCATATTAATGAGTATAAATAGCAAAATCAAATTCACTGGCAGATATTTTCTAGTTACATCTCCAAGCACTGTTATTCCTGAAAGACTTCCAATTAAAAACATCTGTGAAATTTCATCCCACATTTTTTTGTATCGTTTTATTGCTTCTATAATCATTACTATCATAATTGCCAATATAAAAATTATAGCTACGATTGCCAAAATCCTGATAACCCAGGCTTCTCCCCCCGTATAAGCTATTTTTTGATTGAACCCATTATCATAAGTCGGATATACCAACCATTCACAAAATCGAACATACCATGTGAATGGAATCCTAAAAAAATCTATGAAATCATGCTGAAAAGCACCATTCTGTATGATTGCAAACAGGATTACTGTAATGTATCCTATTCCCCAGAAATATTCTGCGTCCCTCATTTTTTCGGTTCTGGACTTTACTTCTTTTTTCGTTTTACGGATTTCCATCTCTGCACGTTTCTTTTCATTACGGGCTTTTGCTTCTGCCTGTTCCATCTTTTTCTCTGCTTCTTTCTGTTTCTTCTGTGCATCATCTACTGCTTCAACAGATGATTTATTAACCTGTATCTGCAATTTAGAGTTCTGGTCCCGAACGTCTTTTATTTCTTCTTCGAGCTGCTCTTGCTCGCTCCTGCTCTTCAAGCCGTTTCTGTTCCTTAAATCGTCGTTGTTCTTCTGAAGCGATTGATTCAACTTCTGCGTTTCGGACAGTTCGGTTGTCAAACGATGAATTTCGTCGTTTAATTTCCGAATTTCGTCTTGCATTTCGTGACTCTCGAAGAATAGCTTCTGTTTTTCCATCTTCAGCTTGTGTGTCCTTTCCTGAAATTTCTGGATAAACTCGTTCATCTTCTGAATTCTCACCTGTAACTCGTCTCTCTCTTCCGTCACTAGCTCCAGTAACGCCGCCTGCTCCTTCGCAAGCTGCTTCCACTTGTCGGTAGTATCCGGCAAGTTCTTCATCTGATCTGCTGTCTCTGTTGGCTGAATCTCTGGCTTTTTTCCTATTTCTATCAAATTCATTCTCCAATCCCTCCTTGCTGATGTCCAGATGAAATGTTTTTGACAAATTGCTATCTCGCACTTTCTTCCCATCCTGGTTCTGAAATGTGATGTGCTTCCGTTTCTCTGTCCAGTTTACGTTCCATCCGAACTGCTTCATTTTTTCTATAAACTTTTCTTTGCTGATACAATTTTCCAGTG
>ENA-ORRU01002314-ORRU01002314.1-human-gut-metagenome-genome-assembly--contig:-NODE-2314-length-10158-cov-5.451945_pt1 | contig 10158 bp, 8 predicted proteins | sample MGYA00242184_ERZ509151 | MGnify/ENA primary metagenome ERZ509151 (study PRJEB26280, sample SAMEA2338667) | human gut metagenome | biome: human gut; feature: human-associated habitat; material: faeces... | reverse complement strand
AACCGTCGAATTCAAACTGCATGGCAGAGGAAGTGACGGAAATGTGGTATCAGGAGCGGATGGCACCGGAAGGCGTCAAAGTATACAATCCGGCATTTGATGTGACAGACCACGATTTAATCAGCGGAATTGTAACAGAGTATGGAATCGCAAGAGAGCCATATACGGAGAGCTTAAAAGAAATCCTTTCGAAGAGAAATGCATAAGGTATCAATTTTTGTGCAAACTGATATCTTGAAAAGTGGCTATCAGTAAGGTATGATAGTAATAATGAGGTTTTAATAAAAATATAGGCGGTGTCGATTACGTACACCGCCTGTTTAGCGAAAAGAGGGAATAGAAATGGCAATAAAGTTTCAGAAAGAGCCAATGAATGCACATTCATCCATAAAGCATGTAATCGGCGTAGTCAGCGGTAAAGGTGGTGTTGGAAAATCTTTTGTCACAGCATCCATGGCAGCCGCTATGCGTAAGAAAGGTTATGAAGTAGGTATTATGGATGCCGACATTACCGGACCATCCATTCCAAAGATGTATGGAATTCACGGAAAAGCAGTCGGAGATGGAAAAGAGATTCTTCCGGCAGTAGCAGAAGACGGAACCAGGATTATGTCTGTAAACTTATTGGTAGATACAGAAGAAACACCGGTTGTATGGCGTGGACCTGTCGTTGCCGGCGTGGTAAAGCAGTTCTGGAGTGACGTGGTATGGGGTGACATTGATTACCTTTTCGTAGATATGCCACCGGGAACCGGAGATGTTCCACTGACTGTATTCCAGTCTCTTCCGGTAGAAGGAATCATTATCGTAACTTCTCCGCAGGAACTGGTTCAGATGATTGTAAAGAAAGCATATAACATGGCAGGGATGATGAATGTTCCTGTCCTTGGAATCGTTGAAAATTACAGCTATTTAAAATGTCCGGATTGTGGAAAAGAGATCTCCTTATTTGGAGAAAGCCATATTGATGAAATCGCAGCAGACCTTGATTTGTCCGTTCTTGGAAAACTTCCATTGGATCCGGCATATGCAAAAGCTGCCGATGCAGGACAATTTTATACTATGGACAACCCATATATTGCCAAAGCAATTGAGGCGTTGGAACAAATTTAGATAATAACAGGTAATCTGCCATTTCGGTGGGTTACCTGTTTTATGCGGGAAAATATGTTTCCCGTAGTTAAAGCGGATGCAGCATAGCAACAGAAAAATGCATGAAAAGCACCGCAGACGTGGAAAATAAAATTCCACGGATATCACACATTATATTTTAAGGAGGAGCTTTCGTTATGAACGAACGAAAAGACGCAATTCGCGACGCACGGACACTTGGTGTTCCAAAGATGCTGTTGTTAGGACTTCAGCACATGTTCGCAATGTTTGGCGCAACCATTCTTGTGCCGATTCTGGTGAACAGCTATTTTGAGGGAGAAGGCCTTTCCGTACAGGTTACTTTAATCTGTGCCGGCCTTGGAACTTTATTCTTTCACCTTTGTACCAAATTAAAAGTACCTGCATTCTTAGGTTCATCTTTTGCATTTTTAGGAGGATTTTCTACAATTGCACAGTTGGATACCGGAATCTTTGCAGACATGACCATGGGAGAGAAGCTTCCATATGCCTGTGGTGGTATTGTTGTCGCAGGAGCTTTATATCTGATTCTTGCACTTGTTATCAAAGTCGTAGGAGTAAAGAAAGTAATGCGTTTCCTGCCACCTGTTGTAACAGGACCAATCATCATCTGTATCGGCCTTTCCCTTGCACCATCTGCAGTAAACAATGCATCCACCAACTGGATTCTTGCACTGATTGCACTGGCAGTTATCATTATCTTTAACATCTGGGGAAAAGGAATGTTCCGCATTATCCCAATTCTTTTAGGTGTTGTCATTTCCTATGCAGCAGCACTGATTATGCAGGCAGCAGGACTGACTAATCCGGATGGAAGTGCTATCTTAAACTTTACCGAAGTAGCATCTGCAAGCTGGGTAGGACTTCCTCCATTCCAGTTATGCAAATTTAACCTGACTGCAATCCTGGTTATGGCACCAATCGCACTGGCAACTATGATGGAGCATATCGGAGATATGTCTGCAATTTCTGCAACTGTTGGTGAGAACTTTATCGAAGATCCGGGACTTCACAGAACCTTAATCGGTGATGGACTTGCAACCGCATTTGCAGGTATGGTTGGTGGTCCTGCAAATACTACATATGGTGAGAATACCGGTGTATTGGAATTAAGCCGTGTGCATGACCCTAGAGTGATCCGTATTGCAGCTGTATTTGCAGTTATCTTAAGCTTTATTCCGAAAATGGCTGAAATCATTGGTTCTATGCCATCTGCAATCATCGGTGGTGTCAGCTTTATGCTTTATGGTATGATTTCTGCAATCGGTGTCAGAAATGTAGTAGAAAATCACGTTGATTTCACCAAATCCCGTAACTTAATCATTGCAGCAGTAATCTTAGTCAGCGGACTTGGATTTTCCAAGGGACTTACCTTTACCATTGCAGGAACCAGCATTACTTTAACCGGACTTGCAATCGCAGCCTTAGCCGGAATTATCTTAAATGCAATCTTACCGGGTAAAGATTATCATTTCGGAGATGATCCAAAGGCAGATGCCAACCGTGGACTTGATATGAATCCGATTCAGGAAGAAGATATTCAGTAAGAAACAGAAAGCAATTCATTTAGAAAGAAACAGGTCATATCCAGCTTGTGAGGGCTGGGGTGACCTGTTTTTGTGTTGCTTGGGAATGGCTGGCGTTTAGTTTTTTAATATTTCATTAAGTTGTTTCGAAATCAAAGGAAACACGGTATACTATAAGCAGCAGTAAAAGTGATGAAAATGTGGAGAAAGAAGAGGAACATATCATGTTAGAACAGTTATTACATATAGATGGGCAGATTTTATTATGGATACAGGAGTATCTGCGATTCCCGGCACTGACTTCTGTGATGAAGGATATTACGAATCTTGGAAATGCGGGAATCTTATGGATTCTGATAACCATTGTGCTTTTGCTGGACAAGAAGACGAGAAACGTAGGCTATATGTCGGCACTGGCACTAATTGGTTCGTTAATTGTAGACAATATTTTACTTAAAAATCTGGTGGCAAGAACCAGACCCTATGAAGTGGTTGATGGATTGAAACTTTTAATTGAAAAGCAGTCAGATTATTCTTTCCCATCGGGACATACCGGAAGTTCTTTCGCATCAGCAATTGTATTATGGAAAGAGCTTCCTAAAAAATATGGAGTAATGGCATTAATTGTAGCTGTTCTGATTGCATATTCACGGTTATATGTAGGGGTGCATTATCCGTCAGATGTGTTGGCAGGAGTGTTGATTGGAACTGTACTGGCGTTAGTTTCGGTATGGCTGGTAAAAAAGATTCAGGGACAGAAGAAACTTGTGAAGTAAGAGAAACATTTCTGAACTAGAGGCGAAAAATAGAGAATGATAGAAAACAGAGAAGAGCCAGAAAACAGAAAGCAGACTCAAAGCAGGAGGAGAAGGATGGAATTACAGCAGGCGGTGGAATTGTCAAAGCGGGTTCAAAATGAAATCAAAAAAAGCGTAAAAGGAAAAGATGATTGTATCAGAAAGGCATTCTGTGCAATTTTAGCAGGAGGACATATTTTAATTGAAGATGTACCGGGAGTGGGAAAGACAACGCTGGCACTGGCTTTTTCGAGGGCATTGTGCCTTGAAAATCACAGAGTACAGTTTACACCGGATGTACTGCCGGCAGATATTTTAGGCTTTTCTATGTATGATAAGGAGCAGGGCGGCTTTTATTATCATCCGGGTGCAGTCATGTGCAATCTGTTTTTGGCAGATGAAATCAACCGTACTTCTCCAAAGACCCAGTCAGCCCTGTTAGAGGTTATGGAAGAGGGAAAAGTGACGGTAGATGGCATCAGTCATCCGGTTCCGAAACCATTTCTTGTAATGGCAACCCAGAATCCGAAGGGAAGTGCCGGGACACAGATGCTGCCGGAATCCCAGTTAGACCGTTTCATGATTTGTATGAGCATGGGATACCCGGATTTGAAAAGTGAGATTGAGATTGCCAAAGGAAAGAGCATCGGACAGAGCTATGAGAGCATAGAAGGTGTGATGACAGGGGCACAGCTGCAGGCAATGAAAGAAACCGTAGAAAATATTTTTATACATGACAGAATTTATGAATATATGATGGCGTTGATTCATGCCACCAGAAAAAATCCTTATATTGAGCTGGGCGTCAGTCCGCGTGGAATGGTGGCACTGACGAAAATGGTGCGTGCCAATGCATTTTTAAATGAGAGAGATTATGTGATTCCGGCTGATGTGGAGGATGTTTTTTATGATGTCACAAAGCATAGAATCGTATTAAATACCAAAGCACGGGTCACCGGGGTGTCCGGGGAAGCAGTTCTTGAAAAAATTATGGAAGATACCACAAAACCAACTTCATTTAAGGGAAAAGAGTAGCCTATGGCAACAGGACTGATACTTGTACTTATTGTTGGTGCATTAGGATATCTTGGAACCATTTATACCAGCCCGGCATTGATACTTTTGTCGATTTGCTGCGGGGTAATGCTGTTTTTAGGCTATGGCTATATTTTATATATGATGTTTCGGGTAAAATGCCGGATTCAGATTCCGATTGTTATGGCAGAGCAGGAAGAAGGCGTTATGATCTGTGCGGTGACGGAAAACCGGAGCAGGCTGCCATTGCCGAAGGTGGTATACCGGATCGATTATCAGAACTCCTTTGGCAGGAAAAAGAGAAAATTATCCATACAGACGGCAGCGGATGCAAAGAGCAGCAGCCGGATGAGCGTGGAGGTAGCAGCAAAAAGCAGTGGAAATTATACATTCCGGCTGGTTCGGGTAAGATTTTATGGCCTGCTTGGAATCGGCTATCTGACCAGGTATGTGCGCTATGAGGAACGGCTTTCCATTATGCCAAAGATAACACCGGTAATGATAGAGGTGGGATTAGCTTCCCGGTATTTTCAGGGAGAAGCGGAAGTATATGATGATAAAACCGGAGGAGATGATGTATCGGAGGTATTTCAGATCCGTTCCTTTCAGCCGGGAGATAAAATCCAGAATATCCACTGGAAGTTATCAGCAAAAGAAGATGAGCTGATGGTTCGGGAAAACAGTCTGCCGATGGGCTGTCCGGTGGTGATTCTGCTTGACATCAGCGGAGGGCAGAAAGAGACGGAGAAGCAGAGAAACCACTTTTTTGAAATGGTAATTTCGATTTCTTTTGGACTGGTGGAAAAACAGTGCCCTCATTATATCGCATGGTATGATGAAAAGGAACATGACCTCATCCGGGTAAGGGTAGATACAGAAGAGAAGGTATATTATTTTATTCTGCTTTTGTATGGAGCGGTTCAGAGCCGGGAAAAGATGGATATTGCACTTTTATATCAGGAGAAATACCGGGGTGAGACAGCAGTTACAAAGATAGAAATGAACCTTGCAGGAAAACTTATTGTGGCAGGAACGGAAATAGAAGATTTCGCAAAAGCGGAGATTAGAGTATGAGAAAAAAGAAGAAAACATATGCATCGGTTATGAAAAAGACTGGAAACATACGGTATTCGCAGAAAGGACGGCGGGCAGGAAAAATTGCATTGCCGCCGCAGGTCATGCGTGTGGGAATGCAGAGCCTGCTGGCTGTACTTTGGGAGCTTTCCATGTTCTTTATATTTGGAGACATCTTTCTGACTAACCGGTTTGGAAAGCCTGCATTGATATGGGTTTCTGTTTCTGCGGCAGCATTGACGGTTTCTTTTTCCTATTTTAAGAAGGCGGACAAGTGGCTGCTGCCTGTGGGAGAACTGCTGGTGGGACTGGTGCTTAGCCGGAAAGAGCTTTACCCAGGGCTGGCAGGACTGATTCGGCTGGTAGTGCAGAAAATCAATATGTACTATAATGTGCAGATTGTATCCGGATTTGAACGGTATCTTGATTTAAATCCGGTGGTAGAAGTAACAGCATGGCTATTAGTTATCTTGTCTATTCTGCAGATTTATTTTCTGGTGGTAAGAAAACGGCTGGCTGGAGTGTTGATTCCACCGCTACTTCTTATAATGCTGGATTTTGCGGTGGGCTATGCACCATCAAAGCGGGCATTGATTTGTTTCTCACTGGCTGCGGCAGGAAGCTTTGGTTACCGGGCTGCCGGCCGGGTGGAATTAAAGCAGTTGGAATATCTAAGGCAGAAAGCAGTATGCCTTTTTCTGGTGGTGGCGGTAGTTGTTTCTTCGCTGGTATTTAGAGTGGCAGAACCGAAAGCCAAAGAAATGGTGGCAAGAAGAAGTGAAATTGAAAAAACTGCGCAGGATATGGTAACAGAAATGACAATGACAGCTGCCAATCTTTTGGCAGAAATTCCTTTTGGTAAAGATATTTTCTCCTTCCATCAGCCGGGACGGGTCAGCAATATGGCACCGGAATTTGAGGACAAGCCGGTTATGGAAGTGACTGCTTATCAGATACCGGATGATACGGTATATTTAAGAGGTTATGTAGGCGATTATTACAAAAATGGAAGCTGGAAGACTTATGATTCCAGTGATTTTGTGACTGCCATGCAGGAAGTGGACAGCAGTCTTAAGGAACAGACCGCGGGACAACAGGTACAGAATATTCTGGCATATACCCAGAGCTATTATACCTATTACTGGGATACCATTTACCGGGTGCAGTATTTTGATGAGAAAGACCCTTATGCATACCTGCCATACTATACGTTGGCAAGCTATTATCAGGATGAACGGCAGCCCGCCGGAGTTCTTATGGATGGAGACCGTACTGTGCTCCGGAATGGCAATGACGTTCTGGAAGTAGACGGAACCATAAGAAACAGCATGTCACATCTTTATATGAATGCTTTGTTTACTGCAGATTTGGCAGATGGTGCTTATGTGGACCGGAATGAGACACTGAGCGAATCTGAAGTAAATGAAATTATAGAGAATATGAATAGCTGGCGGTATGATTTGGCTGGGTTTAACAGTAAATTACCGGAAGACGAATGGGCATTTATAAAGAAATATAATAAGTATACGGAAAAGTATACGTATGTGCCGGAAAATCTCACAAGAATCCGGGAACTGGGAAATCAGTTGGAAGCGGAGTATGAAAGAGACTATTCGGATTTTGTAGATAACCGATTTACTGTGAATGGTACTTATTATGATGATATTTATAACTTTAAGGAAATCTATGCAGTCTATCTGGTGAAACGGGAACTGGCGAAGTGTAACTATAATCTGGATTTGGACAATGTGCCATGGGGACAGGATGTAACAGAACATTTTCTGTTTGATACGAAGGAAGGCTTCTGCCAGCATTTTGCCAGTGCGGGAACACTGCTTCTGCGGCAGATGGGAATTAAGGCACGGTATGTCAGCGGCTATGCTGTAAGTACATCGAAGTTTAAGAAGGACAGTGATGGTAATTATACGGCAGAGGTTCTTGATAATCAGGCACATGCCTGGACGGAAATCTATATAGACAGTGTTGGCTGGGTGCCGGTGGAAATGACGCCGGGAAATAAAACCGGCATTGACCGTCTGGAGATTCAGCAGGAAAGTGGCAGCATTACCATCCGGATGAATGATGGCAGAACAGCAGACCTAATTACGCTGGAGCGAAGTGATTATCAGGACAGTTCCAAAGATGACAGTCAGTCGGATTTATCCGGCAGCGGAATGCAAAATACGGAAAATCAGAATACAAAAAATCAAAACACAGAAAGTCAGGATACAGAAAACCCAGATACAGAAAACCCGGATACGGAAAATCAGGGCACGGAAAACCGGAATACAGAAAATTCCATGCAGGATGGCAATAAGGCAGGAAAACAGAATCAAAAGGGAAGCCGTTTAAAGGTCATTTTGATTGTTGTGGTAATCATCATTCTGCTTCTTACAGCAGGTATCTGGTATTACTTAAGAGAGATAGAAGGAAAACGGAAGAAGGGAACACATAGTTACAAGCGTATCATCCGTTGGAATTCGAACCAGATTTATCGCATTTTACGGCGGAAGGGCATTGTAAATGCAAAAGTACAATCCGACCGGACATTCAGGAAACAGCTTTTAAATTATGGGGGCTGGAGCATGGAAGAAAAGGAGCGTTATCTTCAGATTCTTGAAGTGGCAGCGTATAGCCATAAGAAACTTACCAGAGAGGATGTGCAGTTTGTACAGAAGCTTTACCGGAAACTGAAAGAATAAAAAGAGAAGCTTTGCAAAAAAACAACAGCCGCGCCAGTGTATACACTGATACGGCTGTTGCGATGGCATTATACGGTTTCCGGTTCGCCGTAATCAACACCAAAGGTTTCTACGGTAACGGTTTTCATTCGCTGGTCTTCCATTGGACGGTCGCTGTAGTCGGTTGCAACTTCTGCAATTTTATTTACCACATCCATGCCTTCGATGATTTTACCGAAAGCAGCGTAAGCACCATCTAAGTGTGGAGCATCCTTATGCATGATAAAGAACTGGGAGCCGGCAGAGTTTGGCATCATGGAACGAGCCATGGAAAGAACGCCTGCAGAATGCTTTAAGTCATTGGCAAAGCCGTTCTGTGCAAATTCACCCTTGATACCATATCCTGGACCGCCCATTCCGGTTCCTTCCGGGTCACCACCCTGAATCATAAAACCGTTGATGACACGATGGAAGATAAGTCCATCATAAAATCCCTTGTTGACAAGGCTGATAAAGTTATTTACTGTGTTAGGAGCAACCTGCGGATATAATTCCGCTTTCATAATATCTCCGTTTTCCATTTCAAATGTAATAATAGGATTCTGAGCCATTGTAAGATACCTCATTTCTGTTCATTGAATTCATCCTGCATAACAGAATGTAGTTCTACTATAGCGGAAAAAGGCTTTTTTGTAAAGAAAGAGAGAAGGAAATATGTGTCACTGGAATACTGTAAACTGGAACTGGAACTGTATCATACGAAAAGAAACATTAGAAGAAAAACTTTCTGAAGAAGAGAAACATGCATTAAGCCGCCTGCAAAAAGAACTGTCAGAGCAGAAAAAAGTGGAACTTCTTTTTACAGATGCTGATATGGGACAGATTATAGAATGGTTTAATGCTTTTCAGCTTATGAGATACAAGCAGTATCCTGTCAGTGGCAATTCTATGAAATTGATTTCAATAAGGTCAAACAATCGTAAAGATATTGTTGATGATGAAATTATTGTAAAGATGCAGAGTCCATTGATTGTAAGACGGCACGACAGTGTGACTAACAAAGACATTTATTATACATATGCAGATGAAGGATTTTCAAAGGCATTATGTGAAAATGTAGAGATTTTTATTCAGAAAATGGAAATCGTGGTTGATACAGAAGGATTATCAATAGAACCTGTCAAAGCAAGAAAAGTAGTAGTTAACTGCTTTGGAAGAAAGGTTGATGCTAACCTTGGAATATATAAGCTTAGCGGTAATTGCGAGCTGCTTAATATTCTTTATCAGGCAGGGCTGGGTGCCAGAAGATCAGAAGGTCACGGTAAGTTCGAAATATTACTATAATTTTAGGAAAGGAGGGACAGAATGTGGGTAAATATCTGGTAACTATGGGAGATTTCCTGAAAAATGCGGGGATAGTAGGTCTTAACTATATGCTAGATATGTCAGATGCAGAGAGCGGAAAGGATTATGGCATAAAAATGCAGAACAGACCGGTAGATGGGCTTGAACTGTATGAGCAGGGATTATGGCTTGACGAGGATTTCGTGCAGCAGTGTGACTGGACTGGAATGTATTTTGATGCCTGTGTTAAATATTATGGAGATTTTACAGTATATAAAGGAATATTAGACAGAATTAACAAGATTATATGCAAAATTGGTAATGACCAATGGAAGCCGGACAAGCTGGTTAAAGAAGATAAGGAAGATATCAAGTTTATAAATGATAAGCTTTTGTCCAATAGTTATAAGGCTGGATTTGAAAATATAAGAAACGAAGTTGATGGGTCTGAGATATATGTGAATCTTCAGCAAAATAAATTAAATGCTAAATCAACATCACAAGAACTAAAACAGAGACTTGAAGGTATCAAGAACTTTATAATGCAGCCAAAGTGTAAAGAAACATTTG
>ENA-ORRU01002312-ORRU01002312.1-human-gut-metagenome-genome-assembly--contig:-NODE-2312-length-10161-cov-4.985256_pt1 | contig 10161 bp, 10 predicted proteins | sample MGYA00242184_ERZ509151 | MGnify/ENA primary metagenome ERZ509151 (study PRJEB26280, sample SAMEA2338667) | human gut metagenome | biome: human gut; feature: human-associated habitat; material: faeces... | reverse complement strand
AGAATAAATAATACGAAAATGCACGGAGAAAGCATAACGCAGAACAACAGGAGGACAATATCGAGATTGTATGGAATGCAGATGTTAGGTTGATAATTGTGCAAGCACCGCCTGCACAATTTGTGCAACAAAAAAGAGGAGCCAGTCCAGACTCCTCAAAGGTACGTTATTTCAAAAAGTTGCTCTTGTGTTCCAGCGCGTGCAGATTATGATAGTCCTCATAAATAAGTCAATTTTGCAGATAAAATTAGCAACTCAGGAAAAAATGATTTGCTTGGAGAAATCGAAACGATAAGCTGAGATAATGGTTTCTCTTCTTTAGTGAGCCTATGAAATGACGAAATGTGGCTCGCCACATCAAACAGCCGATAAAATGACAAAACAACTCGGCCATGCAGCCAAAACACTCCGGCTATCCGACAAAACAGCCCGGCTTTTTTTCGTCAAATCAGGTCGGCTTTAACAAAAAGGTTGCCTCACATTATTGCGTGAGGCAACCTTTTCGTTATTCAATATGGTCGTTGATCCAATACCGAAGCTCCGTTTCGTCCTTTGTGCCATCCGCGATACCAATGAACATATCGGCCAGCTCATTCTGCTCCAATTGGAACTGATATCCATTCCATTTGAGTAGCAGTTGCGTGACCATGGCGCCAATTCGCTTATTGCCATCGATAAATGCGTGATTGGACGCTAACCCAAACCCAATACGAGCGATTTTCTCTATGTCAGTTGGAAAAAGATCTTCTCCTCCAAATGATTGAAGGGGTGCGGCAATAGCCGCTTCTAATCCAGCACAATCACGCAGACCATCAATGCCACCAGAAACTTGAATGATACGGCTATGAATCGCTACGACATCTTCTGCTGTAACCCAAATCATTCTGCCATCCTCTTATAGTCAGAAGCGAACTCGCTCAATAGTTGATCGGTGTCCGCCAGCATTTTTTCGCGGCTCACAGCTGTTACAGGCTCCTGAATCGTGACAGCAAAAGGCATGCCTTTTGCTCGAACAAAGGCATTGGCAAAAATATTAAAGGCAGTAGAAGTTGACATGCCCAGTGCATCACAGATGGCTGCCATTTGCGCTTTCACTTCAGAATCAATGCGAAAAGTCATGTTGGAATCCATGTTCAAGCCTCCTTTGCACTACAATAATACTACATAATATGTGCATTGTCAATCCGGTCGTTTCTTGATGATGGTCGGATGCGGCTGATCCAAAGGGAATTGATTATTCGACATAGTTCGATTATATCACAGAACGGCGACAACAGTGTGGCGCGGTTTTCCTTTTTTGCTCATTATGATCGATTTGTTGCATTTTCGATCGATAATCCGTAAGACTTACCAGAATGGAGGTATGTCTATGTATCCGCGCACGATTATTGACTCACTACCGGCAGTTCCTAACAGAGATCGACTCACGCATAAAGATCTACACGCACATTTCAGCACTGGTCAATCGATTCTTCTTTCTGGTTCTGGGAGAGATAAGAAGTACGGGTACCGCAATGGTATCCAGACGGATCTTGGAGACATCAGGAACGATGTCTGGCGCGATTTGGTGCGTGAGCTCATTGTCCGGAGCCACGAAGAAGACTTGTTCGATAAACTCCTGGAGTGGGAGAAGGAGCACACCTATTGGTTAAAGACGAAAGCAGAACTGGAGCATTACACGCTTGAGCTCTACGCTGCAAGGATCTTTGACAACCCGAAATGGGTTGACTATGAAGCTTTTGCCAAGCACTATGGCTACCAGCCGCAGTCCTATGAGGGGTAAACAACTCAATGCATCGGATATACATGAAAACGGCAATGCCACATTGTGGCACTGCCGTTTTCTTATTGCCTTTTTTCAGTTCACGGTCTATTGACTACGCCAACAAAGAGTGGAAGTCCATCTGCACCAGTAATGGCGAATAAGAACGGTCGATCCAATACGAAGTCCATTTCCTCTTCAGGTGGCGCCGCAGCACCAGCCATCATCATGACGGTATATGCCGCTGCGGTAACCCCCTCTTCATCGATGGCAACGCGGGCTGCATGGTCGGCTTTGGAAAGGAATATCTCTGCAACTTTCGAAGTCATGGGACTGAAATCGGCCACCGTGGCATCGAATACACCGGTAATACCCAGCGCATTCAGGCCATCACGCAGGTCAAGATCAGAGACAACATCAAATTTGGGAACGGACATATTCACGATCAGGTGCTTGCTGTTCTCCCAGTTTCCATTGCTGTTTAGGAACTCCATCGTTTGCTCATCGGCAAGCAGATCATCCATAGCCACGCCATCATCAGGCAGGAGGAACCACATTTTGCCGCTGCCCTCCAGGCTCAGAGCAACAGCGCCGAACTGATCTGCCCAGTAATAGGTGTTGCTGCCGCCCTTGTGCATGAAGTCGCACTCCACGGTCTCTCCATCAGCACTGAACAGATGGAACAGGCCCTTTTCCGTTCCGGCCTCATTGAACTCACTGTGCCACTTGGCTCGGTAGTAGATGGTAGAGGCCAAAGCCATAACGGTCTCGGGGTCCATCGACAGGCCATCGGCCTGCGCTTCCAGCAGTCCTCCGGTCTGCTCATTGATCCAGTCCCGCAAGGCCTGATTAAATTCCTCGCTGCCCATCTCACCACGGAAGGAGGACGCATAGTAATTCTTTGCCAGACTGTCCATTGTGGACTGGTTGAAATTTACGGACTCATTCAGCCACAGGGAGTTTGCCAGAATGCTTGTCACGGCGCCGTCATTGCTGTAATTGGCGTTCCAAACACTGGCCGCCTGGGAGCGCAGAGCCTCAATGCTTTCACTTCCTAGAAGGTCAAGGATCTGCTGGCGGCTTTCACTGTCCGTCACCTCTGCCAGCATGGCGAGGGCCATGTAAACACTCAGAGGAGAGTATACCTTGTTCTCCCCGTTGGAATTGCTGAGAAACTCTCGGATTGAACTGGCGAAGAACGGTTCCAGACCGTCTGCATAGCCTTCCGGCTGACTGCGTTGGGCCTTTCTGTCCGACTGCCAGGCGTCATAGACCACATCAAAGCCATCGCTGTCAAACTCACCGGTCTTTTCATCAAAATACTCCATCTCGTTTGGGTAGGGAGCCATCTCCGGATAGCTAGCCAGTGCCAGAGCATAGGCCGATGCGGAGTTGTTTGGTTTCTTTTCGTCCATATTGGTATCTCCTGCGCAGCCTACCATAGAAATCAGGCAAGCCGCTGCGAGGCATAGCGCTACAATTCGTTTCATACTGCGTACCCTCCTTAGTCTACGATGGTGTCTGTGCAGATTACCTGCGTTATGATTTCCATAGCAGTCTCGCCGTAGCGTGACCACCAGCTATTTACACCCTGGGTCGTTGCCACAAAGTTGCCTTTGCTGGCAGGGTAACTGATAAAGTTCCAGATAGCACCGCCATCGTAGGTGCCCATGGAACCATTTCCAAATTCCTTCATTGACAATCCGGTGCCACAGACGCCGAATGTAGGCCAATATTGGAAATCGATCCATCCATCTTCACCAGCGGGTCGGAAACTGACGCCATAGCTCATGCCATCGGCACTGTATTCCTCAACCTTGTATTCCCAACCAGAAAGAAGCGGCACACTGACGCCAAATCCGCCGTGTTCGTAGGAAACATTACTTGTGTCAGCGGCGTCCACGAGATCAAAGCCTGCATAATAGGTTTTGGTGTCATAATCACCGGTACCCCGGAAATCCATAACCGATTTGCTGATCCGGTAGGAACCTGCGGGAAGCTCTCCGTACAGGCGGCTCCAATTCACTTCCCATTCTGTTTCCGCATTGTTAGGGATCATGCATGCTTCTGACGTCCAGGCAAGCTCATACTCCATAGGAAGCAGCTCGACCGCAACCCACTCGCCATCCTGCAGCATTTCGAGTCCGTAGTAACTGCCGGTCTGCAGCTCACCGGTTGGTTCTCCATCTTGCTGCGTACAAACAATGGTCAATCCAGACGGGGTAATATTCTTTGCAGTAAGCTTCACTCCCCAGGGATCCTGATAGGCGCTTATCGACGGAGTACGACTGATACCAACAAGACCGGATATTGCCGGAGTGCGTTCGCTCTGTTTTCCATTGATCCAAACCTTGTCGGTGGCCTTGATCACATCGCCCATCTGCACTTCAAGGAATAGATGCCACTGAGCCATATCCTCTGTTCCTGCCTCAGGGACCTTACGGTCAATCGTAATGTCCCACCCATCCAATGCACCGTTCTCAATACGGTGACGACGCACATCTGTAATCTCATGCCGAATTGATCCGCTGCCTTCCTGCAGTACGATCAGAACAAGATTCTGCCGTTCAAAATAGGCGTTATCGTATTTGTCGCAGGCATCCAAAAAGCCGATTGTGCTGTCGGAGTAGACTGTCTCTCTTCGTTCCAGACTATAAATGTCCTTGTATGCCTCGTAATAGGCTTCCAATTCCGCTCTGGAACTGATCACGGTGTGGTAAGGATAGCCATCTTCAGGTCCGCCATTGGTCCGGATGTACTGCGCCTCAAAAGCGTATGCTCCCGGTTCAGGCGTCACGGAATCTGGATCAGCTTCATTTCCTACAATGGTCCATCCGAGTTCCGTAAGCTCTTCTATGACCTGTTCCGGAATATCGGCCTGCGTACCATCTTCCAATTTCACACACCAATACGCACCGGTCCTGCCTGGATAGGTTTCCGCAATCCCATCGTGGAAGATCAAAATCTTATCGCCGGTCCCCAAGCCAGAGAACAGACCTTCCTTATCCTTTCGGTTGCTCATGATAATGGGTGAGTTTCCATCGATGAACATACACGATCCGTTGTCCGCTACTAAGCAGCGTCCGACAGAGAAACTCATGGAGTGATTTATCATATACCAAAGGCCACCCGCACAAAGTAGCAGTATGACTCCTATCACACAGAGGGGAATAACCCATTTCTTTTTCTGTTTCATATCAGCAGCCTCCTTTTCATATCAGACATGAATCCCTTATTGATATAGACGCAAAAATAGGGAAAATGTTCCCTTGTGATGCGATTTAGAGAGTTGCCGGAACAAGTGAGTAGCATAATCGAAGTCAAAGGCAACCTCACGATCGTCACTTTGCTTCATCACTCATTATACGACCATCGACAAAACCCTACAACCCACCTAAGTTCCTGTGCATACCAAAACGGCAATACCTGCTTGGTATTGCCGTTTTGGTATTAACTCTTCAGCTGTCTATCCTTTGCAAAGGCCATCAGCGCCTCATGCTCGTTGGGGATCTGCTCATCCAAGACTGCATCCAGGCATTCCTGCAGCACACGGCCAATGGTCGGTCCCTGAAAGCCCAATGTCATCATATCATGTCCATTAACTGCCAAGTCCTTGAGTGTGAAGCAGCTCTCTTCCTGCAGGATCTCATTGATCATTTGCGATACTTCCTCAAAGATTGCGATCCGGTGTCTGCAGATGGCCGATTGACCAAGCGTATCTGCCTTGTGCAGCTCGATCAGTTGCCGGGTAGCATCCTCACCGTGCTTGCTCAAAAGCCGTTTGATTGGCTTCCTGTCGGCCGTGATGGGCATGTCATGATAGCGAACGAGTCTTACAATTTGTTCTTTGCTGGCGTTATCGAAGCGAAGTCTACTGAGGATACTCTCCGCCATTGAAGTACTCTGATCCGAGTGCCCGAAGAAGTGGCCAATGCCATCCTCGGCGAGCGAGAAACAGGAAGGCTTCCCAATGTCATGCAGCAGGGCTGCCCAACGAAGCACCGGTTCAGGGGTGATACTTTCAATGACCGCGATGGTATGGTCCCAGACATCCTTGTCATGATGTGGATTATGCTGCGGAAAGCCAAACATGGGTGTGAGCTCCGGGATCGGGACGGCCAGCACATCGGCGAAGTCCCGCAGAACACCTGCCGCGCCCTGAGCGCAGAGCATTTTGGTAAGCTCAACCAGAATGCGCTCCGCAGCGATACCTTTGAGCAAGTGCTTGTTCCTGTGGATGGCCGCTGCCGTGGCAGCTTCGATCGTCATGCCATACACGGAGGCGAAGCGAAGGGCTCTGAGCATTCTCAGGCCATCTTCCTGGAATCTCCGATCTGGATCTCCCACGCAGCGGACAAGGTCGCCGACAATGTCCACCTTGCCTCCTACGAAGTCAACAACACCTGTCCTGGGGTTGTAGGCCAGAGCGTTCATGGTGAAGTCCCGGCGCTCAAGATCGTCCTTCAGGCTGCGGGTAAAGCTGACTGAGTCCGGATGCCGATGGTCGGAGTAGTCCCCGTCAACGCGATAGGTCGTGATTTCTAGAGGCTCTTGGTCGATCACAACAGTTACAGTCCCATGCTTCAAGCCAGTCTCAATCAGGTGGTGGCCTGTAAAGATCTCCTCCACCTGCTCTGGGAGCGCGTTGGTGGTGATGTCCCAATCCTTCGCAGGACTGTTGTCACGCACATAATCACGCACTGCGCCACCAACAAGGTACGCCTCATAGCCGGCCGCTTCAAGCATCTCAAATGCTGTATTCACTTGTGGTGGCAATTTCATCATAAGATCACATCTCCAGTGCGGCGAGGAACAGCGCATTGAGTTCCTCCCAGTCCTTCGTGATTTCTCTCGGATACTGCTCCACCAGAGCACGCACCTCTGCAATGCTCCGATCCATGTAAGCGTTGAGGATATCGATTCTCGGGATCATCTTCACCTCAGGGGAGTTCATCTTCAGATCAAGCAGCTTCGCAACGGTTTTCTCCAGGTAGTCCGGAAGCTGGCTCGCCGCCAGTTCAGAAAAGAGCATTGGGGGCGGAGTACCTTTTTCAAGGATCCACCGGCAAGCAAGGATTGGCCGCAGTACATAGAAGTACTTCTTGGCCTTCACCATGTCGCCGCGCAGGTATTCTCGATAGTTTCCTTCCGCCATCTGCAGATAGTGCCAAAGGCCACTCTTGGACGAGAAGTAGCGCCGCATGACGGGCTTAAACGCCTCAGTGAAGTCAGTGGTCTGATACACGATGGGAGAGGAAAACCACTCAAATACGGTGGGGTTGGATTTATGGAGCAACTTCAGTGTCTTGTCCACATCCCAACCGTTGATGTCCAGAACACCATTGATGGGCAGCTCGATCACATCACGGACCCGGTTGAGCCTGAGATAGCTCTCTCTGGGGCGCACATAAATGAAGCGCACATCATAGTCGCTGTCCGGAGAAGCAAAGCCCCAAGCACGGCTACCGGACTCCACGGCCAAAAGGATGCGGCAGTTCTCCCGCTGCTCGATTTCATGAAGCTTTTCTTTGATCAATGCTTCCACGGTCAACACCGCCTTTCTTGATGCTCCCCGTGGATAAAATCCAGGGGATTCTCGGTTCACTAACCTCAGCCTACGCGATGCGAGGTCTTACATGGTCTCCCCGAGCGTATAGGTTCGGGCGCATCCCGCCCTACCATAAACACTGGTTAATCTATCAGAAGCAATCCTCCGTTGAGGATGTTCTTCGCAGCATTGATGTCCCGGTCGTGGATAGCTCCACAGACAGAGCATGTCCATTCTCGCACGGCGAGGTCTTTCGTTCCTAACCACTGTGCGCCACATACGGAACAAAGTTGACTGGAAGGATAGAAGCGGCCTATCGTGACCACTTGTTTCCCATACCAGTTGGCTTTGTAGATGAGCTGCCTACGGAACTCGCCCCAGCTTGCATCGAAAATAGCCTTAGCGAGTTTATGGTTCTTCACCATATTCTTCGGGGCAAGATCCTCAATGCAGATGACACCGTACTGGTGAACTAAGTCCGTAGACAGCTTATGGAGCATATCCTGCCGCTGGTTAGCAATGCGCTCATGGAGTCTCGCTACCTGAAATCGGTTTTTCTCCCAGCGATTGCTCCCCTTTGTTTTCGGGAGAGCTGTCGCTGGAGTTTAGCTAACTTCTTCTCGGACTTGGCCAAATGCTTGTGGTTGGGATACTCCATACCATCGGAGGTGACAGCGAAGGACTTGATGCCCATATCGAGACCCACAGCGGCTCCGATGGAGGGCAACGCATCTATCTTCACATCGGTACAGCACAGAGCGACAAAATATTTTCCGCTGGGATTCCGGGATACCGTGGCAGACAAGATGCGCCCTTTAACCTCTTTGGAGATGCGGCACTTTACCTTGCCCAGCTTTGGGAGTTGCACGCAGTCATCGAATACCTTGATATTGCTATTTGTCTGGTAGCTCTGATGCCTGTTTCTCTTGCTTTTAAACCTATGAAATCCTACATGAGCACCGCAATTGACACTGTGAAAGAAATTCTGATACGCCCGATCCAGATGCTTTAGCGAATTCTGAAGAGCGCACTTATCGACCTCTCTCAGCCAGGCAGTCTCGCCTTGTTTCTTCAAGTTGGTTAGATCCTTATCCTGCTCAAAACGTGAAGGAGATTTTCCAGTGTTTTTGTACGCTTGAATTCTCTGGTTGAGGTAATAGTTGTAGACATACCTTGCACAGCCAAAAGTGCGAAGAATCAAAGTCTCTTGCTGTTTCGATGGGTAAATGCGAAACTTGTAGGCGTATTCCATCTTTATCACCACCTACCAATAATTACGCAAGCGGTGTGCGTTTAACAACAAGTATCTGACTTTTTGCAGCTTACTCAATAGCTGAAGCAAGGGGCTTGCGCTGCCTATCTTTCATTATTGTATTTTAGTCTGCTGCCTTAAAGTTATAGACAGGACGGATCCGCTCAATAATCTCCGCAGTAGGGCCGATTTGAGCGACGATCTCCTCCATGCTCTTATAGGCCATGGGAGACTCGTCCAGCGTGTCGGGCACAACACAGGTGGTGTAGATACCCTCCATTTCCTTCTGGAACTCCTCCATGGACAGAGCATTGAAGGCCGCCTTGCGGCTCATCAGCCGGCCGGCGCCATGAGGTGCGGAGCAATTCCAATCCTCGTTGCCCTTGCCGCTGCAGATCAGGCTACCGTCACGCATGTTGATGGGGATCAGCAGCTTCTCGCCGGCCTTGGCGGAGACAGAGCCCTTACGCAGGATCATGGCGTCCGTATCAATATAGTTGTGGATGGTGGTGAAGGTCTCCACCGCCGTGAAGCCCATGCCAGTCATGATAACATCCACCATGGCCTTGCGGTTGAGCATGGCGAACTGCTGTGTCAGCTTCATATCGTGGATATAGTCCTCGAACAGCTTACCCTCCACATAGGCCAGATCTTTGGGGATATTCAGCTCGTGCTCCTTCTTGAGCGCCTTGATGGTCTTCTGGATCTCCTGGAACCGGCCCTCGGCCTTCAGCTGGTCAATGGCGGCTTGAACTTGATACTGGGCGCCGCCCCAAAGGGCACGCCGACCCTCATTCTGGTAGTGCTCAGCCACCTCGGTGCCCAGATGACGGCTGCCAGAGTGGACCACCAGGAACAACCGGCCATCCTCCGCACGATCCACCTCAATGAAGTGGTTGCCGCCACCCAGAGAGCCGATGCTTCGCATAGCCCGGTTGAGGTTGACTTGGTCTGCGCAGCGAAGCTGAGTCAGATCAATCTCAGTGTTCAGTGCGTGAGGAATGTCTCGAACCTCACGGCCATAGGGGATCTCCTTGCGGATCAATGCATCCAGCTTCTCAAAGTCGATCTCCCGCTCACGAAGCTCCACAGTCTCCATGCCGCAGCCGATATCGACGCCTACCATACCGGGCACGATCTTGTCATGGATGGTCATGGTGGTACCGATGGTACAGCCCTTGCCGGCGTGGACATCGGGCATGATCCGGATCTTGCAGCCGGCAAACTCGGCCTGATCGCAAACGGTCTGGATCTGCTTGCGGGCTGCCTCCTCCAACTCGGGGGTGTAACAGACCGCAGTATTATATAAACCTTGAATCGTAACCATAACGATCTCCCTTTCTTTCATACTTATTATTTTACGGTTCATCTCTGCCAACAGCAACACTTTTTGCAGAGAAAGAAAAAAGCAGGAGGCGATAACACGCTTGCTATCACCTCCTGCATCAGTTCTATTATGCCACGATTGCTGCGTAACGCTCGGAACCCAGAACATCCACCATGAAGGCATAGGGGGAAAGAATGCCGGCTTTCAGCATGGAGAATAACGTTTTATCCGCGCATCAGGTAATCCATAATCTTTCTGGAATCCTCTGCTTC
>ENA-ORRU01002307-ORRU01002307.1-human-gut-metagenome-genome-assembly--contig:-NODE-2307-length-10169-cov-3.621614_pt1 | contig 10169 bp, 10 predicted proteins | sample MGYA00242184_ERZ509151 | MGnify/ENA primary metagenome ERZ509151 (study PRJEB26280, sample SAMEA2338667) | human gut metagenome | biome: human gut; feature: human-associated habitat; material: faeces... | reverse complement strand
TCGATCGCGAGTTCCGCACGAGCCGGAGGCCACTTAATGTGGCCTCCGTGCGAGCCAGGACTGTAGAGCAGCAAACTTAACCCCTGTGCCGCCCGGACCGGGAATCCGCCCACGCGCACAGAAGGGGATCCCTTTTGTGTAGGGTTTGCGGAAATGTGCCCATTTTGGGATACGCCCGGCGGCGTGGTCTGTTGACGGCACAGCTAACGCCACGTATCCTATCGAACTGCGTGTTTCGTAGGGGGATGCTGACCCCTCGATTCAAGCCGTTGCACTTTACAGAAAGCTGGAATCATTCGAGAAGGAGTACGCTTTGCCTACTATTAACCAGCTGGTTCGCCAGGGCCGTCGTTCCGTGCCCAAGAAGTCCAAGAACGCTGCTCTGCAGCACAACTCCCAGAAGCGCGGCGTGTGCACCCGCGTCTTCACCACGAGCCCCAAGAAGCCGAACTCGGCTCTTCGTAAGGTTGCCCGTGTTCGCCTTGTCAACGGCATCGAAGTTACTGCTTACATCCCGGGTGAGGGCCACAACCTGCAGGAGCACTCCATCGTGCTCGTCCGTGGCGGTCGTGTCCGTGACCTCCCTGGTGTCCGTTATCACGTCATCCGTGGCGCCTACGACGCTGCTCCGGTCCAGAACCGTATGCAGGCCCGTTCCAAGTACGGTGCTAAGCGCCCCAAGGCTAAATAAGCCAGATAACGTTTTGATACTTTCGCCGTGTGCCGCCTAAGCGCCGCACGGTAGACACTTAAGGAGATTTCACATGCCGCGTCGTGCAGCAGCTAATCGTCGTGAGGTTCAGCCTGACGCCGTTTACAACAACCGCCTGGTGACTCAGCTCATCAACAAGGTCCTTCTTGACGGCAAGAAGGCCACCGCTGAGCGCATCGTTTACACCGCTTTCGAGATCGTTGCCGAGAAGTCCGAGGGTGGCGACGCTCTCGCTACCTTCAAGAAGGCTATGGACAACGTCAAGCCCACGCTCGAGGTTAAGCCCAAGCGTGTCGGTGGCGCTACCTATCAGGTCCCGATGGAGGTCAACTCCCGTCGTTCCACCGCTCTGGGCATCCGCTGGATCGTCAACTTCTCCCGCGCTCGCAAGGAGAAGACCATGGCCGAGCGTCTCGCCAACGAGATCCTCGACGCTTCCAACGGCCTGGGCGCTTCCGTCAAGAAGCGTGAGGACGTCTTCAAGATGGCCGAGGCCAACCGCGCGTTCTCTCACTATCGTTGGTAAGTTAAGGTAAGGAACTAACATGGCTAAGCCTAAGTACAAGCTTTCCGATACCCGTAACATCGGCATCATGGCTCACATCGATGCCGGTAAGACCACCACGACCGAGCGTATTCTTTACTACACCGGTAAGACCCACAAGATCGGTGAGGTCCATGAGGGCGCTGCCACCATGGACTGGATGGTTCAGGAGCAGGAGCGCGGCGTAACCATTACCTCCGCTGCTACCACGTGCTTCTGGAACAAGGACGGTAAGGACTACCGCATCCAGATCATCGACACCCCGGGCCACGTTGACTTTACCGCCGAGGTCGAGCGCTGCCTGCGCGTCCTCGATGGCGCTGTCGCCGTCTTCGACGCCGTTGCCGGCGTTCAGCCCCAGTCTGAGACCGTTTGGCGTCAGGCTTCTACCTTCAACGTTCCCCGCATCGCCTTCATCAACAAGTATGACCGCGTGGGCGCTGACTTCTTCAACGCTATCGAGACCATGAAGGATCGTCTCGACGCTAACGCCGTGGCCGCTCAGGTCCCGATGGGCGCCGAGGACAACTTCTGGGGCGTCATCGACCTCGTTACCATGACTGCATGGGACTTCAAGGCCGACGAGAAGGGCATGACCTACCCCGAGCCGATGGACGAGATCCCGGCTGAGTTTGCCGACATCGCTGCCACCAAGCGCGAGGAGCTCCTCGACGCTGCTGCCAGCTTTGACGACGAGCTCATGGAGAAGATCCTCATGGAGGAGGACTTCACCGTCGAGGAGCTCAAGGCTGCTCTGCGCAAGGGCGTTCTGGCCAACGAGCTCAACCTCGTCTTCGTGGGCTCCGCCTACAAGAACAAGGGCGTTCAGGAGCTGCTCGACGCTGTCGTCGACTACCTGCCCAGCCCGCTCGACGTTGAGGCCGTCACCGGTACCGATCCGGACACCGGTGAGGAGATTCAGCGTCATCCTTCCTTCGACGAGCCCTTCTCCGGCCTGGTCTTCAAGATCATGACCGACCCGTTCGTCGGTAAGCTCACCTATGTCCGCGTTTACTCCGGTCGTGCCGAGTCCGGCTCCTACGTGGTCAACGCTTCCAACGGTCAGCGCGAGCGCCTCGGCCGCATCCTCGAGATGAACGCCGCCGAGCGTATCGACCGTGACGACGCCGCTGCCGGCGACATCGTCGCTTGCGTTGGCTTCAAGAACTCCACCACCGGCGACACCCTGTGCGCCGAGGGCAAGGAGATCGTCCTCGAGAAGATCGAGTTCGCTAAGCCCGTTATCGACGTTGCCATCGAGCCCAAGACCAAGGCCGAGCAGGACAAGATGTCCCTGGCTCTGACCAAGCTCGCCGAGGAGGACCCGACCTTCCAGGTGTCCACCAACCACGAGACCGGTCAGACCATCATCGCCGGCATGGGCGAGCTGCACCTCGAGATCATCGTCGACCGTCTGCTCCGCGAGTTCAAGGTTGACGCTAACGTTGGTAAGCCCCAGGTTGCCTACCGCGAGACCGCTGGTCACGACGTCGAGAAGGCTGAGGGCAAGTTCGTCCGTCAGTCCGGCGGTCGCGGTCAGTACGGCCACGCCGTCATCAAGCTCGAGAAGATGGAGGAGGGCTTCGGCTACGAGTTCGTCAACGCTATCGTCGGCGGCGTCGTGCCCAAGGAGTACATCCCGTCCATCGACAAGGGCATCCAGGAGGCCCTGAACACCGGTGTTATCGCCGGCTTCCCGGTCCTCGACGTTAAGGTCACCCTGTTCGACGGTTCTTACCACGAGGTCGACTCCTCCGAGGCCGCCTTCAAGATCGCCGGTTCCATGGCTATCAAGGACGCCCTCAAGAAGTCCGATCCGCAGCTGCTCGAGCCGATCATGGCTGTTGAGGTCGAGACCCCCGAGCAGTACATGGGCGACGTTATGGGCAACCTCTCCGGTCGCCGCGGCAAGATCGAGGGTATGGAGGATCGCAAGAACAGCAAGCTCATCCGTGCCAAGGTGCCGCTGGGCGAGATGTTCGGTTACGCTACCGACCTTCGCTCCCAGACCCAGGGCCGTGCATCCTACACGATGCAGTTCGACTCTTATGAGCCCGCGCCCAAGTCCATCGTGGACGAGGTCATGAGCAAGAACGCCTAAGTTCGAGCTCCCTGTTACGTAATCCGCGAGAACATCTCTCGCACTCTTTGGAGGTTTAAGTTGGCTACCCAGAAGATCCGCATTCGCCTCAAGGGCTATGATCACGAGGTCGTCGATCAGTCCGCGAAGCTCATCGTCGAGACCGCTCAGAAGACCGGCGCTCGCGTTTCCGGTCCTGTCCCCCTGCCCACCGAGCGCAACCTGTACACGGTTATCCGCTCGCCGCACGTGAACAAGGACTCCCGTGAGCAGTTCGAGATGCGCACCCACAAGCGCCTCATCGACATCCTCGACCCCACCTCGGGCACTGTTGATTCGCTTATGCGTCTCGACCTTCCCGCTGGCGTCGACATCGACATCAAGCTCTAAGCGATATCGCTCATAGCTTATAGAGCCCCGCTGCCATCTTGGTAGCGGGGCTCTTTTGTTTTGAGTTTAGATTTTGGGATAGCGAATTCGTCTGCCGAGCCGACGGCTGCGGCGCCCTATTCGCTCAGGGGGCGCAAGGATGCTTCTTCGAAGTGGAAGACGCACAAGCCGCTCTCGGTCTCAATGCTTGCGCGGCCGCAATCGTCGACCGTTCTAAATATGCCTCGTGCCAGCTCGTCTCCAGCGGGGGAGCGGGCGATAACGTGCTTCCCGATCCAATTGAGGTGAGCGATATATTCGTCGTGGACGGGCGCGAGCGGACCGGCGTCTTCTTCCTTGGCGTTGAGGCGCTCTGCCCAGGTATCTACAGCGTCTATAACTGCGTGATAGACCTCATCGAGGAGCATGTCGACGGCGGGAACGCTCTCGTTGAGGTCCGAGAGGCCAATTGCCGCCAGGCCGCCATCGGGCACCTCTTGGGGCGTGTAGTTTACGTTGACACCAATGCCGCAGACGGCGAAAGGTTTGCCTTCGTTATCGCGTGCGGCCTCGACCAGAATGCCGCCGAGCTTGCGTCCTCGCGCGACCAGGTCGTTGGGCCACTTGAGGGCTATTTCGCTTGCAAGGCCTTGCTTTTCGAGTGCTTCGAGCACCGCTAGGCCGCTGACGGCGGCAAGACCAGAGTACTTTGCGGGATTAACGCATGGACGCAGGACAATCGAAAGCAATAGGTTGCCGGCGGTTGAATCCCACTTGTGGCCGCGCCGGCCGCGTCCTGCCGTTTGCGCGCGGGCGGCAAGTCCTGTGCCGTGCGGCGCACCCTGTTTTCCTGCCTCGAGCAGGTCATCGTTGGTCGATCCGGTTACATCGACAATCGTTAATTGGGCATCCATAGCGGCTGCTACCTCCTTATTGAATAAGTGAATGGCGCAATGGTGTCGAGAGATAGACACAATGTGAAGCCTTTGTCGCATTTGGACAATTTAATGTTAACACGTCAACAAAGACTGAAATGCGTTATCCTCTCTTGGTCGATGTAAACACGTCAACAACTCAAAGGAGGTTAGTGATGGGTTTCACGATTCTTGGAACAGGTTCGGCACTTCCTGAGCGCAGTGTTTCCAATGACGAGCTGTCTGAGTTCCTCGATACCTCGGATGAGTGGATTTTTACTCGCACAGGTATCAAGAGCCGCCACGTCTGCACCACCGAGTCACTTGACGACCTTGCCGTAGCAGCGAGCGAGCGGGCACTCCAGGTGTCCGGAATCGACGCGAGCCAGCTGGATCTGATCGTCTGCTCGACGACGACGGGTGACCACCTTGTTCCCGCCGAGGCGTGTGCCGTTGCTGAGCGACTAGGCGCGACGTGCCCTGCCTTCGATGTCTCGGCGGCTTGTGCCGGCTTCGTATTTGCGCTCGATGTCGCCGAGGGCTATATCGCCCGCAGCCGTGCCGAGCGCGTGCTTGTTGTTGCTGCCGAGCAGATGACGCGCGCGCTCGAGTGGACCGACCGTGCCACCTGCGTGCTATTTGGCGATGGGGCAGGCGCCGCAGTGATTGAAGCTGGGGGAGACAACCCCCTTGCCGTTGAGCTTTCGACGGCGCCCGACGTCGAGACGTTGCGCGTTCCCGGTCTGGTCGGTACGTCGCCGTTTAAGGCCTCCGCAGATAGCGCGAGTGTGCTGTCCATGAATGGCCGCCGCGTGTTCAAGTTCGGCGTCAACGCCATCTGCGACACGGTCCATAAGCTTGCGATCGATGCGGGCATTTCGGTCGAAGACATCGATCATTTTGTATTCCATCAGGCTAACGAACGAATCCTGAGCCAGGCGGTCAAGCGCCTGGGCGTGCCGGACGAGCGCGTGGTTCGCACGTTGCGCGAGACCGGCAACATTTCGAGCGCATGCATTCCGCTTGCCCTCGACCGGCTGGCAAACGCCGGTGCACTTCACACAGGCGACACCATCGCCTTGGTTGGATTTGGCGCCGGTCTGGATATAGGTGGCTATCTGCTTCGTTGGAAGTAGTCGCACATAGGAAATGAAAACGCCCCTAGGGCACAAACAAAGGAGAACTACCATGGCAGATCAGAAGACCTTCGAGCGCGTTTGCGACGTTATCCGCGAGACCGCTGGCCTTGACGACGTCGAGATGAAGCCCGAGTCCACGCTCGAGGAGATTGGCCTCGACAGCCTGGGTACCGTCGAGATTCTCGTCGCCGTTGAGGACGAGTTTGGCATCCAGCTTGATACCGAAGAGAACCCCAAGACGGTCGGCGAGTTCGCCGATACGGTCGAGGCGGCATTGGAGAAGTAGAGATGCTCAAGACTCCTCTCTGCGATCTGCTCGGCATCGAAAAGCCCGTGTTCCAGGGCGGCATGGCCTGGATTGCCGATGCCTCGCTGGCGTCCGCAGTGTCCGAGGCGGGTGGCTTAGGCATCATTGCGGCCATGAACGCCGACGCCAACTGGCTGCGCGACCAGATTCACGAGCTGCGCGCCAGGACGGATAAGCCCTTTGGCGTTAACGTCATGCTCATGAGCCCGTTTGCCGACGAGGTTGCACAGGTTGTGATCGATGAGCAGGTGCCCGTTGTGGTGACTGGTGCCGGTAATCCCACCAAGTACATGAAAGCTTGGAACGATGCGGGCATCAAGGTCATCCCCGTTGTGGCTTCGGTGGCGCTCGCCCGTCTCGTGGCGCGTCGTGGAGCCACAGCGGTTGTTGCCGAGGGCACCGAATCGGGCGGCCATATTGGCGAGACCTCGACGATGGCACTGGTGCCGCAGGTCGTCGATGCGGTCGACATTCCCGTAGTGGCTGCCGGCGGTATTGCCGACGGCCGTGGCGTGGCGGCCGCCTTTATGCTGGGCGCTGCCGGCGTCCAGGTGGGTACGCGCTTTCTCGTTGCAAATGAGTGCACCGTCTCGGAGCAGTACAAGGAGATGGTCCTGAAGGCCAACGACACTTCGACGCGTGCGACCGGCCGCTCGACGGGACATCCGGTGCGCGCCCTCAAGAGCCCCTTCACCAACGCCTACGCCAAGAGCGAGGCGGCGGGCGTAAGTGTCGAGGAGCTCGGGGCCATGGGCACGGGCGCCCTTCGCAAGGCCGCCAAGGACGGCAATTACGAAGAGGGTTCGTTTTTGTGTGGACAGATTGCCGGCATGGTTAGCGAGCGCCAGAGCGCACGCGAAATCGTTGACGATCTGGTCGATGGCGCCGAGCGCGTCCTGAAGGGTGCGTCCGCATGGGTAGCGTAGCGTTTCTGTTTGCCGGCCAGGGTGCCCAACACCCCGCGATGGGCGTCGACCTGATCGAGACATCGCCGGCGGCCGCCGAGGTGTTCACCATTGCCGACGAGGTGCGCCCGGGGACGAGCGAGCAGTGCCGGAGCGCCTCCAAGGAGGAGCTCTCGCAGACCGAGAACACGCAGCCTTGCGTGTTCGTGCACGACTTGGCTGTCGCCGTCGCCCTGCGTGAGCGCGGCGTGGTACCTGCCGCCTGTGCGGGTTTTTCGCTGGGCGAGGTCGCCGCGCTCACCTTTGCGGGGGCATTCGATACGCGAGCGGGCTTTGAGCTCGTGTGCGAGCGCGCGGTGCTGATGGCCGTGGCTGCCGAGCGCCATCCGGGCGGCATGCGCGCCGTCATCAAGCTCGATGCGGAGCAAGTCGAGGGCCTGGCAAAACAGGCCGGCGAGGACTGCTGGCCGGTCAACTACAACAGCCCGCAGCAGACGGTCGTTGCCGGAGCGCCCGAAGCGCTGCAGGAGCTCGACGTCCTAGTAAAAGAGGCCGGTGGCCGCGCTATGAAAGTCGCGGTGTCGGGTGCATTTCATAGCCCCTATATGGCCGAGGCGACTGAGGGGCTGGCGACGTATATCCAAGCCGGCCACGCGCCGTCTCCGCTGCTGATTCCGGTCATGGCAAACATGACGGCGGCGCCCTATCCGGCGGACCCGCGAGCGGCATCGGATGTCTTGGCCAACCAGGTGAGTCATGCCGTTCGCTGGGTCGACACGCTGCATACTCTGCAGGATCAGGGCATCGACACGTTTATTGAGGTCGGCCCTGGCAAAACCCTGTCGGGCCTGGTCAAGCGTACGCTGAGCGATGTTCGCGTGTATTCGTGCGAAACGGCCGAGCAGGTCGCAGCTATTGCCGACGAGCTTGCATAGTCCACAGGGCTGTAACCCGAAAGGAATGACATGGGCAACTTGAATAACGGCACGCTCGAGCGCAACGACTCACGTCGCGTGGCGCTGGTCACGGGTGGCTCGCGGGGTATCGGCCGCGCCTGCGCTGTCGGTCTGGCGGAGGACGGCTTTGATATCGCCGTCGTCTATGCCGGTAGCGTCGATGCGGCGCGCGAGACGTGCGAAGCCTGCGAGGCGGCTGGCGCCACGGCACGCGCATATCAATGCGACGTGGCCGACCCCGCTGCCGTCAACGCGTGCGTGGAAGCGGTCCTGAGCGACTTTGGCTCCATTTGGGCGCTCGTCAACAACGCCGGCATCACCCGCGATGGCCTGCTCATGCGCATGGGCGATGACGCCTTCGATCGCGTGCTCGATGTCAATCTCAAGGGAACATTCAACATGACGCGCGCGCTCACCAAGACCTTTATGCGCCAGCGCGGCGGTTGCGTCGTCAACATGAGCTCGGTCGTGGGCCTGATGGGCAATGCCGGGCAGGCCAACTACGCTGCCTCCAAGGCGGGCGTGATAGGGCTTACCAAGGCGGTGGCGCGCGAGCTTGCGCCCCGCGGCGTACGAGTGAACGCGGTTGCCCCCGGGTTTGTCGAGACGGATATGACGGCAAAGCTCTCGGAGAAGGTTCGCGCGGCAACCGAGGAGCAGATTCCCCTAAAGCGCATGGCGCGCCCCGAGGAAGTGGCCGGCGTGGTGCGCTTTTTGGCGAGCGATGCGGCTGCCTACATTACGGGCGAGGTCGTACGCGTTGACGGCGGAATGGCGATGTAGAAATCAGGGCCGAAGAACGGCTTGGATGAGGAGACCATGATGGAACAGAGAGTTGCAATCACCGGCATCGGTGCCGTATCGCCGCTCGGCAACACCGCGCTTGCCACCTGGGCGGCCATGTGCGCCGGCACGTGCGGCATCGGCCCGATCACGCACTTCGATACCGATGCGTTTGCCGTTAAGGTGGCGGCCGAGGTCAAGGGCTTTGACGGCAACGAGTACTTTGGCAAGCGTGACGCCAAGCATCTCGACCCCTGCGTTCAGTTTGCGATGGCGGCTTCGGACGAAGCCATGCACGATGCGGGCTTTGATGTCGAAGGCGCCATCGATCGCGAGCGCCTGGGCGTCTACGTGGGCTCGGGCGTGGGCGGCATGACGACGCTCGTCGACAACGTCCATACGATTGCCGAACGTGGGCCCCGCCGCGCATCGCCCTATATGATCGCGATGATGATCCCCAACATGGCATCGGGCAATATCGCAATCCGCCACAAGGCAAAGGGCCCGACCCTGCCCGTGGTGACCGCGTGCGCAACCTCGGCCCATGCGGTGGGCGAGGCGTTCCGCGCCATCAAGCACGGCTATGCCGACGCGATCCTCGCGGGCGGCGCCGAGGCCGCAATTATCCCCGATGCCGTTGCGGGCTTTACATCCTGTCGTGCTCTCACCACTAATCCTGACCCGTCGACGGCTTGCCGCCCGTTCGATGCAGACCGCGACGGCTTTGTGATGGGCGAGGGCGCCTGCGTGCTCGTGCTCGAGAGCATGGAACATGCGCAGGCGCGCGGTGCGCACATTTATGCCGAGGTCGTGGGCTACGGCAACACCGATGATGCCTATCACATCACGAGCCCTGATCCCGAGGCTGCCGGCATTGCCCGCGCGATATCGCTGGCGGTGACCGAGGGCGACGTCAAGCCTTCCGAGGGTCTCTACATCAATGCCCACGGCACATCTACCAAGCTCAACGATTCGTCCGAGACGGCGGGCATTAAGCGTGCGCTCGGCGAGGACGCGGCACGCGCCGCGCACGTCTCGTCGACCAAGTCGATGACCGGCCACATGATCGGTGCCACGGGCGCCATCGAGGTCATGGCCTGTGCCATGGCGCTCGAGCAGGGCGTGGTGCCCCCGACCATTAACTACCACACTCCCGATCCCGCCTGCGATCTTGACTACACGCCCAATCGCGCGGTTCGCGCCGACCTTACCTGGGCGCTTTCGACCAACCTGGGCTTTGGCGGACACAACGCCGCCATCGCGCTGCGTAGATATACGAGGAGCTAGAGCATGGATTCCAAAAGACTTGCCGAGATAGCCGATGTTATGGAGGACCGCGGCCTCACGCGCGTGCGCGTTGAGGAGCCCGATGGCACCGCGGTCGAACTCGAGCGCGCGAGCGCCGCACAGCCGGTTGCCGTGCCCATGCCCATGCCGAGCGCTATGGCCGCTCCAGTTGC
>ENA-ORRU01002303-ORRU01002303.1-human-gut-metagenome-genome-assembly--contig:-NODE-2303-length-10187-cov-2.690189_pt1 | contig 10187 bp, 23 predicted proteins | sample MGYA00242184_ERZ509151 | MGnify/ENA primary metagenome ERZ509151 (study PRJEB26280, sample SAMEA2338667) | human gut metagenome | biome: human gut; feature: human-associated habitat; material: faeces... | reverse complement strand
AATATAAGGGGTGAGGCACCGGCTTTTTCCGCAAGCCGGGCAGGTCAGCTTAAGTCGGCTCCTGCCGGGCCTGCGGTCAAGTTGAAACCGGGGTACGTTTTCGTATCTTCTAAAATCAAGCATTTTTAGCTCCTCTCATTGCTTCTATGATTCTATCTGCTATAGTTATAGACCATGACACCACATCTGGTACATATACTCCGCAATCTATTTCTCCTTTTCTATGCAGCGTTTTAATAAACTCAATAGAATAAGCCTTAACAAGATCGAATCTACGTTGTTCCCAATCTACGTCTTTGTTTTCATCATCCACAGGAAGGGTATCGAGATAATAATTTAAACTCCCATTTATCACACTTCCGTTGCTGTCATAGAACTGTATTTGGTCATAGTCGCTTCTTATAGTTGAACCACTGAAGGTGATTACGTCTATTATCTCCCCGGTTCTTCTAATTTTTCTTTTCATACTCTTCTTGTGTTTCTAACCAGTATAGGCATTGTTACATTAACAGTCTTGCCATATTTCTCGTAAGATGTGAGTATGCATATTGCATACTTATCCCCTATTTTCAAATCTTTCGATAATCTTAATCTTGAACCCCTTTTGATGTTAATAAAATAATCACCAAAAGGATTGATACATATCGGTTTTACGATTTCCACATAATCTCCTTTAGGAATAACAATATCACTCATATTACGAATCTTTTAGACATTTCCTCAGCAATATCATATACGACAATATGATCCTCTTCATTGTACGGCTTATTGATATTCAGCACTCCTTTTCTCACTTTAAACCTCTTATCTTTTCTGATATGATTCAACATCCCTTGTTGGAACACACAGTCCGCTTTCTCCATAGCAGCATTTTTATCAGACCATTCTTTTAGCGTATAACCTTTACTGTTCGTGCTTTTTGGAGAAAAATTCATAATACGTGCATCAATTCCGTACCAGTTTTTAACCATTCTCCTTTCAGCCTCCAATTGAAAAGCATGTTCATTTCGTATGTCACCTGATTTAAAATCTAAGATAACAATCTCTTCTTTCTCCACTTCTCTTACTTCCTTCTTCGGATCTCCTTTTTTGAACTGCCCCGTAGCCCTTTGATACACGGCTCCAAAATAACCTTCTTCTTTGTATTTGAATGTCATTTTAACCATCGCATCTATCGGCGTAGCTACCAAATAATCTTCTAATGACAATATTCTTTCAATCATCATCGGCTTAACCTTATACTCCGAACAAAACTTAGCAAACTTCATAACTCTGACAATCATATCGTCAAGATCATCTATGCTACCAAAGAATTTGTCAAGATTCTTTTTTGATATTTTAAGCTTGCCTTCTTGCACTGTCTTAACTATAAAACTTCGATTTAAGACCATATCTCTACCCGTCAAGTACAATCCGTATAGGTGGTGCATGATCGTTCCTTTATCTGCATCATATTCTGATACTTCTTCCGGATTGCGACCAATCATCCTCATCTCCTGTCTCCATTCTTGAAGAGCCGTCTTGTCATCTACGAATCCGTCTCTGATCATGGTTGTTACCGAAGCATATATCTTGGCTGTCCCATCATCCATCTTTCTTACATAAAAACGATTACCGTCTAATGTCAATCTTACGAATTTGGGAGTCTCGATCTTCTTTAACTCATCACAGATATAAAACGGCTCTAACGTTTCCTGATTTTCTGTAAACGGATTCGAATCCTCTTCTCCAGGGTTAGAAGCGGCTCCCTCCTCCGGAGCTTCCGGTTCCTCCTTCTGGGCCTGCTCTAGCTCAGGCGCCGGCTCTTCAACTACTGGAACCTGTCCGCCTCTTTCTGCTATGTCTCTGTTCTTTATTAAAGACATAACCTCCTTCTTTAACTGCTCTGGTGTTTGGTTGGGATCTGACACCGATATCACAACATCGTTCATTCTAAACAACGTATTTCCTTCTCCTTCCACCATAGGTACAAATCCTAAATCTGTCAATATTTTTATTTTTTCTTTCATGATCTTCCTCTAATCAATTCTTCTTTAATACAATGTAACACTGTTTCCACTTCATCTTTATCTCTATCTTTCACTGCGATAGCTATATCCTTACCATAACTCTCTCTTCGTATGTGAGCATAAAAGATAGTTTCATCGTCAGCTTCTATTCTTATTTTATAAAGTTTTCTCATATCTGTCAATTATTTCAATAATTAATCTACCTCTTTCTTTAATCATTCCCCTGCTTTCCATATCCAGTACCTTCTTTACCGCATACTTCCACACAAAAGGAAATTCTGTTTCAAGTTTATCAAATTCCATCCGGTCAAGATACATGTCGAATACCGTATGCTCCGATTCATGAAGGAAAACTATATTATCTCTGCAAGTGGCAACCGACTTATATAACCTTTTCGGAAGTATGTGACAGACGTTACATACTGTAGGAAAATGAATAGCCTTACCAGTCATAGACATTCGAATAGTACTCAATTCCTCCAACATAAGACGAAAAAACCCGGATAAATCCGGGTTCTCTAACTTTTTCTTCTTGCTGCTGTTTTTAATGGATGTAATTCTGTCTTTTTTCTTCGGAGTCAACTCTTTGCTCCTGCAAGCCTGGCATAAGCCATGACTTCTTATCATCACTTTTCGTCCGCATTTTTCGCAGACGTATAGCTTCTTTTCCTTGCTTTCCATTCGAATAATAATGATATTATTGAAAAGAATAATCCCGCTGAAGCCAGTAGATAAGGTACGTTCATTAATAATTTAGATACCTCGTCTGTCTTAATCACTATCAGAAGGAAAGCGCCTGCTGAAAGCAATGATATTATCGCCACAACAAGCGCTATGTTGGAAACTACATCAGCCTTACTCTTCATTCTTCTTCTCGTCTAATTTTTCAGCTCCCTTCTGAAGATCGTATTTAAACACTTCAATGATTTTCGTTTCCACAATAGACTCGCAATTCCAGTCTCCTAACGTACCCTGCATACCTTTAGTCAACACAGCTTCGGCATCCTTAGGATTGCCGGCCTGGATATACATATAGCATGGAGTTTTCTTTTCTTTACCTTTCTTTTCATCCAGTGTAATGTAATTCACCTTACACTTATACCAGTACTCAGCTTCTCCGTTGAAGAAGATTTCCGACACTTTAATAGGATTAATTTTTACAACCTCGAAAGAATTGTACAAATCCTTGAAGATCTCCAACGATCTTGATTCTGCCTCTGTGTAAGACAAGGCATCCACTAAATACTTTTCAGTTACTTTCTTTTTTTTGCCGTTCTCGATATTATCAATCTCGGCTTTTACCGTAATTTCAAACCAGCGATTCATTGTATTAATATTTAATTAGTTGATTTCTTTCTTTTCTCTATACTATTTTTAAATCTTTCAGAACACCACTGCAAAACATCCATCATCATCATCTCATTATTAGATAAGATGCCTTTTATAATTAACGCCAATTGATGCTGTGACATTCTTAGGCTCATATCAAATCTTCTTTCCTCTTCATTTACTATCGTAGCCACGAAATACTTACACCCCTCTAAGTGCGTCAGGGCTTCAATCATAGCTTCTTTTATCTCTTTTTCTTCCATTCTGTTTGTTTTTTTTTGGACAAAGATATGTCTTTTGATAATAAAAAAGATTCAAAATGATTTAATTTAGCTTAATTACTGCTCTTTTGATTCGTCCGGTATAGGCATGTCAAACTTTTTTCTGATAAACGACTCTGTTTCTTCATTGAATGGATAGGCCTCCTTAATAAAATTCATAGCTACCTCCATATCACCATCTGCTATATCTTTATACCTTTCAAAGATGCCAACCAGGTCATTGTTATATGAACGCTCTTGTTTTATGTTGTACACGTATTTCAACACCCTGTCTTTAATTTCATTGGCATTTTTCAAAGTGTTATTGAAGGAATTTATACTTTCCAATTCTGGATCTTGGTTTTCCTTGTTTACCTTATCAAACTCTTCTTTGCTATACCCCGCTTCCCCTTTAATAGCCGGGCAAACACTTTCTTTTATGATCCAAAACTGTTCATACGATCCTGTCAGAAACCTTGATTCTATTTTAAATGCATTATATTTAACAAGCAAATTAGCCACCTCAGTTGCACCTTCTATGGTTCTAAAACCGATGCCGACATCTTTTAACATAAATACTGGAACTCCAGTTCTTGGATACACGACTTCTTTTTCGTTCTTTATATTCCAATTTTTAGCTTCAATTGGAATACCCTTACCAACAAGCTCTTTGTCTATATACAGACTTATCTCTTCGTCTGTCAATGCCACAATCTCATCTCTGCTTAAATCAAAAACTGTTTTCATTTCTTTTTATTTATTAAATTAAACAATCTACCTCTTTGTTCAGGCTCCGTATATTCTACCCATATATCGGCTGCCACATTTCTAAGAAATTCCATAAAGTCATGATGATCCCTATATTCAACAGAATCGACTTTTCTCACAAAACTTAGGATTTCCTTTAACATCTTATTGTTTTCTTCAAGAAGTTCTCTGTCGGTCATAACCTTTCAAATTTTCTTCTTATGGTGTTGATTCTTTACCGCTCTGGCTACCTCCGACAACTCCACGTCCCTTTCCATTGTTACCCGAAAATCTTCTTCTGTTAAAGAAAAAGACATAGTTAATGTAGGAGTATCCTTAAAATACCAATCACATAATTCTTTTAACTCTTTACGTTCATCCTCGTTTTTACATTTATGAATGGTAAGGTAATTCATTCTTTCCTCTTTTTCTTTGTCTGTTAAATCTTTTTCATAATTCTAACTTTTAAAATTGAGTATATAATTACCTAAGGTAATAGATCATCCAAATAAGCCCATGATTCCATTTCATCTAATCTGCATAAAATACATCCTGGACGGCTGGATATAAAAGTTCTGTTCTCTTCCAATATACCCATAATTGGATTCTTTGATCCTATTGTTGATTTCTTAGGGAGAAACACAATAAAACGGTGGCAATCTGGAATTACTGTTATAGAATGCCACACGCTGTTAATGCGCCATTCTGCACCAGCTTTAAAAAGAGGAACAGCAAATTCTATATCTTGTTTCATGTCTTATTATTGTTTAATTAATTTAAATATTTTTAGTTTTGAAATTATTTAATATGCTTATCGGCTGGATTGATTATCAATCCATCGTCACATGAAGGGAATGATATGTTAGATTCTCCATTATCAAGATTAGTCAGTTTAACCGTTCCAGCATATTCATCATCCACAAAAAACAATTGACCCGAAGAAACCACAAACCTGCATTGATATGCATTCATCATTGCTCCAAGTTGTCTAATCTTAGTTTTAATCTCTAAAAGTTGAGCGTTGTTGATTATATTCTTATTCATATTTTTTTAATTTTGAATTAATGTGAAAAGGGCAATTATAGTCGCAACTGATATAATAGATAAAATAACATTTGCCAATGTATGCCTTAAAAGGCGTCTTTCGAGATTTGCGATATGCTTTCTTAGTCCTTCGCAATGTTTTTTTGTAGACCTGGATTCTTTGAGTTCTTTGTTGTATTTTATCATATTTTTGTCACACCATTTCATTATATCAGCACTTGCTTTGTTAAGCATATCTCTGATTTTTTCATCATCATAGAATGGTATTTCAACATCAACACAAGTATTTGGCCTGTATAATAATCCGTATGTATCAAAGCACACTTTCAATGTGACAACTTCAGGCTTAGTCATTTCTTCGGCTTGTTTCTTTATCTGCTCATCTGTTGCTTCGGCTTTAGCTTTAAGCTCATTGTAGTCTTCTATATTCAGCAAAGCCATGTTTTCAAATTTTGTATTCATATCTACTATTTCTTATTTAGAGTGAATGTTTGCCAAATGCTTTATCCCAACGCCTGTTTGTTATCTGTACACGTACTACCAACGCATCACGATATTTACGGGATTATATGGTTCTTATGTGGCGGATGTTGATAATCCTAACAACGCATTCGTACTGATTTTTGCAAACTGTTCACTCAATTATTTTTAATTTTTAATTAATTCAACTCCTATAATATCTTCGTAATCAATATAGTGCATCATTGAAACACCGTTGTCATCATTAGCCATTATTTCAACACAAGCAGAACATCTATTGAATGCACCTTCGATTGTTATACCCGTTAATTGCCTAAAGAATCCTAAAAATTTCTTTGGCCTGATAATCCTAATACGGACAAGATCATTCCAAGTTATTCCTTTATATTCACAAATAGATTTAAACTTCTCGGCTGTCATAATTCGATTATTTTAGCTGTTAGTCATTTTTTGGAATCCAGTTATCCGTATCACAGTGAAAGCAATATCCGGTTTTAGGATGCTCCGCAGGTTCCGCAATAATATTCCTTATCATATTCTGGGGAAAGACCTTTATTTCGTTCTTTGATAACAGCTTTTCTTTCTTCGAGCATCATCATTTTATCAGGATTACGACTCAAATAAAACTTTCTGACTTTATGTATTTGCTTATCAAACAGATCATCGGACTCGGCAATTTGTTTTGCTGTATATTTACTCATGCTCAATTATTTTTAAAGTTTATCTATTATTTTGTCACCCATTTCCTGCCATTCATCACTCACGCTTATAACCAATCCTATGACAGTGAATGATAATAGCAACGTAAAAATAAGCCATAACAGAAAGCAGATAAAAACACATACATACCTCATGATTTTTTAGTTGTTAGATAAAAGCAAAATCGGTTCATTTGACTCCGCAATTGCTTTTATTTGTTCTGGATTGATAAAACTCTTGACTTGTTCGCTTATCTTACAAATAGACTTGATTATATCAACGAATAATTTCGAGGTACATTCGTTACACTCCACTTCCATTGACATTCTTTTTTCGTATTTTTCAATACGTTCGATTATCATATCGCAGAAGACTTGCCCATCTTTTTCGGAACCTCTGAAGTAACCGATCATCTTCAGGATATTCCCGTTAAACTCATGGACAAACTTGTTGTAATAATGTTCTCCCATAACTTTCCCGTATTTTTCTATGAACAAATCCTTGTCCAACGATTCATCTTTAAAACAACGGTTGTAATCCCATATTACGACACGAAGTAACGTTTCAAAATCCAACCTTTCCATATCCTGTATTATTTAAGTTCAAACTTGATGCCTTCCGGCAACTGAGAGCGGTCTACGTTATTCACAAAATCATCAAACTCTTCCTGTGTGATTTTTCCTCCATAATCGTTCCAGTTGAAAGATAAAGTGTTCGTGTGAGGATAATATATAACATTATTAATTGGCAATCCATAATCAAACACACAGAGTATTATCTTCTTTTCTGCTTCTGCTTGTCTGATTTTTTTATCGTATCGCTCACAAATTTCAGCACGTTTTGCCGCCATCTTTGCTTTATGGGCTTCCACTCTGCGTTTCTCTATATTTTCTGAGGAATAATGCCCGGCTTTAATACGCTCTTCAATAAGAGATCGTTCCTCGTCCGTTAGTGTTAAAACAAATCTTTCTTCTTCCGGCTTATATGGATTAACCCACTTCTTTCCACACAATTTTTCAAGTTCCGCAATAAGCTCTTCTGATTCTCTTTTCCATCTATCCACAATCCCAAGATTGAAAAGCTGATACTTGAAATACAACTCATCCTCAGAGGCTTTATATAATTCTGCGCATTCTTGTTCTGATATACGCAAATACTCCATTGCTACAGACATGCCACTTCTTCTAACGTGATATATGCCATTTTCCACCGGATACATAGGAGCACCATAATGGTTACAAAGATGCAACGATATGAATTTTGCCAATTCCGGAAAATGTTTTGCAACTTCATCGTGACAGCAGCCTCCCATATACTCCTTGTATTGTCCACGTTGATTTTTCCATCTAACATCGGCTGTTACGCTCCAGTCACACATATTGCTACGACAATCATCATCTAAAGATACTGTGACTGTTATTCTGTATTCTTCTTTGTTTTCTGTAAAGAATTTTGTACTTAAATAAGTTAGTTTGTTTGCAGTTTCCATATTATTTTAGTTTAATCATTACACTTATGAAAAATAAAATCTGCACACTCTCCGGGAAGTGTTCCTGCGTCATTACAACGGTAAAACCCTTGTGTTTCCAAATCTACATCTACCGGATAACCTTCTGCTTTTTTCAAAAAAGCATCTATTTCCTGTATTTCTTCTTCAGACAGTCCTGAATAATCACCGTTTATCAGAGCGCAAGCCCAATAAATCGGAAGCCTGTATCTTATTATTTCTATCATACCACCTTCGTTTATACGCATTCTATTATATCCACATCATCAATTTGAGCAACCTGTACACCTTCGTCGTTTTCTATGATATATACATTAACTGCAAAAGGCGAACAGAAACCATTTTTTGATTCTCCTCCAGTGATGGGATTATTATCCTCATCTAACCCGCCCCATACCTCAAAATGATATTTTCCGAAATCAAAATAAGAGAACCAGACATTATTGTCTTCATGTATTTCAATCTCTTTTTTATCTATTTTGTAATTATGTTTACACCCACCATATTTAAATGATATGGTTATATATTTATCAAATTCTTTCATTTTATATCTTCATTAGTCTGCAATTTGCATCTTCAAATACCGGAATCATCCCTTGTTCTCTAAAATAAGCAGTGGCCACTTTAAAAGCATACAGCGGATTTACTTTCTGGATTTCCCGCTGTGATTTGTAGAAAGATAACGGTTGACATACATAGAAGTTTTCATTGCCAAGACTCCCAAAAAGCCAATCCATACTACCTTCATCACAATTAGTGCCACCCAGTATTATTAAATCACAGCCGGTCTTTCTGGTTCCAAGAATAAATATCTTATTCTTGTTTTTCGGTTGCATAAATATCTCCTTGTCGATTTTAAACCAGTCACTCTGGCAACTCTCCACATCCCGACGAACGATTTCGTCAATTTCACGGGCATATTCTTCTTGTGTTTTCATAAGATATGTTATTAAAAATGATAACTAAATATGTTTCTTAAAAGAAACTCCAACAAAATGTTACGATAAATTCTCCCATTCCGTATTCAGCAAGTTGCTTAAACGATTCTATCCCATTGCAGTAACAAAAAACATCATCATTGTCATCATCGTTGATGTTCAATGATAGTTTCATTGTCTTTCTTTGTTCATCTCCTGTCTCTTTCCGTACAATCTGACATTCTACGTATTCAGGCTCCTTCCCTGTTCTTTCTACAAATTCATGAAACCTTAAATCAATTTCATGTTTGACTTCTTCAATGTTGGATATTATCACCTCGTTTTCACAATTCGAGCAAATAGCATGCATAAAAGATCCATCAAAATAATCTATTATTTTTCCGGTATTCGGATTTACTATGGCTTCACAAGCAACATTTGTTCCACCACATCTTGTACATATCATGCAATCGATGCATATCAGAGTATTCAAAAAAGAATGACCCAAACAAACCCCAATTAGTTATAGGGCATTCTGAATCACAGCAATAATACACTTTAATGCGATAATCACCTACTTCTTTTGTTGTAATAAGATCGTCTTCCATGTCTTTATATTTTAAATAGTTCTTAATTTTTCTGCTGCTGTCATAATATTAATCTGTTATTCTGTAATAATAATCAAGTTCTTCTCCCTTAAAGTTGTTCATGGCATACTCGTCAGCTTCTCGCCACAACCGGTCATACAGTGCAGCCAGTTTACGATTGCTTTCATAATGTTGTCAGATTTTATGATTCAATACAAGCGTTAATTCCGTGAAAAACTTATAATCATCTTTCCATTCACTGAATGCACGTTTGTAGGTATCCTTGACACCTGCTATACCATACTTGTCGGCTATGCTGAAATCTTCCCAAAAGGTAGTCATTGGGTCATAGCCTACTTCTTTCATAAATTCTTTAAATGTCATAAGCTATTATTTTAGGTATATGATTGCCTAAATTCATAATATTTGTATCGTTTTCATTGTTCACTATCTGACTAATATACGACCCTGGCCACAGACAGCCAGGCCGACCTCATGGCAGGGCAGGCTCCACCTTACCCTGGCTGTTCTGCCCACTCCCTGTACCCTACGTTAAAACCAATAGGATCATACCTTTTGATCATAGTGCCGTAATTCTCTCTACCGCG
>ENA-ORRU01002301-ORRU01002301.1-human-gut-metagenome-genome-assembly--contig:-NODE-2301-length-10187-cov-11.001579_pt1 | contig 10187 bp, 8 predicted proteins | sample MGYA00242184_ERZ509151 | MGnify/ENA primary metagenome ERZ509151 (study PRJEB26280, sample SAMEA2338667) | human gut metagenome | biome: human gut; feature: human-associated habitat; material: faeces... | reverse complement strand
CCGCGACCCGGTTATACGTATTCTTTTAGTCGCAGCATTCTTTTCCTTAGTGATTGCCATTATTGAAAATGAGTATGCGGAAACAATCGGCATTTTCTTTGCTATTTTTCTGGCAACCGGTATCGGATTCTACTTTGAATACGATGCGAATAAGAAGTTTGACTTACTGAACGCTGTAGGCGAAGAAACACCAGTTACAGTAATCAGAAATGGGAAAGTACGGGAAATTCCCCGTAAGGAGATTGTAGTAGGTGATATCGTAGTTCTGAATACCGGTGAGGAGATTCCTGCCGACGGAATCTTGCTGGAAGCTATTTCCCTGCAAGTGAATGAATCCAACTTGACAGGAGAATTAATGGTCAATAAAACCATCCATGAAGAACTATTTGATGAAGAAGCCACTTATCCCAGCAATGAAGTGATGCGTGGCACCACAGTGGTTGACGGACATGGAATAATGAAAGTAGAACGTGTGGGTGATTCCACCGAAATAGGTAAGGTAGCACGTCAGGCCACCGAACAAAGTGAAGAAGAGACTCCATTGAATATCCAATTGACAAAATTGGCGGGTTTCATCGGAAAAATAGGTTTTACTATTGCCACACTTACCTTTATCGTTTTCACAGCTAAAGACCTTTACTCCTACCTCAGCGTAAATGAAATAACAGACTGGCATGGGTGGATGGCAATAGCCCGCATTGTATTGAAATATTTCATGATGGCTGTCACTTTAATTGTAGTAGCCGTTCCTGAAGGCTTACCGATGAGTGTCACCTTAAGTCTTGCACTAAATATGCGCCGTATGCTGAAAACCAATAATCTGGTACGTAAAATGCATGCTTGTGAAACAATGGGGGCCATTACTGTGATCTGCACCGACAAAACAGGTACATTGACACAAAACCTGATGCAGGTACATGAAGCGAAACTTGATGCCACCAAAGCAGATTTAATAGCTGAAGGGATCAGTGCCAACTCCACAGCTTTCCTTGAAGAAACAGGAGAAAACAAGAAACCATCCGGAGTAGGTAATCCTACTGAAATAGCCTTATTGCTTTGGCTGAATGAACAGGGCAAGAACTATTTGGAATTACGTGAAAATGCAAAAGTTATCAATCAACTTACTTTCTCTACAGAACGTAAGTATATGGCTACATTAGTAGATTCACCTATCCAGCAGAAAAAGGTACTCTATATAAAAGGAGCTCCCGAAATTGTAATGAGAAAATGCAACCTCTCTTCCGAGGAACAGGCTCATTACAATGCCGATCTGCTGGCCTATCAGAACAAGGCAATGCGTACTTTAGGATTAGCTTATAAATTTATCCCTGAAGACTCCGGTAACGATTGTGCCGAACTAGTCAATGAAGGGAATATGATTTTCCTAGGTATCGTAGCTATCAGCGACCCTATTCGTCCGGATGTACCGGAAGCCGTACAGAAATGTCAGTCGGCAGGTATCGGTGTGAAAATTGTTACAGGCGACACTCCGGGAACAGCTACCGAAATTGCCCGCCAAATAGGGCTATGGAAACCTGAAGATACAGACCGGAACCGCATAACAGGGGTAGAATTTGCTGCATTAAGCGATGAAGAAGCTCTGGACCGCGTACTTGACTTGAAAGTAATGAGTCGTGCGCGTCCTATGGACAAGCAACGTCTGGTCCAACTGTTACAGCAAAAAGGAGCCGTAGTAGCAGTAACCGGAGACGGAACAAACGATGCTCCTGCACTGAATCACGCTCAAGTAGGTCTTTCTATGGGAACCGGTACGTCAGTAGCCAAGGAAGCAAGTGACATAACCCTATTGGATGACTCGTTCCACAGTATCGCTACCGCAGTAATGTGGGGACGCTCTCTTTACAAAAACATTCAGCGTTTCATCGTATTCCAGCTGACTATCAACGTAGTCGCATTAGCCAGTGTTTTATTAGGGGCTTTCTTTGGTACAGAACTACCACTAACCGTAACACAAATGCTTTGGGTAAATCTTATTATGGACACTTTTGCCGCCATGGCCTTAGCATCTATTCCCCCCAGTGCAGACGTCATGAATGAAAAGCCACGCAAGACCGATGATTTCATCATCACTAAAGCCATGCGTAAAAATATACTAGGTGTAGGCTTCTGCTTCCTTGCCATACTGATGACATTAATTGTCATTATCAAACAGATGCCAGCAGATTTAGTAGGACAAGCTTTGACGCAATTCTTCACGATCTTCGTGATGCTGCAATTCTGGAATCTATTTAATGCCAGTGTTTTCGGGACCAACCATTCTGTATTCAAGGATTCCCGTCATGCATTAGGCATGCTAAGTGTGGCTATCATTATTTTAGTCGGACAAATTCTGATTGTCGAGTTCGGAGGTAAAGTGTTCCGTACCGAACCTATGAATTTCATGACTTGGGTTTATATTATCGCAGGAACGTCATTCGTATTGTGGATTGGTGAAATCTACCGTTGGATAAAACGAATACAGAAAAAAGACTAAAAAAGAGAATAAAGCACATAAAGAGTTATGGACAGTAAGATTAAAAATGTCGTTTTTGATTTAGGAGGAGTATTAATAAATCTGGATTTTGACAATTGCCTGAATGCTTTTCGTAAAGCAGGATTTCAAGATATAGAGAAACAGGCATGCCAGTTCAGGGGAAAAGGTTTCTTTTCCCAATTTGAATTGGGTGAAATCAGCCCGGAAGAATTCCGGAAAGCCATTCGTAAGGAGGTCAGCGAAGCCCTGTCCGACCATGAAATTGATGATATGTGGAACCTGATGCTACTTGATATTCCTCGTGAAAAACTGGACTTATTGCTAAAGTTACGCGAACATTATATGGTTTACCTGCTTAGTAATACCAACCGGATACATTGGGATTATGCCTGTGAGCAAATGTTCTGTTATCGGGGATTCCGTGTAAATGACTTTTTTGAAGATATTTTTCTGTCTTTTGAAATGCACAAGGCCAAACCGGAAAAAGACATTTATGAGCAAATGATGAAAGAAGCAAACATCTTGCCCGAAGAAACGTTTTTTATAGATGACTCGGCAATCAATTGCCAGGCAGCAATATCGCTTGGCATACAGTCCTATCATTACCATATTGGAGAAGATTTAAGTTCACTTTTTGAATAATGAAAATAATATCAGATATAAACCATCAAACATTGCCTCCTTCAGTTGCCACTATCGGCTTCTTCGATGGAGTGCATCGCGGACACCGCTTTCTTATTAATCAAGTAAAAGAGGTCGCTGCCAAGGATGGGTTATATTCTGCATTGATCACTTTTCCTGTACATCCCAGACAAGTGATACAAACCGCTTATCGTCCGCAATTACTTTCTTCACCAACAGAGAAACTCGAATTATTGGAAACGATGCAAGTAGATTACTGCTTTCTTCTCCCTTTTACACAGGAACTTTCACTGTTTTCGGCTCGAGAGTTTATGCAGTTGCTACGTAACAAGTTCAATATCCATACATTAGTTATAGGCTACGACCATCGTTTCGGTCACAACCGCAGTGAAAATTTTGAAGATTATTGCCGTTATGGTGAGGAACTGAACATATATATAGTACGCGCGCGAGCTTACACAGACAAAGAGGGAAAAATCAGCTCTTCAGTCATCCGCCAACTATTAAAAGAAGGTAAAGTAAGTCAGGCTGCCAAATTCCTGGGGTATAACTACTATCTGGATGGAACAGTGGTAGATGGCTACAAAGTAGGCAGAAAAATAGGATTCCCTACAGCTAACCTGCAAGTGGATTGTAGCGACAAGTTAATTCCCTCGGAAGGAGTTTATGCAGTATATGTATATGTGGAAGGAAAAAAATGGGCAGGAATGTTGAACATAGGACACCGCCCTACTATCAATAACGGCAACAATTTAAGTATTGAAGTGAACATCCTCAATTTTTCGGAGAATATCTACCACAAAGAAATGCGCATTGAGTTCGTAAAGTATCTTCGCCCTGAAGAAAAATATGACACTATAGATGCACTTATTGCCCAAATGCATAAAGACCGGGAAAAAACGGCCAAAATTCTTCTCTAAATACAAGGGAGCATTGTACAGCCTTCCCCTTTTCAAACTACTCTTTCTACACATCTTCGTTTACAGTCAGTTTTGCCTGCTCGAAAACAGTTCATTCTATGTAATTCGGGCAGACAAAATCACCCCTGCCAGTGAACGCAAACGCTATCGGAAGAATTAACTCACCGATACCAGTCACTTCTTGCATAAAATCTGTTTCTTCATACACTTCCATCCTACAAAGCACGAAAAAAGATATATTTTTATCGTTTTTCGATATTTTTTTTCGTTTTTCTTTTGTAGTATCAAAATAAGATATACATTTGCATATCGATAAACGATAAATGAATATCGAGAAACAAGAAAGAATAAACACAAACATTAAAACACGAAGTAAAAATGAAAAAGTCAGTATTAAAATCAGTTTTAGCAGCAATTGCAGTAGTAATGATGAGTTGTACAACAACAGCAAACGCACAAACAGGAAACACAAAGTACATCTACGGTCAGAATGACACAAACACAACCGTGTACACACTGAATGAAGACGGCAAAACATTGACACGCAAACTGAAGTATGAGTACAAACACGATGAAAATGGTCAGGTAATTGAGAAAAAAGCTTATCGCTGGGATGCTTACCGGGAACTGTGGAAGCCGGCCTATCTGCTTACCGTAACTCCCGGAGTCTATGAAATCAAACTCAACTACGCTGAATGGAACGCCAAAGAGAGCACTTTCAACCATAACAAACAAGAAAGTATTTACCGTGAAGGCAACAACGCAAACTTGTTGGCCGACACACAAAACAAAAAGTAATGGAAACTTTGAATGAAACACAAACCCAAAATAAGAATGCGACCAGCCTGTGGCAAACCATAGGAATGTACATAGGAATGATGGTCGGATTTTTATATCCGCAAATAGGATTAGGCTTGGGTATGCTTTTGGGAATAGCTTTGGGAAGACTGGTCCTGACCAAGATTCCTGTCAACACCCCACTGGCCCAAAGAGCACAACAAAAAAGTGCAATTATCCTTATTTTAGCATTTCTTATCCTATTCATGAACCATTGGTACGTTCCATGCAAACATGCCATTGCTCACTTGATGAACTAAAAACAAATCAACCAAATTTAAAAGACAACCAGATGAAAACAACCATGATTTTGATCGCACCAAGGAGAAACCCAAGGATGCTTACTTAAAGAAACAGATACCCTCAGGACGGATGCGGAAGTCCGTCCTACCCCTTAATTCAAATCCATTTTAAACCAATAAACATTCTATTATGGGACGCGCAATTAAATTAGTACTTTATTACTTCGCTTATCAGTTAGCTTTCACCTTCCTGGTAGGACTTCCGGCGGGAATTATTAAAGTGATGAACGAAATTTCAGAAAATGATAATCTGGCTTATGCCGCAGGTAAGAATACAGCCTCTATGACAGGACTCGTTATGGTACTGGCAGGAATAGCCATGATCTGGCACCTGATCTACTTTAAATACGTTCAATTCAACAAGACAAGCTGGACTGAAGTACCTGCAAAAACCATTTTATTGAGTATTCCCTTCATTATAGCAGCCATGTTCATCTGCAATGTAGCCAGCGAATTCATAGAACTGCCCAACCTAGTGGAAGACACATTCATAGGAATGAGCCGCAATGTATTCGGCATCATCGCCATTGCCGTCATGGCACCTCTGGTAGAAGAGTTGCTGTTCCGTGGAGCCATTGAAGGGCATTTCCTGCAAACCGGAAAAAGACCCGGTATGGCAATCCTCCTGTCAGCACTCATTTTCGGTCTCATCCATGTCAATCCGGCGCAAGTACCTTTCGCCTTCTGTCTGGGATTGGTATTCGGATGGCTTTATTACCGCACAGGAAGCATTATACCGGGAATGATAGGGCATTTTCTAAATAACTCCCTGGCTACCATTGCCATGGCTACATCAACCCAAGAAGAGTTGAATGAAAAAACGGTTGATATGATTGGCGCCACACCTACTTACATCCTTTTGGCAGCCGCCATAATCATCCTAATCGGCATGTATTTCTATCTGAACAAACATTTGCCACAGCCGGAAACACCCTCCGAAATTACTAACACACAAGCATAAATGTAACAATGAAAACAAAACTCAACCTCTTTTGCGTCTGCGTACTTATCGCCTTGCTCCTTTCCACCTCAACGACAGTGAGCATCATGTTCCATTCTTTCACAAGTGCCTTTAAAGCCGGATACGAAAGTGTAGAAAAAGGAAAGGATATCCACATTTCCGATTATAAGATGATTTGCACCCTTCCTACCGATCTACTTGAAAAGACAGGAAGTGTAACCAATGTCAGGACAGGAGAACAGGCATCTATCATACCGATTATAAGCATGGTAGAGGCGCCAACGAAAGAAAATGATACCTTCCATGCACTAAACAGGATTGCCTCATTCATTTCGGTGATAGCGGGAATTTTCTGCCTGTTGCAGTTCTTTTATTTGATCAGAAATATCAATCGCGGTGATATCTTCAGCTGGAAGAATGTGAAGTTTCTGCGCAAGTTAGGATGGGCATTGATACTTTTGTTTATCTGCACGCTGGCTACCATCGTGATTGGAAATTATGAAGCTTCGCAAGTGTTGCAACTCAACGGATGCGAGTTCTCCTATACCTTTGCTTTTTCCGATGCGACTCTCATTCTGGGATTCATTTCATTGCTGGTAGCCGAAGTATTTGCCATCGGACTGAAGATGAAAGAAGAACAAGATTTAACCATTTAAAAAAACAGAGCAGACTATGAACAAGTTCAGAATATTAGGTGTCATAGCCATTATAGCCATCATTGCAAACTTCTTTGGAGGATTGGATGAAAATTGGAGAGATTTCAAGAAAGGATTTGAAGATGGACATAACAGTGCAATGGAAATATATGAGCCTGGACGCCACATTATACCCCATCATGCAACCTCAGTCAAACTGAATGTAGAGCCGTTACCTGAAACTACTGTCGATTCACTGAGCAACAACCGCGTGGACTGGACACTCCCCTACACAGTGACTGAAATAGAAACGTATGCCAAGCCATCGGCCTGGCACATCCTTGTCATGGGACTTGCCATACCCGGAATATTCCTTTTTCTCATCGGTTTCTGCTCATTGATCCGGTTGCTCATTTCCATCTCACGCCGCGAAGTATTTACATCTGCCAATGTACGGCGCCTCCGTTGGTTTGCATACACCAGTGCAAGCTTGGAAATCCTCATAGCTGTTGACGAATGGATTGTAGGAAACGCAGCAGTTGAGCAAATCAGTCTGCCGGGCTACAAAATCATCAGCTACGCCGGTTATTCTCCCGACTGGGTAGCTGTGATAATTCCCATTCTTTTTGCCGAGATATTTGCTATCGGGGCAAAAATGAAAGAAGAACAGGATTTAACCATTTAAGAAAAATGCCATGAAAGAAAAAAATACTTTCCCCTCAAAAAGAAAAAGCATCTTTTATTTGATACTTTGCCTGATAGCTACTCTGTTTGTAAGTTCATTCATCTATTTCCTTGTGTTACATCCATCGTTGGACAACAAAATAGTGAGGATATCGATCAACATTGGATGGACTTGCTTCTGTCTGTATGCCTTTAAGAAACTGACGCAACGCCACACCCTTTGGTGGCGCGCAGTAGATGAGAACCCGAATAAACCCAAAATGAATTGATCTATGCCAATTATAGTAAATTTAGACGTAATGATGGCGAAACGAAAAATTTCGCTGGGAGATTTAGCCGAGAAGATAGACCTGACTCCTGCTAACCTTTCCATATTGAAAACCGGGAAAGCGAAAGCCATCCGTTTCTCTACCCTTGAGGCTATTTGCAGGGAACTAGATTGCCAGCCCGGAGATATTTTAGAATATAGAGAAGAAGATGAATAATATAAACAGCCACATATACAAACACTCTGACACCATAAAATTCTCATATCTTTAATCCGGATACTCTGACCGATAAAGCATTTCAATTGCCATACCGGCAGAGTATTTTCACCTTATACCTAAAATTTTCTTATCACTTCCCGACACGCTTTAGCCAATATTCCCTAAAAATACACTACTGATAAAAACAAATATTGCATAAGCGCCATATAATCCCATGATTATCCGTATCTTTGCAGCGAATTAGATATTTGAAAATAAATGAAGACATTTGAAGAGTTAGGCGTTTCCCCGGAAATACTAAAAGCGATTAAAGAAATGGGATATGAGAATCCCATGCCGGTACAAGAAGAAGTAATACCGTATTTATTGGGAAACGGCAACGATGTAGTAGCCCTAGCACAAACAGGGACTGGAAAAACAGCCGCATTTGGTCTGCCGCTTATCCAAAAAATTGAAGTAAAAAAACGTGTGCCTCAAGCACTTATATTATGCCCCACACGTGAGTTATGCTTGCAGATCGCAGGTGATCTGAATGATTATTCCAAGTATATTGATGGACTGAAAGTCCTTCCTGTATACGGTGGCTCATCCATCGAAAGCCAGATACGCATGTTGAAGGCAGGTGTACACATTATTGTAGCCACTCCCGGCTGGCAGTACTGGAATCCGGAACCGGTGTTTGAAGAACGTATCCTTTCCGACATCCGTAATATGGTCCGTCGAGACCGTAATCATCCGTCTGTCCTTCTGTGGGAACCGGTACTTAATGAGACGGCTTTTCCGGAGTCTTTCGCACAGAATGCCTATCGGGCTACTCATGAAGAGTATCCGGCTCCGGGTTGCTATGCTGCCATTGATGACAAGAGCAAAGGAGCAATGGGATATGATGTAGTTTATACAGCCCCCAAGAACGAGGCGTTTTACCGGAATGCAGGCAAATCCTGCTTTACCCGGGAGTATGGTGACTGTGTGGATGACTGGAATTCCCACAATTCTTACAGCCGTGTGGCACGTGAATGGGGTGAAGAGCCACAGATTCGCCAGGCCCAGCACTATGCCCGCAAGGATTATGGCGGCTCTCTTACGGTTGATCAGTTCTACAAATCTCCTCGGGGGCATATAGGAGGTGCCTTGTGGCATTCGTTTGACCACCAGCGTGGTTATCATCCTGACCCTTTCTGGGGAGGACTGATGGATATGTTCCGTCAGCCAAAGTATTCCTATTACATGATGATGAGCCAGCGTGATCCGCACCTGCACTTGGAGCAGGCTGATAGTGGGCCGATGGTGTATATAGCTAATGCCATGACTCCTTTTTCCCCCGAAGATATAGTGGTTTATACCAACTGTGATAGTGTACGTGTCATTGTGAACGAAAAAGACACCCTTGTGCAAGTGCCGTTGCTGGAGGAGAAGGGGATTCGTCATCCTCCCGTTGTTTTTAAGGGTGCTTATAGCTTTGTGGATGTCCGGGCACTTCATCGGGCCGGGAAACCGGAACAATGTAGTATTGTGGCTGAGGGATTCCTGGATGGCAAGATTGTTGCTAGGACCAAGAATATGCCTTCCAAACGTAATGAACAGCTTGTACTGACTGTTGATTCTGGACTGCCCCTGCGTGCCAATGGTTCGGATATGGTCACGGTGATTGCTTCCATTACCGATAAGGATGGCTATGTAAAGCGCCTTTCTCAAGAAACCGTTATTTTTGAGGTGGAAGGAGAAGGAGAGTTGGTCGGTGGAAGAGAGGTAGAAGCCAATCCCCGTGTCAGTCGTTGGGGGACTGCACCTGCACTGATCCGTACAACAACGAAAGCAGGTACTATCAAAATAAAAGCACGTCTTTTGCATCCAGGTATACAGTTCCATCCCCAGGCAGTGATTGAAATGGCTACTTTGCCTGCGGGACGTGTAGCCTTGTATAGAGAGCTTCCGGTTCCGCAAAAGACGGAAATCTTTGGAAAAACTGAAGTCGGAGAGATTGACTTCAATGAAATAGAGCGCCTTGCCAGGGAAGAGCAGGAACGTATCAATGAAATGAAGCAGGTGGAACAGCAGCAACGCCACTTTGAAAGTACGGAAAAGAAATAGCATTTACTGGTATTTTTGTTTCTACACAAAAAAATAAAAACATCTGTCACGCTATCACGCAAAGGAGTATATATGTGATTATAAATTTATTAGGGTGTGATAGGTGTTTTTTCATACCTATCTATCACGCTCT
>ENA-ORRU01002296-ORRU01002296.1-human-gut-metagenome-genome-assembly--contig:-NODE-2296-length-10195-cov-7.569822_pt1 | contig 10195 bp, 5 predicted proteins | sample MGYA00242184_ERZ509151 | MGnify/ENA primary metagenome ERZ509151 (study PRJEB26280, sample SAMEA2338667) | human gut metagenome | biome: human gut; feature: human-associated habitat; material: faeces... | reverse complement strand
TGTCGTTCATCCAGCCCATGTTCCACTTGAAGTTGAAGCCCAGGCCGCCGTCCGATGCAGGCTTGGTGACCATCGGCCAGGCCGTGGATTCCTCCGCGATCATCATGACCGCGGGACTCACCTGGAAGGCCGCCGCGTTGAGCCTGCGCAGGAAGTCAATGGCCTCGAGGTTTTCCCGGCCGCCGAAGCGGTTGGGCTTGAATTGCTTCCGATTATAGTCCAGGTACAGCATGGAAGCAACTGCATCGACTCGAATCCCGTCGACGTGAAAATAGGAAAGCCAATAGCAGGCGTTGGAGATAAGGAAGGACTGCACCTCAGGCTTGCCGTAGTCGTAGATCCGGGTCGTCCAGTCCGGGTGCTCGTTCATCATGGGGTCGGAGAGCTCGTAGCAGCATTCGCCGTCGAACTCAAACAGGCCGTTTTCGTCCTTCGGGAAATGCGCCGGGACCCAGTCGAGGATCACGCCGATTCCCGCCTGATGGCAAGCGTCGACGAACTGCATGAGCTGCTTCGGCGTCCCGTAGCGGTGGGTGGGAGCAAAGTAGCAGGTGACCTGGTAGCCCCAGGAGGGGTCGTAGGGGTACTCCATGATCGGCAGGAGCTCGATATGGGTGTAGCCCATGTCCTTGACGTAGGGGACGAGCTCCGCGGCCAGCTCTTCATAATTCAGGTAGCTGCCGTCGTCGTGCCGCTTCCAGGATCCGGCGTGGACCTCGTAGATATTCAGCGGCTTATCAAAGCATTTTGTGCGTTCCTGCATCCATTTGTCATCGGCAAAACCCTTGGGGGCATCGCTGACGATGCTGCGTCCGTCGGGGCGCAGCGTCATGGCCGTGCCGTAGGGGTCACAGTGGGCCACGCTCTGGCCGTTCGCGCCGCGCACCCAATACTGGTACACCATCCCCGCTTGCACGCCGGGGGCGTCGCACTCCCACACGGCGGACTGGGTGCGGTGCAGATCAAAGGTACCGATCTCGGTCTCAACGGCAATATGCTGTGCGGACGGTGCCCACACCGCAAAATGCGTGCCGCCGAAGTAGGTATGCGCACCGAAAAACTCATACGCATCAAAAGCGTGCCCGGTATAAAAATCCTGCATGTTCATGGTGAAAACTCCCGATTGTAAGGATGTAAAATGCCGCTCTCCTGTAGGGGTCGATGCTCGCATCGACCCGCGGGGCGCAGAGCACGCGGGTACGCGGCTTCCCCCTTGGGGGGAAGCTGTCAGCGGCCCCGACCGCTGACTGATGAGGGCGAACCTTCCGTTATTACCCGCCAGAGGGTCACTGCGGTAACTTTGCCCCTCATCCGGCCCTGCGGGGCCACCTTCCCCCTCAGGGGAAGGCTTTTTCTCTAAAAAAATTGTACCACACCAACCGGGTGCGGTACAATTTACAATATTGAACACGGTGTCTAAAATTTAAATTCTCAGCAACACCCGCGCGATGTTGAAGTAGACGAGCAGTGTCGTGGTATCGACAATGGTCGTGATAAGCGGCGACGCCATGACGGCGGGGTCAAAGTTGAGTTTTTCCGCAACGACGGGCAGCAGGCCGCCGATGAGCTGGGACAGGATGACCGTGCAGATCAGCGTCAGGCAAACGACTGCCGCTACAGGGGGCGCGATGCCGTCCAGGAAGATCAGCTTGGCAAAGTTGCACAGCGCCAGCGTGCCGCCGCAGAGGATGGCAATGCGGAATTCACGCCACAAAATCTTCGGCAGGTCGTGCGGCTCAATATCACCGACGGCCATGCCGCGGATGATGGTGGAGGTACTCTGGCTGCCCGCGTTGCCGCCCGCGTCGGTCAGCATCGGGATGTAGGCGGTCAGCACGGTCACGGCGGCGAGGGCATCCTCATACCCGCGGATGACCATGCTGGAGAAGGTGGAGGAAATCATCAGGAACAGCAGCCACGGCGCGCGGTTTTTGTACAGTTCCCACATAGACTGTTTAAAATAAGGCTTGTCCGACGGGCCCATAGCGTTCATCTTGGCAATATCTTCGCTGGCCTCGTCCTGCATGATCGAGATAGCGTCGTCAATCGTGACGATACCGACCAGGCGCTTCTCGTTGTCCACAACGGGAATGGCCAGGTAGCCGTACTTCTCGAACATCTGGGAGACATCCTCCTGGTCGGTGGTCGTGCTGACGCTGACGACATTGTCGTCCATCATGTCGCGGATCAGCTCGTTGTCGGGGTCCTTGGACAGGACCAGCGCACGCAGCGAGACGACGCCGATGAGGGTGCGGTCACGGTCCGTGACGTAGCAGTTGTTGATGGTCTCCTTGTCAAAACCGTTCTTGCGGATGGCCGCCATGGCCTGCGACACCGTCCAGTCGGGGCGCAGCTCCATCAGCTCGGTGGTCATCACGCCGCCGGCGGAGTCCTCGGGGTATTTGAGCAGTTCGTTGATCATGCGGCGGGTCGCGGGGTCTGCCTGCGCCAGAATACGCTTGACGACGTTGGCGGGCATTTCCTCGACCAGATCCGTCGCATCATCGACGAACAGGTCATCCACAACGGCCTTCAGCTCCTTATCGGTCAGGCCGTCGATAAGGTCCTGCTGGGTCTCGGGGGTAAGCTCGGCGAAAATCTCCGCCGCCAGGTCCTTGGGACACAGGCGGAACAGCACGGGGAGCTTCTCGGGCGGGAGGTCCTCGAACACGGCGGCCAGGTCGGGCGCGGGCAAGGTGGACATAACATCGCGCAGGCTCTGGTACTTTTTGGCATCGTCCAGGTTGGCCAGCATCGTGCGGAGGGTCAGGATCGCGGTATCAGACATAAAAAAGCTGCCTCCTTTTCAGGCGGCAGCCAGGCACATTTAATTTTAGGCAATGCAAAGCAGAGCAACACCGTGCGCTTATTTTCGCGTACAGTTTGCTTTGGTTTGCCTGACAAAAAAGTGGTGGCTGCCGTTATTCAAGATACATCGGTACACAGGACTGGGACTGGGGGTATCCATTGTGACAACCACCTCACCTTTGTTTGAATTTTTACTACACGGCGCTATTCGCACCTATAGTTACTTTACCATCTGGGAACGGATTAGTCAACGGTAAATTTCGGCAATTTGAGAAAAAATTCAAACACGCAAAAAACTCCCGGCAGGCTGGCGGGTCGATGCAGGCATCGACCTCTACAGTGTACCGGGAGTCTCTCTGTGTATTATTTGCGCTTCTTTACTGCCGTCACGCCCAGGCCCAGCAGGGCGGCCAGTGAGACAACAGCCAGTGCGGCAACGGGCATCTCGTCGCCGGTCTGGGGGATGGCGCTCAGCGCCTTGGCGGACTGCACAGCACCTGCCGCACCGGCTGCGCCCGTGCTGTCAACGGCAGCGGTGGGCGTGCCCTTCACGTTTGCATAGGCACTCAGGTCCTGGGTCGTCACTGCGCCGCAGTGGTCACAGGCGTAGCCGCCCTCAGTGGCCGTCCAGTTATGGTAGCCGCAGGCCGTGCAGGTAAAGTAAACCGCCGCGTGCCCAGACTGCACCTGCGGAGTTGCCGTGGTGGCAGGGGCTGACGTGTTGCTCTCGCTGGAAGCGGTGCTCGTTTGAACCGGGGCAACCAGCGCAGGAATGCTCTCGGTGCGGGTCGCGCCGCAGACCGTGCAGGTGTAGGTCTTCACGCCCTCCTGGCCGACGGCGGGGGCGGTGGTAACTTTGCCTTCATCGTAGCTGTGGCCCAGAGCGGGCAGGCTCTCGACTGCCACGGCGCTGCAGCGGGTGCAGGTCAGGGTCTTGTAGCCGTCCTCGGTGCAGGTGGCCGCTTTCGTCTCGGTCACGGCAAAGTCATGGCCCAGGGCGGAGAGTTTCTCCTCTTTCGTCGCACCGCCGGTCTTGCAGATGTAGGTCTTCACGCCCTCGGTCTCACAGCCGGGTTTGGTCGTCACAGTGCCGTCGTCCCATGTGTGGCCGGTGGCGGGGATGACCTCATCCCCCATATCCGTGTCACAGACCTTGCAGACGTAGTGCCGTACGCCGTCTTCCAGACAGGTAGCCGCCTTGGTGACAGTGCCGTCGTCGCGGATATGCTCGCCGGTGGCGGAGATCTTCTCAGCCTTGGTCGCGCCGCAGATTTTGCAGGTGTATGTCTTTTCGCCCTCCTCGGCGCAGGTGGCGGCCTTCGTCACTTTACCCTCGTCCCAGGTGTGCTCGCCGGTGGCGGCCACAGTCTCGATACGGGTCGCGCTGCAGAGGGTGCAGGTATAGGTCTTCTCCCCCTCATGGATGCAGTCGGGTGCCTTCGTGATCTCGCCGTCGTTCCACACATGGTTCGTCGTCTTCTCGATACTTTCTTCCTTCGTTTCTCCGCAGATCGTGCAGGTATAGGTGCGCACGCCTTCCTCGGCACAGGTAGGTTCACGGGTCACAGTGCCTTCGTCCCAGACGTGGTCACCCAGGGCAGGGATGCTCTCGGTCTTGGTCGCGCCGCATTCAGTGCAGGTGAAGGTCTTCACGCCGGGTTGATCCTTGTCTGCCTGGGTCGTGACTTTACCATCGTCCCAGGCGTGGTCGACCATCGGCACATCTTCGGTCTCGGTTGCACTGCAGACGGTGCAGGTGCGGGTCTTTCTGCCCTTGGCAGAGCAGGTCGGGGCCAGGGTTTCCTCCCAGTTGCCCCAGGTATGTTCGCCGGTGGGGTTGATCGGCTCGGTGCCCAGATCAGCGCCGCAGACTTTGCAGGTGAACTTCTTCACGCCCGGCTCGCCGCAGGTGGGTGCAGTGACAATGGTACCGTCGTCGCGGGTGTGCTCACCAGTGGCAGGGATTTCGACGACTTTTTTCTCGTCGCAGCCTTCCACGGTGCAGGTGTAGGTCTTTTCTCCCTTCTCGCCGCAGGTAGCGGGCTTTGTTACAGTGCCCTCATCCCAGACATGCTCGTGGCTCACGGTCAGGACAATCGGTTCACTGCTCTTCCAGTCGATTTCGACCATAGAATCGTTGTAGGAAGACTCCGGCACGGAGTTGATGTTGATTGTGCTCTCGCCGAACTTGGCATCGTCACGCACTTTGAACTCCAGGCGGGCCAGCTTGCCATCGCCAAATATATCCTTGCCGGGCTCCCAGTCCAGCTTTGCACCGCTCACGCGGTCGGGCGCATAAAGGGACGAGGTAATAAGGGTGCCGTTCTCTACGTCCACAAACTCAAACACTTTTTCGTCAAATACTACGGCGACCTGCATCAGGCAGATGCCAGGGTTATTGTCAAGGCTTACTGTGACATAGAATGTATCGCCGCGCTTGAGCGCGTCGTTGTCGGCCTTTGCCACAATGGTCGGCGTGCCCGCCGCCGCGACTGACAGCGCCAGCGCCAGGCTCAGGGCCAGCGCTGTCAGCAGAGAAAATAATTTCTTCATGGGTGGTTACTCCTTTTTCACTTTATATCGGTCAGCATGTGGCGCAGGGCAATACGGTCTGCACCGTTGACCTTGCCGTCCTGGTTCACATCGGCAGCGGCCAGGCTGATGGCGATGGAATCCTTGCTCGTCAGGTACTTGCGCAGGGCAATGCGGTCTGCGCCGTTGACTTTGCCGTCATTATTCACATCGCCTACGATAATGTTGTTGACCTGCACGGTCACAGGTGCGCTGCTCTGCCAGTCGACTTCCTCCATCTCGTCGCTGAAGGAAGATTCCGGCACGGCGTTGACCTGAATGACAGTGTCGCCCTCGGCAGCATCATCCAGCACCTTGAAGGTCAGCGTCACCAGTGTGCCGTCGCCGGTCACGTTGGCATTGTACTCCCAGTCCAGGATACCGCCGCTGACAAGGTTCGGCGTGTAGATCGTGCCCTCGGGGAAGACATCGCCGTTCGTCACGCCGGTCAACTGCAAAACTTTCTCGTCAAAAGTGGGCTTAATCTGCATCAGGCTCATGCCGGGGTTGTTCTTGACATTGACGGTCACGACCAGTTCGCCGCCGATGCGGGCCGTCTGCGGGGCCGATGCTACGATCTGGGGCAGGTCGTCCCGCGCCTTGGACCAGTGGGCATAGATCGTATGGTCGGTGGTCGCGGTCACAACCGTTGTGCCTTCCACCTTCGTGCCGCCTTCCGGCTCGGTGTACCAGCCCTCGAAGGCGTGGCCCTCGTACACGGGTTCAGGCAATTCGCCAGCAACACCGTAGGCGGTGTTGTAGTCCACATAGCGGCCCGTCTCATAGCCATCATAACCATGGCCGCCGTTGACATCGAAGGTGACGCGGACAGTGAGGGGTGTCCATTTGGCATATAAAGTATGGTTGGAGTCAATGCCTACACGCGTTTCATTCGTACATTTTGAATCACTCACGTAGTCTGCCCGGCTGTACCAGCTTTCGAACTTATATCCCTCTCTTATGGGAGTTGGCAAGGAGCCGTAAAGCTGACCAAAAGAAACTGTCTTTTTTCGCACCTGAACGGTGCCGCCTACAGGGTCAAAAGTCACATCGTACTTGTTGGGAATCCAACCGGCGTACAGATACAAAGTATTGCCAACAGCATTATCAACATCTTCACCGTCATATACAAAGATGCCGTCTTCCCAATAGGTGCCGTCGTTTACGGCGTAACCATCACCGTCGTAAACCTTGATGCCGACACTGTTCGCACTTGTGTACCAACCATTGAAAGTGTACCCTGTTTGTGTCGGCAAATCCCAGGCCATGTCGAAATATTCAGAGGATCCATACGTTGCAGTAATATAATTCGTTGAGACATTTCCGCCCCAAGGATTCAACTTTATGCCGTATTGTTTCGCTGTCCACTCTGCGGTAAGGGTGTGGTCTTCCGCAACGGTCACTTCATCACCATCGGCTATAATCGTATCAACGTCCGCCGTTTTTAGGCGCCAGCCTGCAAATACATAGCCTTTGCGCTCCGGCGTGGGCAAGCTCCGGTAATTACTGCCGTATTGGACATAAACTTTGTCCGTACTGACTGTACCGCCGTTTGCATCTAGGGTCACACAATAGTCGATATCCTGATAAAAGTAATAAAGCGTATCATATTGCAGTTTTTCAACAATACTATCCTCTGTTACTTTTTCCTGCTCTCCATTTCCTGGTTTATACCATCCCAAAAACCGTTTGCCCTTTATTTCCGGCATCTGCGGGAGCGAACCGTAGGGCTTGCCCAGCACATATTCCCGTGTATCTACCACCTCAAGACTGTATGGATTCTTAAACTTAATCGTATACGTCTCCGCGCCTGACGTTGTAAACGATTTTTGGTCGCTGTAATAGTATTTTCCGGATGTGTCTACTGCAAAGAATTGGTAGTAGTAGGTTGTGCCCTTCTGCAAAGAAGGATAACCATTGCTACCAAAATCATAGTAGATTTTCGTCAATACATTGGCCACGGAATCCGTGAGCGGCGTCTCCGTCATGGCCGTAGTCGTGCCCCATTTCACACCCACCTGCGACAGAGCGCTGTTTTTTGTCACATCCGCCTGTACATGGGCGGTAGTTTCGGTAATGGAATCTGCATAGACATCGTTAAACGTGATTGCATCCACGCTGGGCGTCGGGGTCGGATTAATAATCGTACCGCCGTTATAGTGGAGCACATATAATGTGCCGACGCCGTTTGCAATATTCTGCCCCTGTCCTGCATAGCTGCCCAGGTATTCTCCCTCAACAAAATTGCCGCTTTTGTCGGTTGGTCTTGGAGATGCCCAAACTGCCCACACAACATTCCTGCCCTTGGAGTATGTTCCTTTGCGGATGCTGGTAATTACAAATGTATGCACATAATTACTGGCGTTTTTTGCATCTTGGACGACCATAATATCCCCGGGCGCAAAATGGCCGCTGTTGTCGCTTTCATACACGTAGTTACCGTCTGTTGTCACCTTATACTCAGTAAACAGTCCGGTGTTCAGTAGCAGTTTTCGCAGGGTAGTCGTGCTGGCACTGCCGCTGCCGATTGCTGTCAACTTTCCGCCGTTGACAAGACAATCCGAGCCAAAGGATGCACACAGTTTGTCCCCCGCCCACTTGCTGTTGGTGTAGTTCGCCAGTGCGTACTGCGCCGCAGCAGCGCCATCATAGGAGCTAGCCGCATACGCAGTTACACCGCCCAGCGGCATAGTGCAGAATAAAACGCATAGTGCCGCTATGGCCGCCGCAAATTTCTTGATCCATCGTTTCACATGCAACAACCCCTGTTCTTTACCGTCCGCGCGGTGGCGGCCTGCACCCCGCAGGTACTTATCAACCGTCGCACATAGTTTTTGACTGTATTGCCATTATAGTAAACATCTTTACTAAAGTCAAGTAGAATAATCCCTCTGTGTTACCATATTCTAATAGAAAATTGCGTTTTGCAAAGGGAAAATTTCTATGGACTACATCCGCCGTATGCGCGACTTGCGGGAGGACGCCGACCTGACTCAGGCACAAGTCGCCGCAAAACTTGGTACATCACAAACAATGTACGCCCGCTATGAGCGCGGCGCAAATGAACTGCCGATCCACCATCTTATTAAACTGTGCGAACTGTATCACGTTTCCAGCGATTATTTCTTAGGTCTGCGTGACACGCCGTGACTGCGTCCTCCATGGGGGCGCAGTTTTCTTTTATTCTTTTATAACCAAACGGATATTACATAGACAAGATAGCACAAATCCATAGTATTGTCAATATAACCAATTAGTTATCGAGGAGCAATGCTATGGCTTACTATCCCCGTCTGCGGGACATGCGCGAGGACCACGACCTGACCCAGCAGAAACTTGCAGAATATCTTGGCATGCCTCAACCGCAGTATTTCCGCTACGAACAGGGCCTGCGGGACATTCCCACCGACATTTTGATTCAACTTGCCAAGTTGTACAATACAACCACGGATTATTTGTTAGGTCTGACGGACGACCCGGTCATTCCCAAGCGGCCACGCGGGGCGTCGAGGACGCCGCCCCCTACGAAATTCTATCGAAAAACGGCATGCAGGGGTCGGCCTCCCGGATGACCCGAGCCACACTTGCACTGCATTTTCTGCAATATGTCCAATGTGTCATTGTGCGTCCAGTGCGCACACCGGCTGCGGCCATCCGCTTTCCCTCACTTGATTTTCATTTCCTTGCTCAGCTCATTGAGGTTGGCCGTGAGCACCGTGGAGACGCCCCGCTCCTGCATAGTGATGCCGTAGAGCACGTCCGCCTCCTCCATGGTGCCGCGCCGGTGGGTGATGACGATGAACTGCGTCTTGCCGGCAATGCGCCGCATATACCTGGCGTAGCGCACCACATTGGATTCATCCAGTGCCGCCTCGATCTCATCCATCACGCAGAACGGCGTGGGATGCACCTTCAGTATGGCGAAATACAGGGCGATGGCCACAAATGCCTTCTCCCCGCCTGAGAGCAGCGACAGGGTCTTCAGCTGCTTGCCCGGGGGCTGGGCCTTGATCTCAATGCCGCAGCGGAGGATGTCGTTTTCATCCTCTAATTCCAGGGTGGCCCGGCCGCCGCCGAACAGCTCCAGGAAGGTCTCCTGGAAGCTCTGCTTGAGTATCTCAAACTGGGTAGCGAAGATCTCCGTCATCTGCTTGGTGATCTCCTCGATGATGCCCAGCAGCTCCTCCTTGGCCTTCTCCACGTCGTTTCGCTGGTCAGAGAGATAGGTATAGCGGGTGTTCACCCGGTCAAACTCCTCAATGGCGCCGATGTTGATGGCTCCCAGGCCCTTGATCTCCCGATTCAGTTCGCCGATGCGCCGGGTGGCCTTGGGCACGCTCTCCAGCTCGACACGCAGGGCCTGGGCATCGCTGTGGCTTAGCTCGTACCGCTCCCACAGCTTATCCAGAATTTGCTTTTCCTCCAATGCGCTGCCGTTTAATTTGCCCTCCAGGCGAGTCACCTCTCGCTCACAGTTGAGGAGTGTGTCGTTGCAGGTACGGCTGAGGCGGTCCGTCTGGCTGCGCCGGGTCTCCAGGGCCATCTTCTCCTCCGAGAGCTTCTGCAGTACCTGCCGATGCTCCTCGATGCCGCCGCGCAGCTCCCGGGCCTCCTGCTGCTGCCGCTCCTCCTCGGCCCGAGCCTGGGCCATAGCCTGCTCCATTTGGGCGCGCAAACTCTCCCGGTCGGTGTGCTCGCCCTCCAGGCTCTCCCGCAATCGGGACAGATCCTCCATGCTGCGCCGGGCGCTTTCGCCCTCGGCGGAAAGCGCCGCCTGTTGGGCCTTTTTCTCCGTCAATCGGTCCGTCATTTCACC
>ENA-ORRU01002294-ORRU01002294.1-human-gut-metagenome-genome-assembly--contig:-NODE-2294-length-10197-cov-2.555117_pt1 | contig 10197 bp, 10 predicted proteins | sample MGYA00242184_ERZ509151 | MGnify/ENA primary metagenome ERZ509151 (study PRJEB26280, sample SAMEA2338667) | human gut metagenome | biome: human gut; feature: human-associated habitat; material: faeces... | reverse complement strand
CATGTAATTGAGTTGGACAAAAATAGGAATTATTTTCAGAAAAACACCACAGATTACACAGATTTACACAGATTTAATTCTTAAATATCGGCTTCCGATTAGAAAATAATCTGTGTAAATCTGCGTAATCTGTGGTGAAAAGAACTTCCGCAAAAACTAACTTTAGAAAGCTTTGCGATATAGAGCTTCGATATCTGCTACCGAAGTAGGACGAGGATTACCGCCTGTACAAACATCATTGAAAGCAGCTACAGCCAGTGCAGGAATATCTTCTTCCTTCACATTGATTTCATGTAATTTTTGCGGTATATTGATACTGGCAGAAAGTGCTTTCACCGCCTCAACAGCCGCTTTTACTCCCTCGGCTTCACTCATCCCGGTAGTGTCCACTCCCATTGCTTTCGCAATATGGATATATTTCGGAGCTGCCGGAGATTCAGCATTGTATTCCATCACATACGGCAACAATAAGGCATTGGCTACCCCATGAGGAGTATCATAGAACGCACCTAACGGATGCGCCATCGAATGAACAATTCCTAAACCGACATTCGAGAATCCCATACCGGCAATATATTGTGCCTGTGACATAGCTTCGCGGGCTGCCACATCTTTACCATTATCCACAGCTGCTTTCAAGTTTTGAGCAATCATTTCAATGGCTTTCAATTCGAACATATCGCTCATTACCCAGGCACCCGGAGTGATATAACTTTCGATGGCATGAGTCAAAGCATCCATACCGGTAGCTGCAGTCAATCCTTTGGGCATTGAGTACATCAGTTCAGGGTCTACGATAGCCACGGCAGGAATGTCGTTCGGGTCTACGCAAACCATTTTCTTGCGGGCATCTTCATCAATAATCACATAATTGATCGTTACCTCGGCAGCTGTTCCGGCAGTAGTAGGCAGCGCGAAAGTAGGCACCGCTTTGTGTTTGGTATCAGCTACCCCCTCCAGAGACTTCACATCCGCAAAATCCGGGTTATTCACAACAATACCGATTCCTTTGGCAGTATCGATAGAAGAGCCACCACCCAAAGCAACGATAAAATCGGCTCCGGAAGCTTTGTAAGCTGCCACACCGTTTTGCACATTTGCAATAGTAGGGTTAGCCTTTACATCGCTATAAAGTTCGTAAGGAATCTGGTTCTCATCAAATACTTTAATAATTTCAGCAGCCACACCAAATTTGACAAGGTCTTTATCTGTCACAAAAAAGGCTTTCTTAAAGCCACGTCTGGCTGCTTCCACAGCAATTACACTCCGGCATCCTGCGCCGAAATAAGAGGTCTCATTCAGAATAATGCGATTCATAGTTGTGTCATAATTTTAAAGTTACCGCAACATTCCCCATTCATAGAAAATGCCGCGGTCGCTAAAGTAGATAAATTCAATGATTTATACAAGTATTATTTAGGAAGATTGAAAGCAACAGACATTTCTTTCATTTGTTCCTGAGTCATACCATCCGGTTCGAAGCCCATATTTTTGGCAGCGATATAAATTAATGCCGACTTATTCAGTACATCAATCTGGTCAAAAGCCTGCATCACATCGCAATCAACAGCAAAGACGCCATGCTTTTCCCACATTACCACATCATAATCCTGCAATTCCTTGATGGTAGCGTCCGCCAACTCTACCGAGCTGGGTAATTTATAAGGAATGATACCCAACCCTCTCGGACAGAATGCTTTCGTTTCGGGGATCATGCTCCATAACAGATTGGTTGCCACATCTTTCTGAAGGAACTTTTCGCAATGTGTCATCGCGATCAGCTCAATCGGATGAGTATGCACAGAAGCCTTATAAGGAGAATTCTTACTCAGCAAATCATTATGCACACTCAGATGAGAAGGCAATTCCGAAGTCGGTGCAACTGCCTCATCGGCTATGATAACATAGCTGGCACAGTCATCCAGGATACGAATAACCGAACCATTTTCCATCGGCCAGCGAGCCAGATCACGCATGCGTTTATTAGTCCCTTTACAATAGAAATAACACCCTTTCAGATATGGCAATGTAACGCCAATAGGTTTTACTTCACTTATCGGTTCCATCCGGCGAATTTCATCGTCAACAAATTCCGTGATATTAACAGTGATATTACCACCGTTACGTTCAGCCCATCCTTTTTGCCACAAGTATCCGGCAACTTCAGCCACCTTATTAACTTCCCTGGCAAGTGCCGGACGGTTTTCTAAAATTGATTTCATATTATAATATAATTTATTTATCAGGCACGGATTACACGGATTTCACGGTTAAAGAGCCATGTATTAAAACCGCGTTATCCGTATTATCCATGCCTAAAATTTTAAAACAAGTTCGGGAACACCAAAGAGAAAATCAGAATCACCAGACCACAAACCAATACTGTGATCGTTTTGGTAGACACTCCTTTCCACTCTTTCAGGATAATTCCCCATACATTACTAAATGTCACATTCAATGCCATCAGGATACACCACGAAAAAGCCAGCAGCACGGGACTTCCCGTAAGAAAGCTCTTACCCATTTCCAGTCCGAAGAACTGCATGTACCACAGTACACCAGCTAACGCACAGAACACAAGATTGTTGCCCCAGACTTTACCTTTGGCATAGTCACCGACAGACTTATTAGCTACATTCTGCTGCAGGCAATAAGCGGCATTTGTCAGAAATCCGCCTAAAGTCACCAGGAAGATTACAGGAAGACCGGCATAAAGTCCGTCCACTCCACCTGCCAAAGCAGCTTCCTTGATAGGAGTTCCCGCATCCAGCCCTAAAGCGAAGCAGGCACTCATCACACCCGCAAGAAGCGCCACCAGCAATCCCTTGGTCAATGCGAAATCCTTTACGGCAGCACGTTTTTCTTCTTCACTCATATTCTGCGCACGCAAGCCACCGGCATAACCGATAACAGCAATACCCGCCAACGTAATACAAACACCTAAAAGAAGAATCAATCCGTTACCTTCGAAAAGGTTAGTTCCGGCAAAGATAGCAGGAAAAAGAGTTCCGAATCCGGCACAAGTACCCAATGCTATACTTTGTCCGAGCGCAACGCCCAGATAACGCATGGAAAGTCCGAAAGTCAATCCGCCTATTCCCCATAATATACCATAAAAGATGCTCATTCCAGCACCTCCAGCTCCCCACAAGTCGAACAAACTGCCTCCTGCAGGTACCCCCAGCAGTGATCCCAAAAACGGGAACACTAACCAGGCAAATACACCTTGTATTAACCAGAAGCTTTCCCAGCTCCATTCCTTTACCTTCTTAATAGGCACATAAGAACTGGACTGGCAAAAGCTACCGATGGCTATAATCAATAAGCCAATTAGAATATCCATAACTTACCGTTTAGAAGTTACTTCCGCTTCGTACTTTTCGATTTCTGCAATGAAATCTTCGCCTACCGGCACATTGTTCTTTAAGCAGAACATATCCCATACCGCATTCCATGGAAGAGCTTTCTCTTCTTCAAGCAGAGCCAGACGCTGGAAGCCCTGACCGTTAGCTTCGTATTCACGCAACTTGGCAATCGGCTCAAGCAAAGCACGTGTCATACATTTCTGAGCAGCACGGCTACCGATAACGTAAGCACCGATACGGTTGATAGAAGCATCGAAATAGTCGAGACCGTAGTGTACGCGTTCCAATGCACCGCAACGAACAATTTCACTGAACAGTTCCATTGTAGGATCATCCATAATGGTTACGTGGTCGGAATCCCAACGAACCGGACGGCTTACGTGCAACATCAATTCGGGCACATAAAGCAAAAGAGAAGATACTTTGTCGGCAACACTTTCAGTCGGATGGAAGTGACCGGTATCCAAAGTTACCATCTTGTTACGGGATGCGCCATAACCGATGTAGAAGTCATTGGAACCTACTGTATAGCTTTCCAGACCGATACCGAATACTTTTGATTCAATACAGTCTTTCATGTTTTTATATTCAGTAGCAAATATCTGATCCAGAGAATCTTTCAACAATGCACGATATTTCATGCGGTTTACAGTGATATCCTTGCTTCCGTCATGTACCCAAAGATTCATGATACACGGGTCACCCTGCGCCTTACCCATTTCTTCGGCAACGGCACGACAACGTTTGGTATGCTCAATCCAGAACTGACGGATGCCCTCATCCGGATTAGACAGTGACAAATCACCAGATTTCGGATGTGAGAATGAAGTAGAGTTAAAATCGAGTTTCATGTTATGCTCTTTACCCCATTCAATCCAGCTCTTGAAATGTTCAGGCTCTACCTGATCGCGGTCTACCACTTTACCTTGAAAATCTCCGTAGATTTCGTGCAGGTTCAAACGGTGTGTACCCGGAATATAAGAAGCGGCTTTCAGAATGTCGGCACACAGTTCATCTATATTGCGAGCTTTGCCCGGATAATTACCGGTTGCCTGAATACCTCCGCTCAGTGCACCTGCCTGCACTTCAAATCCCGTTACATCATCAGCCTGCCAGCAATGAAGTGACAAGTGGAAGTCCTGCATGGTTTTCAGTACCTCTTCAGTATCTACACCTACTGCTGCATAGCGTTCAACAGCAATCTCATACGCTTTCTGGATCATTTCTTCTTTTTTCATGATATTCTATTATTAAAAGTTAATATTATTCTGTCGGTTATTTCTTGATTCTCCGGAATTTATCGAACGCAGTTTTTAAAATGGATATAAGCCGCATCCCAGGCTGCCATATCCTGTGGGTGATAAGTCTTCAACGGAATTGAACGGCTTATCAACTGACGCATACCGGCAACATCCGTCGCCTCTCCCACCGTCATTGCCTGAATCATGACATTACCGATAGCTGTAGCCTCAGACGGTCCTGCCACAACCGGAATGCCGATAGCATTGGCAGTGAACTGATTCAACAAGTCATTACGGCTACCGCCACCGATCACATGCAGAGTTTCGATAGGACGAGGAGAAAGCGCACGCAAGTTCTCCAACACCTGACGGTAACGCAAAGCCAGACTCTCAAAGATACAACGTACTATTTGTCCACGTTGCTCAGGAACCGGCTGCCCAGTAGTCCGGCAATATTCACAAATAGCCTGTTCCATATCCGCAGGATTTGCAAAACAGTCGTCATCCGGATTGATTAAACTACGGAATGGTTCACACGAATCCGCTTCGGTAATTAATTCCGGATAGCTTGTATCTCCCCAATTCAGACGGCAACGTTCCAGCAACCACATTCCACAAATATTCTTCAAAAGGCGAATTGTGCCTTCTACGCCACCTTCATTCGTAAAATTCAAAGCCTCTGTTTCAGCAGTAATCACCGGTGCATCTGTTTCCACCCCCATCAGCGACCAAGTACCGCTACTCAAATATGCGAAATTACGATCAAGTGCGGGAACAGCTGCTACAGCAGATCCGGTATCATGTCCGGCCACCGCAATCACAGGAATTGCCCCCAATCCTGTTATCTTTTGCACTTCTTCAGTCAATGTTCCTATCTTCTCACCCGGGAAGACAAAACGACCGAAATTCTCTTCTTTCAGTCCGACTGCTTTCAGCAACTCCGGTTCCAAACGGCGTGTCTGCGCATTCACCAACTGGGCTGTCGAAGCAATCGTATACTCCGTCACCATCTCTCCGGTAAGCATATAACTCAACGCATCCGGCATAAACAGAACTTTGTCTGCTGCCTCCAATGCACTGTCATGATTGCGACGCAAAGTATCTAATTGGAAAAGTGAATTAAAATTCATTACCTGAATACCAGTTTTACCATATACCTCGCTACGGGAGATACGAGAGAAAAAGGCTTCCGGTGCTCCTACCGTATGCGGATCACGATATGCATAAGGCTGGCGAAGCAGGTTTCCGTCTTTTCCAAGGAGGACGAAATCTACTCCCCATGTATCTATACCGATAGAAGCAATAGATTCGCCACGGTGAGCTACCAATTTCAATCCGTCGATAATGTGACGGTATAATGCATAAATATCCCAATAGAAATGTCCACCTACTTCAATCAGGTGGTTAGGAAAGCGATTAATCTCTTCCAGATTTAATCCGCCTTCAATAAAAGTTCCTAAGATTGTACGGCCGCTCGTTGCGCCCAGGTCGACTGCAAAAAAGTTCTGTTTCATGGTATTTTGTCTATATATTTAAGGTATCCATTTACCTACATTGCAAAGATAGGCGGTTCCTTCCTCCTTTTCCTTACACATTTTGATAGAAAGGATGTGCATTTTGACACAAATCTGCATAGCCAAACCTTACATCAGTATAAATTTTACTTTTTATGCAAAAAAAGCATGATTTATGCATGTTTTCTCCGAAATAATGCATAATTTTGCGCCATTCTTAGAATAATTATGCAATGAAGAAGAAAGCAAATCGGTTAGACGCCATCAAAATGATAATCTCAAGCAAGGAAGTCGGTTCGCAGGAAGAACTGCTGCAAGAGCTGAACCGCGAAGGCTTCGAACTGACACAGGCCACCCTCTCCCGCGACTTGAAACAATTGAAAGTAGCCAAGGCTGCCAGTATGAACGGAAAGTACGTATATGTACTGCCGAACAACATTATGTATAAACGTTCTACCGACCAGAGTGCCGGTGAAATGTTACGCAACAACGGATTTATCTCTTTGCAGTTTTCCGGTAACATCGCCGTTATCCGCACCCGTCCCGGTTATGCCAGCAGCATGGCTTATGACATCGACAACAATGAATTCAGTGAAATTCTGGGAACCATTGCCGGTGACGATACGATCATGTTGGTGTTGCGTGAAGGAGTTGCAACCAGTAAAATACGTCAGCTTCTGTCACTCATCATTCCCAATATCGAATAATTATACCTATTATTATATAATAAAGAAATGGACACTCAACAAATAGATGTTATGGTAGCCGACGCCTCACATGAGGTTTACGTTGACACTATTTTGGAAACTATCAGAAATGCTGCTGCCGTACGAGGAACCGGAATCGCAGAGCGCACACACGAATACGTAGCGACTAAAATGAAAGAGGGCAAAGCAATAATCGCGCTCTGTGGCGACACATTCGCAGGTTTCACCTATATCGAATCATGGGGAAACAAGCAATACGTAGCAACCTCCGGTCTGATTGTACATCCCGATTTTCGCGGATTAGGATTGGCAAAGCGCATCAAACAAGCATCTTTCCAACTGGCACGTCTCCGATGGCCGAAAGCTAAGATTTTCAGTCTGACATCCGGAGCCGCAGTGATGAAAATGAACACCGAACTAGGATATGTCCCCGTCACTTTCAATGAACTGACAGACGACGAGGCTTTCTGGAAAGGATGCGAAGGCTGCACCAACCACGATATACTGGTGGCTAAAAACCGTAAGTTCTGCATCTGCACAGCCATGCTGTACGATCCGACAGACCCGCGGAACATAAAAAAAGAACAAGAAAGAAATAACATTTAATATATACAGCACTATGGAAGAAAAGAAAAAAAAAGTAGTGGTGGCATTCAGCGGCGGACTGGACACATCGTTCACCGTCATGTACCTCGCTAAAGAAAAAGGTTACGAAGTATATGCAGCTTGTGCCAATACGGGCGGTTTCAGCGAAGAACAGCTGAAGACAAACGAAGAAAACGCCTACAAACTGGGAGCAGTGAAATATGTAACATTGGACGTTACTCAGGAATACTACGAAAAGAGTCTGAAATATATGGTTTTCGGAAATGTGCTGCGTAATGGTACTTACCCGATTTCCGTCAGCTCGGAACGTATCTTCCAGGCGTTGGCCATCGCACGTTATGCCAACGAAATCGGTGCGGATGCCATTGCCCACGGTTCTACCGGAGCAGGTAACGACCAGATTCGTTTTGACATGACTTTCCTTGTACTGGCTCCGAATGTAGAAATCATCACGCTGACCCGTGATATGGCATTGAGCCGTCAGGAAGAAATCGACTATCTGAACAAACATGGTTTCAGTGCAGACTTTACCAAGCTGAAATACTCTTATAACGTAGGTTTGTGGGGTACATCCATCTGTGGTGGCGAAATCCTCGACTCCGCACAGGGATTACCGGAAACAGCCTATCTGAAACATGTGGAAAAAGAAGGCAGCGAACAACTCCGTCTCACTTTCGAAAAGGGAGAACTGAAAGCTGTCAACGACGAAACATTCGACGATCCGATCAAAGCGATACAAAAAGTAGAAGAAATCGGTGCGGCATACGGTATCGGACGCGATATGCACGTAGGCGACACGATTATCGGTATCAAAGGCCGTGTAGGTTTCGAAGCAGCAGCTCCGATGTTGATTATCGGTGCCCACCGCTTCCTCGAGAAATACACATTGAGCAAATGGCAGCAATACTGGAAAGATCAGGTAGCCAACTGGTACGGAATGTTCCTCCACGAAAGCCAGTATCTCGAACCGGTAATGCGTGATATCGAAGCTATGCTTCAGGAAAGCCAACGTAACGTTAACGGTACGGCAATCCTCGAACTCCGTCCGCTTTCTTTCTCTACCGTTGGCGTAGAATCGGAAGATGACCTCGTGAAAACGAAGTTTGGCGAATATGGCGAGATGCAGAAAGGCTGGACAGCCGAAGACGCCAAAGGCTTTATCAAAGTCACTTCTACTCCGCTACGTGTTTACTATAATAACCACAAAGACGAAGAGATATGATTAAAGCAGGAATCATTGGTGGCGCAGGATATACAGCAGGCGAATTAATCCGTCTGCTGCTCAACCATCCGGAAACTGAAATCGTATTTATCAACAGCAGCAGTAATGCCGGAAACAAAATTACCGACGTACACGAAGGACTATACGGAGAAACAGACCTGAGATTTACCGACCAGTTACCCCTGGACGCTATCGACGTGCTTTTCTTCTGTACTGCCCACGGCGACACGAAGAAATTTATGGAAAGCCACAACGTGCCGGAAGATTTGAAGATCATCGACCTCTCGATGGATTATCGTATCAAGAGTGACGATCATGATTTCATCTATGGTCTGCCGGAACTGAACCGCCGTGCTACCTGTACGGCGAAGCATGTAGCCAATCCCGGTTGTTTTGCCACCTGCATCCAGCTAGGTTTGCTTCCGCTGGCCAAGAATCTGATGTTAACAGACGATGTTTCAGTTAATGCTATCACCGGAAGTACCGGTGCCGGCGTGAAACCCTCGGCCACGACCCACTTCAGCTGGCGGGCCTCGAACCTCTCGGTCTACAAGGCCTTCACGCATCAACACCTGAAGGAGATCGGACGCAATCTGCAGCTGATGGAGCCCTCATTCAACAGCGAGATCAACTTCGTGCCGATGCGCGGCGACTTTACGCGCGGCATTCTGGCCAGCGTCTACACCTCCTGTCCGCTCGACGAGGCCGAAGCCCGGCAACTCTATGCCGACTGCTATGCCACGGCCGCCTTCACCCACGCCGTAGAGCACGATGTCGACCTCAAACAGGTCGTCAACACCAACAAGGCCCTCGTGCAGGTGGCCAAGCACGGCTCGAAACTGCATGCCGTCTCGGTCGTCGACAACCTGCTGAAGGGTGCCTCGGGACAGGCCGTGCAGAACATGAACCTCATGTTCGGGCTCGACGAGCGCGAAGGATTGCGTCTGAAGGCCAGCGCCTTCTAACGAGGGGAGAGGCACGAAGCCGGGAGCATAAGCCGAACGTCTGCGTGGGGATCCGGGGGATCCGAAGCGAGGTAACGGCCCGGGCGACACGGCCGAATGGCACAACAGGGTAACACGGCCGGGCGACACGGCCCCGGACAACACGACCCCGGGCGGCACGACCGCTCCCGAAAACGAAAACAACAGAACTTTCATCATGGAACTATTCAACGTATATTCACTCTATCCGATCGAGCCGGTGCGGGGCAAGGGGTGCTTCGTCTACGACGAGCAGGGTACCGAATACCTCGACCTCTACGGCGGTCATGCCGTCATCTCGATCGGCCACGCACAGCCCGACTACGTCAAGGCCGTCTCGGAGCAGGTCGGCCGGCTGGGCTTCTACTCCAACTCGGTGCAGAACTCGCTGCAGGTCGAACTCGCCCACCGGCTGGGCCGCGTCTCGGGATATGACGACTACCGGCTCTTCCTCTGCAACTCGGGCGCCGAGGCCAACGAAAACGCCCTGAAGCTCGCCTCGTTCCATACGGGCCGCAGCAAGGTGCTGGCCATCGAGCGGGCCTTCCACGGCCGCACG
>ENA-ORRU01002289-ORRU01002289.1-human-gut-metagenome-genome-assembly--contig:-NODE-2289-length-10220-cov-13.587211_pt1 | contig 10220 bp, 5 predicted proteins | sample MGYA00242184_ERZ509151 | MGnify/ENA primary metagenome ERZ509151 (study PRJEB26280, sample SAMEA2338667) | human gut metagenome | biome: human gut; feature: human-associated habitat; material: faeces... | reverse complement strand
TCCGATTTCTAAAAATCAAATTCAAAATGCTTGTTGGGCTGTGCCCAAACCCCTTATGTTCTGCATCCGGTGGATGCAGGCTGCGCATTCCTGCGGAACGCTTCTATTGCGTGTCAATGCACACTCTCCCTGAAAATTCCGAATGCTTTTTGGTGTAAGCGTCAATGGCGCAGTCATGGCATCCGTGGTAAAATGAATGCGTTGTGTGCCTGACACACGAAAAAGAGAGGACGGATGCAGAGATGGAACAGCTTTACCTGATGCCCGGTGAGGAACGCTACACGAAATTTCAGGACGAAAACGGCGTACCGAAAGTTCGGTATACTTACTGTTCGCTGCACGGCAGACTGTTCAATTGCACTTGCAAAACCATGGATGAAGCCCAGCGGTTGTGCGAGGACTGGCTCGTAACACAAGATCGCTGCTATATAAACTAAAAAAGACCGCCGAGAACCGACCATAAAAGGTCAGGCTCTCGGCGGTCTTGGCTTATCGGATTTGCTCTTTTTCTTTGCTGTCCTTTTCCTCCGCAAAGAACAGTTCCACATTCTTCTGCGCTTTTACGATGTCCTGCATCTCATCCCGCGCCTTTCGGTACTCTGGGTAGAGTGCTTTTTTCTTGGTGAGCAAAGCCGAATACTCTGCATTCAGGTCTTTCACTTTGGGCAGCTTTTTCAGGCCAGATTCATTGAAAGCGGCTTTCGCCGTCTTATGCAGCGTGACTTCTTCCCGGTGCGCTTCCAAAAATTTGGAGCAGTACCCGGATTTACGGTAAGCATCGTATACAGGCCGGGTCTTGGCATAGTTGACGATGTGCGCCCGGAGGACGGCGATTTCTGCCATACGCTTCTCGGCGGCCTTGATGGAATCGCCCAGTTTGTGATAGCGAGAAAGTGCAGCATCAGCACGCTCTTTCAGCTCATCCGCACTGCCGATTTTCTGCTCCTGCAAAAAAATCAGCGTTTTGGACATCTCTTTCAGGTTATGCTTCTTCGCCCAACGCTCGTATCCACCGCCCTTGCCCTCGGCAAGTTTTGCTTGAATGTCAACCAGCAACTGGAACGGCTGCTCTTTGGGAGGTTGCTTCTGATGTGGGCGGTGTTCGGCTTTTCCGGCAATGACTGCTTTGATTTCATCCTCGCTGTACCCGGCACCCAGTGTCTTGAACCGGATAAAGCGTTTCTGCCGTGCGCCTTTAACGGAAGTGTATTTGCCGCGTTTGATTTCATAGCCCTGCTGTTCCAGTTTTTGCAGAAAATCTTCGTAGTCGGTGGGCTTCTGCTGCAAAATCTCGTCGATTACACTGCACAGCCGGTCGCGGTTGCTTTCCTTTGGGGGGTAAGTGATGCGCTTCTGCCGTTCCCGGTAAGGCTTCTTTTCAATGACTGACAGCTGATGCTCCAGACAAATCAGGTCGCTCAACCGCTGCACTGCCAGACCGGAAAAGAAAAAATCCCGGAATTTTCTTGTGCCGTCCAGAGTGGTCGAGTTATAGATAATGTGATTGTGGATGTGTTCCCGATCGGTATGCGTTGCAACGATAAAAGCGTGTTTGCCTTTCAGAAACCGGGAGGCCAACTCATAACCGATGCGGTTTGCTTCTTCAGCCGTAATTTCACCAGGCCGGAAAGATTGCCGTATCTGATAGGCGATAATGTTACTTTTTTGGCTGCGCCCGGTGGCCTGCTCGTACAGCTTTTTTGTGAGCATGAACTCCTCGTCCACAGTAAGCGGGCTGCATTGATAGCTGCTGACAAGTTCGCCTTTTTCAGTCTTGTCAGGATTCTGTGCATAGTTGGTGCGGTCTTTCAGGCAGGCGGCAATAGATTTTCCTTTGTGCTGATGCAGTGCGATCAGACGAGTAGCAGCCAGAGCAGATCACCTCCTAAATGAAAAAGCCGCCCGAAGGCGGCAAGAAGATTCAAAATCAAATCAGGTCCCGGAGCCAACCGCTGAATTTCTCAACGCCCTCCACCATTGCAGTTGCGCCGACAAAAAGGACAAAGCAGAGAAATTCGGCAACCAGCAGAATCAGAAATTGATCCCAAGTCTGGCGGTAGACGGTGTAGATGCCGCAGCCAAAGATATACAGCATCAACGGCGCGACAACATAGCTGGACAGAGTAAGCAGCCACTTTGCCATCAGAGCCAGAAAAGCCACGAACAGAGAGATCGGGGCAAGCATCATCTTGAATAAAAACCTCATATCAAACACCAGCCTTTCTTTTTCGCCCCTATTATAAAGGTATCGCCCCTTGCCTTGCAAGGATGTCAACCGTTATGTAAACCCGCAGCCTCCTACTGCGGGAAATTTTTTAGAGTTCGGTGAGTTTGGCGAGAAGTTGCTTGCCAATAGCTATCAGCTCATCCAACCGACTACGCAAGTCCTCTAAATCGGCGGCATAGAACTGCCCGCTTTCATTGGCCCGTTTCGCCACCTGATTCAGGTTGTTGCTGCAATTCTGAAGAAGGTACGCCATCCGACGCAGCTGTGGTAAATCAAGATTCAGGCAGTAACCATCCAGAGCCATTTTTCGCAGATAAGAGCCAATGCTCAAAATACCGCAACTTTCCATCTTCTGACGAATGCGTTCCAGTTCGACTTTGCTGACCCGGAAATGGAGCTGCTGGTCGCGACGGTCGTTCACCGGGCATCACCATCCTTATCCAAGTAAGATTTGAATGGTCGGACAGGCTCCACTTTATCAGCCTTTTCTTCCAGAGCTGCCAGCACAGAGGGGCGGGCATCCGGCTTTTCTTCCGCTTCGGGTTCTGTCCGGCTGGACTGATGCTCCATGTTCAACAGCGCATCCAATTCTGCAAGGCGGGCAGACTTGGTTTGCAGTTCTTCCTCCTGCGCAAACGGCTTGGCGATTTCAACCTCTGCAGCCTGCTTCTGCTGTTCCAGAGAATCCAGTGCGGCCTCAGCATCGGCAATGCGGTCGGCAAAATTGCCGATGGCATTGTCCAGACGGACGATGTTGCCGCGAGGGTCATCGCCCAGCGGTACCGGATAACTCAGCTCGCCGCGGAGAACGATTTGATGCTCATTCTTGAAACTGTCAAAGCGAATGTTCAGCTCAAAGCCGCGATAGGTGCCCAGCAGCATCATATCCGCATTCGGCATCTCCTTGCAGGCGAGCATCAGCCGCTCACCAGCTGCTTTTTTCTCATCGAACACCATGCCCTTGATCGTCATGCCGCAGAAGTTCTCCTTATCCTGCGGGTGTGCGTCTGCGATTTGGGCATCGTTTTTCAGAGCCGCAATACGGTTCTTCGCTTTCTGAATTTCCTCCGGGTAATGCTTGAGCAGCTTATCTTCCAGACGATATTTTTGGTTCTGGTAATCCGAGCGCAGCACCTTGAGCCTTGCTACCTGCACATCCAGATCCATCTTTTCCCGGATGCGCGGGTCGCCTGCGCATAGGGCCTTGACCTCGGCATACGAAAGAGCCTGCTCATCCACATCATCACAGGAGCGCATCGGAGATTTGCTCGTCATGATCTGCGAAATAAACTTCTGCTTGTTTTCCAGCGTTTGCCAGAGGTAGGCGTCGAATGTCCCCTCCGTGACGTAATTATAGACGTAAACTTGTTTGTTTTTGTTGCCCTGACGGATGATTCGGCCGTTGCGTTGGGTCATATCGGACGGTCGCCAGCCTACATCCAGATGATGCACGGCCACCAGCAGGGTCTGGACATTGGTGCCTGCGCCCATCTTTGCAGTGCTGCCCAGCAGGACACGCACCTTGCCGCTGCGGACTTTGGAGAACAAATCCGCTTTCTTACCTTCAGTATCAGCGTTGTGGATGAACTCGACCTCCGATTCCGGCACCCCGGCGGCAAGCAGCTTTGTGCGAATATCATCGTAGACATTGAACGAGCCGTCTCCCTTGGGCGTGGACATATCGCAGAAAATCAGCTGCGTCAGATTATCCTCTTTGGTTTCGTTCCAGATACGCAGAACATTGTCGACACAGGCATTCAGCTTGCTGTCCGGGTCATCCGGGGTGAGCGGATTCATCAGCCGCTGGTCAAGGCCGATTTTACGTCCGTCCGAGGTGATCTTCAGCATATTGTCCACCGAGGGGTCAACCGCACGGCTATGCACCTCAGCAGCACGTTCGCTCAGGGATTTCACCATGTCCTGCTGGATTTCCGAGGGTTTGACCACGACAGTTTCAAACTTGGCTTCCGGAACAGGCAGATGCAACTGGTCGGAAGTCTTGATGTCCGCTGCCTCCTTGAACATATTCATCAGCTCCGGCAGGTTAAAGAACTTGGCAAAACGTGTGCGCGCACGGTAGCCGGTTCCTTCCGGCGCAAGCTCAATGGCCGTGGTGGTCTCGCCAAACGTAGAAGCCCATGCATCAAAGTGGGGCAGTTGTTTCTGCTGGAGAGTGCTGTACTGCAAATAGCGCATCAGTGTGTACATTTCCGTCATGGAGTTGCTGATGGGCGTTCCCGTTGCGAAAATCACGCCGCGCCCGCCAGTCACTTCATCCAGATAACGACACTTGCCGAACATATCGCTGGACTTCTGTGCTTCGGAGGTAGAAAGGCCAGCAACATTGCGCATCTTGGTGTAAAGATATAGGTTCTTGTAGTTCTGGCTCTCGTCCACAAATAACCTATCTACGCCTAATTGTTCAAATGTGACCACATCATCCTTGCGGTCGGTGGACTGTAGCTTTTTCAGTTTCACCTCCAGTGTTTTCCGTGTCTTTTCCATCTGTTTCACGGTAAAATGCTCACCGGACTGTTCCTTGGCCTCTGCAATGGCTTTTTCGATTTCCTCGATCTGATCTTCGATGATCCGTGCCTGCCGTTCCGCAGAAAGAGGGATTTTCTCAAACTGCGAGTGGCCGATAATGACGGCATCGTAGTCGCCGGTTGCGATGCGGGCGCAAAAACGCTTTCGATTGGCGGGTTCAAAGTCTTTCTTGCTGGTAACGAGCAGCTTTGCATTGGGGTATAGCCGCAGGAACTCGCTGGCCCACTGCTCGGTCAGATGGTTGGGTACCACGAACAGGCTTTTCTGACACAGGCCCAAACGCTTAGATTCCATTGCCGAAGCTGCCATCTCAAAACTTTTGCCGGCACCCACCTCGTGGGCGAGCAGGGTGTTCCCACCATAAAGCACATGAGCAACTGCATTGCGCTGATGTTCCCGCAGATTGATCTCCGGGTTCATACCGACAAAATGGATATGGCTTCCGTCATACTCGCGGGGCCGGGTACTATTGAACAACTCGTTATACTGCTTCACCAGCAGATTCCGCCGCTGCGGGTCTTGCCAAACCCAGCCTGCAAAGGTATCCTTGATGGCCTGCTGCTTCTGCTGGGCAAGCATCGTCTCCTTCTGGTTCAGGACACGCCGCTCTTTACCATCCTCCTCAATGATATCATAAATGCGGCAGTCCCGCAAATTCAAGGTGTCCTCCAAAATCTTGTAGGCGTTGGCCCGGTGGGTGCCGTAGGTTTCGGTGGACATGATATCATACATTCCGGCGGCAGATTTGTTGCCGATGCGCCATTCGGACGTAAATGGAGAGTAGCGGACTTGGATCAGGTTGTTATAGCGGATGCGGTAGGGCGGCTGAAAAGTCTCCATCATAAACTGCTGCACAATGGCGGGATTCAGCCATGTGGCACCCAGTCGGATGTCGATTTCTGATGCTTCAAGGTCCTTCGGCTGCGCTTTGGTCAAAGCCTCCACATTGATCTTGAACTCCGGGTGGCTTTCAGCGGCAAGCTGAGCCATGCGCAGTTTATTCCGCACATTGCCGGAAAGATACTCGTCCGCAGTCTGCCAGCCTGCTTCCGGCTCATCTGCATCCGCAGAAGGGTCTTTGAAAATCACGCCTTGCAGCTCTGTGGTAATACGCTCATAATCGCCGGGAGAGCCGAGAAGTTCCGCCATATAGGGCAGATCAACACGGCCATGTTCTCCAATGGACACTGCCAGTGCTTCGCTGGGGGTGTCCACGCTGGTGACCGTGTGCTCTGGGCGAATCGTTCGCTTGGTGAACATATCCGCCTTGCTTTTGAGCTGTTTATTCTCATCGAGATTTTCCAAAGAGCAGAGCAGATAGTAGGAAGAATCATCCTCAAACAAACGCCCATTTTTGCGGTCGTTGAGCAGACCGTATTTTGCGGTAAAAGCGTCATAAGCTGTGTTCAGCTTTGCTTGGGTTGCCTTAATGTCCTCATCCGGGTAATCGTCCAGCTGCTCCTGAATCAGCTGGTTGACGATCTGCCGCAGTTCCACCATGCCGGTGACACGGGCTTTGGCATTATCGGACAACTCCACCTGCGTCATAATCGAATTTTCTCGGTAGTACACCTCACCGTCCACCACGGTGTAGGAGAAGTTTTTTACATCCGGGTCAGCCGGGAGAATATGCTTCTCGTTTTCGGCATCCGCAATATCTGGTGTTTCCACCTCAGCTTCGGTGTATTGCCCCTCAATATGCTGTACCACCTCGGCAAGCTGGTCGGCAAGGTTTGCGCCCTCGATGGGCGCAACGGTCAGGTCATGACCATACTGGGTGCTTTCCAGCGTAAGCTGCCCCAGCACCATCTCCGGGTGGTCTACGAAATACTGGTTGATGGCAAAACCATCTTCGGTCTTGCCAAGCTGCACCCAGTCCGGCTCGTGGTCGATGGGGCGGTCACGCTTTTGCAAAAAGATAATGTCCGAAACCACTTCGGTGCCTGCATTTGCCTTAAACGCATTGTTGGGCAGACGGATGGCACCCAGCAAATCGGCTCGTTCTGCCATGTGCTTGCGGGCGGTGCTGTCCTTGCTGTCCATGGTATAGCGAGAAGTCACAAACGCCACGATGCCGCCCGGACGCACTTGGTCGATGGTTTTCGCAAAGAAATAATTGTGGATGGAGAATCCCAGTTTGTTGTACGCCTTATCGTTGACCTTGTACTGACCAAAGGGCACGTTGCCCACCGCCAGATCGTAGAAATCACGGCGGTCGGTGGTCTCAAAGCCTGCCACGGTAATGTCGGCCTGCGGATACAGTTTTTTCGCAATGCGCCCGGTGATGCTGTCCAGTTCCACGCCGTACAGCCGACTGTCTGCCATGCTGTCCGGCAGCATTCCAAAGAAGTTGCCCACGCCCATACTAGCTTCCAGAATGTTACCGCTGTGGAAACCCATGCGCTCCACGGCATCGTAGATACTACGGATGACGGTAGGGCTGGTATAGTGGGCGTTCAGGGTGCTGGAACGGGCAGCAGCGTACTCATCCTCGGAGAGCAGCCCCTTCAACTCTGCATATTCCTTTGCCCAACTATCTTTGCCGGGGTCAAAGGCATCCGCCAGACCGCCCCAGCCCACATACTGGGAAAGCACCTGCTGTTCCTCGGCAGTGGCACCTCGGTGCTCCTGTTCCAGCTTGAACAGGGTGCGGATGGCTTCAATGTTCCGGGCATATTTCTGCTTTGCGCCGCCCTCGCCCAGATGGTCGTCCGTGATACGGAAGTTTCCGGCAGGCTCCGGCGCAGGTTCAGCATTCAGGGCTTCATCCAAGGCAGCGGCATCTGGGAAGGTCTGCACCTTTCCGTCCATCACGGCAGAAATGGGCAGCGCATCCAGTTCTTCGTCCGTCAGCTCCGGCATGACCTGCCGCAGACCGTCCTCGAATTGTTGCTTATTGATTACTTCGTTATCCCACGACTGTCCCTGTGCGCTGGTGTCAATGCGAACATCCGTTTCGCCTACATAGCCGATTTTGCCTTCGATGGTTCGGGTAGGAAGGTCAACGATAACATTGTCACCGACCTTGTAATCGGGTAGGGGGTGTTCCATCACTTCCTGTTCCTGCTCGTACAACTCCCGGACAAGAGCCAGCGGTTCCTCCCGGAAAATTGGCATCCGCATTTCTGCCAGTGCCACATCCTGCAGGGTAACGCTGTCCTTATCAAAGTTTACTGTATCCACCCGGAAAGCGCGCCCCTCCATGTGGATGGTAGCACCCAGCGGCAGATAATCCTCCCGGCGCAGATACTTGGTTTGGTGGTGGGTGCCGTCCTCGTTCAGCCCGGCAAGGTAGATGTTCTCGCCGCACTGCCACAGTTGTTTGGCACGGTATGCCCACTGGTCGCGGGGAAAGCCGATGACCGGGACGGTGCCCAGTGCTGTTTCTTTTTCCAGAAGTTTGCCGCCCAGAAGTTCACTGACTTTTTGCGCGTCATCTGCGTAAAACTCAAACTGTCCGTTCTGCTCAAAGCCCACCAGCGCATCCGGGTGCTGCTCCTTCAGGGCATTGTACTCGGTGGCGGCATCCAGCGGCAGCAGTGCAGGGCGTTCCTCCACTTTGCTGTGGTAGTGCTCCAATTCCTCATCCGTGACGCTGACCAGTTCCGAAAAGTCCAAAGCTTCCAGCTCGGTTTCGGTCAGGTCTTCCAGACTTTCGTACTGCCGCTCGTCGATCAGCACTTCACCCAGATACCGTTCCACCCGGTATCCCACCAAATCCACATTAACTTGAATGGGAATATCCTCATCGGTGGCGTGGGTGTAGGCAATGCCGATCTTGGACAGGTCGGAAAAGTCCGGCTCGGAGTCGTACTCCTCCTGACAAAACTCCCGGATCAGGTTTTTGGCATGGGTCAAGGTAGCATCTGGCTCTACGGTGATAGGCACAGAGGGCGCGTAATGCTCCTTCTCTTTGTCCGTCAGGTAACGGTCGGACTGGATCATCAGGTCGATATACTTTTCCACCTGCGTCCAGCTTAACGTGAATTTCTTGTGTTCGGGGTAATGGTCAAATTCCATTCCTCTCCCGTCGTGGTTGACAAACCCTCTGCTGCCATCCAGATAATCGTGGGAGTTCCCACCGATGCCGTATTCCTTTGCCAGTGCCTTGGCACGGAGGTTGCGGTCTGGCTGGGTCTGGTACAGTGCCATAATGCGCTGTTTACCGCCCATAAATCCCGAACCGTGCTTGCGCAGTTCGTTCTCAATTTCCGCTTGAGATAACGAAAAAGCGGAGGGCGTTTTTTCGCTCTCCGCTTGGTCGATTTTTTCAATTTGCTGGGCTTCGGTGGGGATGTTCGCATCCAGAAAACTTAGCTGTAGATCAGCTCCGTCAGCACCAGTTCCTCTGCCTGTGCTTTCAGGCTGTTCATGTGCTGCACCCACATCAGTTGATTCTGCGCTTTGTCCGGGGCTGGGTCCTGCTTCAGAAGCTGCTCCATGGTCTGCTGCATCCGGCTCTCTGCCGTCTGCTCCAGTTCCATCAGATGCGGGTACAGCGTCCCGTTCAGGAGCATCGAATTGTACAGTACCGGGCGATACTGCTTCAGGTAATTCCGGCGCATCCTGCCGTACTTGCCCAGCGGGGTCTTCGGCTGGCTGAGGGTCAGGTTCGGGAGCTGGTAATCCCCGATCTTCGTGTAATTCAGACTGCTGCTCATATTCTTCCATCCTTTCTACGTTTCGGCGGCGGGTCGTGGTTTTCACCGTCCGCTCGATTTTGCGTAAGACCTCGCGGCTGATGTCGCTGGTAGCGGCACCCAGCGCATAGACTGCATCGGGTGTGGAAAAGGTGTGGATGGCCTGAAAGTCATCCTTGTCAAAGTAGCCTTCCGGTTCAAACCCGCATCGTTCTAATAGAGTGTAGGTGACGCTCATTGTCGCAGCGGCCTTGAACTGAAGTTCCTTTCCGCTACTATCATAATCATCAAAGAAAGAGCCGTCAACGATGTTGAGGATGTCGCCGCTGTTGTTGTCCCAATAATCGTTCACCAGCTTCTCCGCAATATTTACGAGCTGCTGGCTGAGCCGTTCATGGCTGATGCCGTATTCTGCGGTCAGCATCTCAGACACCGGCTTGAAAAGGTCGTCATTCATTTCCCATCGTTCCGGGTCGCGAGAATTGCGCCGTACTCCGGTGTCCGACACATCAAACACATAGTGCAGACGCGGGTATCCGCTGGATTCGTCCAACAGGGCGATGCCCTTGGAGCCACGCCGGACATACCGGTTCATGCGGTTGTTCCAGATGTCGTAATCGGCGCAGGCTGTGGCATCGGGTCGCTGAGCGTAGATCATCAACTGGTCCGGGAAACTGTACTTGTACAGCCGGGATGCTGTGGTCAGGTAGTCCGTCCAGCTTTCCCAGTACCGTGTCAGACCGTTTGCCGTGCGCTGGGCAAGGGCAAGATATTCTTCGGTTTTGCTTGGCATTTTAGCCTCCTTC
>ENA-ORRU01002287-ORRU01002287.1-human-gut-metagenome-genome-assembly--contig:-NODE-2287-length-10225-cov-2.329892_pt1 | contig 10225 bp, 6 predicted proteins | sample MGYA00242184_ERZ509151 | MGnify/ENA primary metagenome ERZ509151 (study PRJEB26280, sample SAMEA2338667) | human gut metagenome | biome: human gut; feature: human-associated habitat; material: faeces... | reverse complement strand
TCTTCTAGTCCTCTTCTTCTTATTTCATTTAAGCTACTTATTGGAACAATTATACTTTCATCCATTTTTATATTAATATTTTCAATTTTAAAAATCGTATTTCCTGTTTTAGATAATTGTTCTTCAATTCTTTTACTAGTTATTCCTGCATTATCTGCTTTTTTTACAACAGAATCGCCTTCTAGCTTTACACTTATATTTGTATCTATATCTTGTAGTTCTAGTTTTATAACTTCATCCTGTTTTAGCTCTATATTGCAATTTACTTTTCTTTTTATATTTTCTTTACCTATTTTTTGATCCATTTCTTGGTTTAGTTTTATAGATACAGTTTTATACACTTTATCTTTTGGCTTTATTTTTCCTTTTATTCTACCTATTGTTACTATATCATTTGTTTTTGCCATTTTTATATTATTATTTTTTTGCATAAGCTCTGAAATTTTACAACTCGAATCTCCTATTGCTATACTGTCTCCTAAATCCAGCTCTTTGCATAATTTTATTTTTACATGTCCCTTATTTGGATTATATGATATTACTTCTCCTAAAAGAGTTCCTATATGGTTTGGTCTTTTGGTATACATCATATTTTTGCCAAGCTTTCCTTTAAGATACCCTGTGCTGAATCCACCTCTATTGAATATTTGCATTAGCATTTCCCTATCTTTTTCATCTACCACATATTCTTGGTTACTTTCTGCTAAATCAATATATTTTCTATAAATGCTTGTTACTATTCCAACATATTCTTTTGATTTCATTCTGCCTTCTATTTTAAACGACTTTACTCCTGCTTCTATTAATTCTGGTAAAATATCTAATGTACATACATCTTTTGAGCTTAAAAGATATCCTTTTTCTTTCTCTTGTCCATCTTTTAATAATGAATATGGTAGTCTACAAGTTCCTGCACATTTGCCTCTGTTGCCACTTCTTCCACCTATTAAACTACTCATTAGGCATTGTCCTGAATAGCAAATACAAAGCGCACCATGAATAAATACCTCTATTTCTATATTGGTATTTTTACATATATTTTTTATTTCTTCTATTGAAAGTTCACGAGCAAGCACACATCTTGAATAACCTAGTTTTTCTATCTCTTTTACTCCGTCTAAATTGTATATTGTCATTTGAGTACTGCTATGAACCTCAAGCTTTGGAAATAGTTCCATTATTTTTTTAGCTAGTCCTAAATCCTGTACAATTACTGCATCTATTCCACTATTGTATGCAAATTCTACTAGTTTTAAGGCTTCTTCAAATTCCTTGTTTTTTATTAATATATTTAATGTTAAGTGTGTTTTTACATTGCGAAGTTTTGCATATTTAATTGCCTTTACTAGCTCTTCATCTTCAAAATTTCTACCATTAACTCTTGCATTAAATTTATCTAGTCCAAAATATACTGCATTTGCTCCATTTTGTACTGCTGAAACCAAGCACTCAAAGTCCCCTGCTGGTGATAATAACTCTATATTACTCATTTATTTTGTATCCTACTTCTTCTATTTTTTTCTTTAATACTTCATTATCTATATCCTTCGATAACTCTAAATCTACTCTTCCTGTTTTTAAGTCTACCTCTACATTATTTACTTCTTCTAATGTTAGTAATTCTTTTTTTACCGCATTTGAACAATGTTCACATTGCATTCCTTTTACATATATTGTTTTTGTCATATTTTTCACCTCTTTTTTTATTTTAAATTTTCTTAATGTTAGTGCATTTGTTACAACACATATTGAACTTAAGCTCATTGCTAATGATGCTATCATTGGGTTTAGCAATATTCCAAGTGATTTATATAGTATTCCACATGCAAGTGGAATTCCAATAGTGTTATAGAAAAATGCCCAAAACAAATTCATTTTTATATTTTTTATAACTGCTTTACTTAACCTTAATAAGTATACTACATCTGTCAAATTGCTTTTTATTAGAACAATATCTGCTGATTCTATTGCAATATCTGTTCCTGCGCCAATTGCAATTCCTACGTTTGCTCTTGAAAGTGCTGGTGAATCATTTATTCCGGTCACCTATCATTGCAACAATTTTTCCTTGTTCTTGTAAACTACGCACTTTACTTTCTTTTTCTTGTGGTAAAACTTCCGAAATAATATTATCTATTCCTACCATTTTTCCAATTGCTTGTGCTGATGTTTTATTATCTCCTGTTAGCATATATGTTTCTATTTTCAAATCTTTAAAGCCATTTATTGCTTCTATGCTTGTTTGTTTTACAGTATCTGATATTGCAATAATTCCTAGCAATTTTTCATCATCTGATACAAATATTACTGTTTTAGCTTGTTCATATAATTTTTGATATATACCTTCTGCCTCTGATAGTTTAATATTGTTTTCTTTCATCAAACTTTCATTCCCAGCAAAATAGGTATTGTTGTTTATGCTTGCTTTTATTCCTTTTCCTTCAATTGCTTCAAAATTTTGTGCTTCTAAAGCCTCAACTTCTTTTGTTTTTTCTAATATAGCTTTTGCTATTGGGTGTTCAGATTTTGATTCTATTGCTCCTACTATTTTTAGTAGTTCGCCTTCTTGCATATTGTTAAATACAAATATGTCATTTACTTGTGGTTTTCCTACTGTTATTGTTCCTGTTTTATCTAAAACTATTGCATTTATTGAATGTGCAAGTTCTAAACTTTCTGCTGATTTTATTAATATTCCATTTTCAGCAGCTTTTCCTGTGCCAACCATAATAGAAACAGGCGTAGCAAGTCCTAAAGCACAAGGGCAAGATATTACTAAAACTGATATTCCAATAGAAAGTGCAAATTCGAATGGATATCCTAATAGTAGCCAAATAATTGTAGCAATTACTGCAATTGTAATTACAATTGGTACAAACACTCCGGCTTACTTTATCTGCTAATCTTCCAATTGGTGCTTTTGAAGCACTTGCCTCTTCTACTAGTTTTATTATTTGTGATATTGTTGTGTCTTCTCCTACTTTTTCTGCTCTAAATTCTATTGCTCCATTTTTGTTAATACTTCCAGAAATTACTTTACTTCCAATTTCTTTTTTTACTGGTATATGTTCTCCTGTAATTGTTGACTCATCTATATATGTTTGACCTTTTACTATTACTCCATCTACTGCAATAGTTTCCCCTGGTTTTACAACAATTATATCTCCTACTTTTACCTGTTCTATTGGTATTTCTATTTCTTTTTGCTCTCTTAAAATTGTAACTTTTTTAGGAGTTAAATCTAATAGTTTATTAATTGCATTTGAAGTTTTATCTTTTGCTTTTTCACCGATGTCAAGTTTGGTAACCGTATTGACATCTTTATCTTCTTTGTAAGTGACTGTCACCTGTTCTCCAAGTTCACACTTTATTACATCAATAATATCTGCTACTGACACATCATAAATCGCATCAGAATCTTCCAACATCAGATAATAATGTGAATTTCCATCCAGAACCGCCTGCGCAATCTTTGTAATTTTTCCGGATATTTCTTCTTCCTTACGCGTGTCCTTTTCTTTTTCCTTCACACCATTTTTCAGAAGAAGTTCGTTATAATTCTCCTGACACTGGCTGACACTGTCCCCGATTGCAACGATCTGATATTTCTGAACATTTACCATGGCATATTTTTTAACCAGACCGGCATCGTCTTTTAATGCAACAAAATATGTCGGCTCACCCGCAATGTTCAAAAGTAATGGAAATGTTGCCTGGTATTTCAGGTTCTGCACCTGTCCTTCTGCGGATGACATTGCAGAAGATTCTGTTGCACCTTCTACTTTATAATATTTCGTCTCCATTGTACGCTGATTTGCCAGAACAAATCCAACATTTGACTGATCTCCGTTTACAGAAGTAACTCCGGTATACATCCACACATCATCATTTAATGCCAGATAGTTATAACCGTCCGTTGTCTCCAGACAGTCTTTCTGACTCAGCACACTGTTAAAGAATCCGTGTTTTAATTTTCCATAATAATCAAATAAATTTACTAATAAGTCTGCGGAATATACACGGTCTACCCACTGTGGAACATTTCCGACATCATATGTCTTTGTTTTTCCCGTCACAGCATTACAGATTACTACTTTTCCTACTGTTTCACCACCAAATAATCCAATGTTGAATTTCTTTACCGGTGCGATCCAATATGGATCTCCATTTTCATCAATCTCAAAGCTCAGCTCTCCATAAATATATGTCGGATGTGCGAAACGTAAATGACGATAAATATTACGGTTGAAATGATCACTCGTTGTATATTTCATACCCTGTTTCAATTTGACAAGCTCCGTAGACTGATTCGCCATATTAATCCGGATATAAGACGGAATTCCTTCACTCTGGTTGGTAAACCATTTGATCAGGCTCGCGTATTTCAGCGGAGTCACACGGACCGGATTGCCCTTATAGTTGATCTGGCTGTAGATATCATCCGCCTCAAACTGTGATACCATGTCCACCATGCTTCCCATCTTACGGTCACCGAGAAGTGCTGCCGTATCCTTATCCAGAAGCGGGATCTTGTCAAATGACAGTTCATCTACATCCTTTGTAAATTCACCCTCTTTAACTGTCATAAGCTTCTGATACTTTTTGGCATTAATAACTGGAGAAGAAAACAGTGTTCCCAACAGATATACAACTCCTAGAAACACTATCACTCCAAGAAATCCTTTTACTACTTTACTTTCTCTGACTTCATATCTGTTCAATTTCTTTCTTCCCAGATACAGAACAGCCAGGATCACCAGAAAGATCATGATAAAAAACCATGTCTCCGATGAATGAATGTTGATCGCCGGTATTGCCGCATAGTAATAGATACCTGCAAGGATTACAACAAATACCGTGATTATTGCTTTCGTTTTACCTTTCATAATTCTCTCCTCTCATACAGTGATACTTTGGTATAGAAAATCAGGCGGCTTCCTAAGTGCCACCTGTTATTCTAAAATTTTCGCCATGCCGGTGCCGTAAACAGCACTAGGAACGGGAATATCTCCAAACGTCCTGCCAGCATGTCAAAACATAATACTAATTTTGATAATATAGAAAAATCAGCAAAATTACCCATCGGTCCAACCTTTGCCATACCCGGTCCGACATTGCCAAGTGTTGTAAGGACCGCACTGAATGTCGTCTCAAAATCAAAATTATCCAGTGATACCAACATGACCGATACGATCAAAATTCCGACATATGCTATAAAATAAATGTAAATCGTACGCAGAATATCGGAACCGACTTTCTTACCGCCGATCCGGATGATTCCGACTGATTTCGGGTGTGCAAGCTGTACGATCTCTCTTTTTATACATTTGATTCCCACCAGAAGACGGGATACCTTAATACCACCTCCGGTTGAAGAAGCACACGCTCCCACGACCGTCAGCATCATAAGTATTGATTTTGAGAACATCGGCCATTTTGCAAAATCCGTTGTCGCATATCCGGTTGTTGTGATAACCGTCACGACCTGGAATATTGCATAGCGGAACGCCTTGATCATACTCGGGAACATCGAATGGATATTCAGTGTGATCAACGCTGTTGCTCCGACGATCAGCATAATATACGTACGCAGTTCCTCATTCTTTCTGACTGACTTAAAATCACCTAACAACATAAAATAAAATAACGAAAAATTCACTCCGAATAATGCACAGAATGTTGTGATCACTCCATCAATATAAGCACTGTGGAAATGTGCAACACTGTCTGCATAATTCGAGAATCCACCTGTTCCTGCGGATCCAAAAGAAAAGATCATACTGTCAAACAGATTCACTCCACCCAGCATCAGAAAAATGATCTCTACAACCGTCATGATCAGATACATACCATATAAGATACGCGCTGTAGACATTGCTTTCGGAACGAGTTTGTCCTTCTCCGGCCCCGGAACCTCTGCACGCATCAGGTACATTGAGTTCTTTTTATCTAATGATGTAAGCACCAGTACAAACACCAGCACTCCCATTCCTCCGATCCAGTGAGTCAGACTCCGCCAGAACAACAGACACTGCGGAAGCGCTTCTACATCTCTTAAAATACTGGAACCTGTCGTTGTGAATCCGGAAACCGTCTCAAAAAACGCATCCATGTAGTTTGGTATAAAGCCTGATATCGTAAAAGGCATTGCGCCAAACAAAGACCATAAAATCCATGCAAGTGCAACGATTACCATACCTTCTTTTCCGTAAATATGACTTTGCTCCGGCTTTTTTACACCTGCCAGAAAAAACAGTAACAATAATATCCCCGCAGGTATCAGAAATGCAATACCACTCATTTCCTGATATAATGCCGCTACGATTACCGGGATCATAAGAAGCACTGACTCAACTCCCAGCATTCTGCAAAGGATATATCTTATCATTTTTGTATTCATAACCTTTGTCTATCTCCTTATTCCAGTATGTCGCTGAATTTATCAATATGATCCATTGTTACGACCACTACACTGTCACCGACTTCCAGATGATCCTCACCATTTGGAATAATAATACGCCTTTTTCTTCCTATGCAGGCGATCAGATTATTCTTCTTTGTCCGCAGTTCACGAAGCGGTACATTCGTGAAACTGCATTCGCATTTGATAATGAATTCCAATGCTTCCACTTTTCCACCCAGGAGCTGATACAGAGATTCTACGTTCACATTGCTCGCAGATTCATTTCTCGCTCTGACATAACTCATAATTGCATCTGCCGTTGCACTTTTTGCCGACACGATCGAATCAATTCCAAGCCCTTCTACCATCTGCGCTCTGGAATCCTCATTGACCTTTGCGACAATCTTATTGACTCCCTGCAGTTTTGCAAAGAGTGCCATAATAATATTCTCTTCGTCCATACCGGTAAGTGCGATCAATGCGTCCGCTTCATGGATTCCTTCTTCCATAAGAAGATCATGATTGGCTGCATCTCCGTGAATAACCGTTGCCTTCGGCAAAAGTTCACATAATTCCTCGCATCTTTTCATATTCTGCTCAATGATCTTCACCTGCATGCCTACCTGCAAAAGCTGCATTGCAAGATAAAAACATACATGTCCTCCACCACAGATCAGTACCTTTTTCACTTTTGCATTTCTGTGTCCCAGTGCACGGAAAAATGACTTCAGATCCTGATGCGCTGCAACGATATGCATTTTATCGCCTTTTTCCAGAATAAACTCTCCATCCGGGATATAGATTTTCTGACCTCTTTTTACTGCACATACCAAAATTTTAATCTGGAATTTCCGATATACTTCTGCAAGAGAAAGTCCTGCAAGTGCACTGTCTTCTCTTACAATGAATTCTACCAGTTCCACACGTCCCTTCATGAACGTCTCTACTTTACTCGTCTCCGGGAAAAGCAATACCCTGGCAATCTCATTTGCCGCTGTTCTTTCCGGATTGACTGCCATACTCAGATGCAGATCTTCTTTCAACAGATCGATCTGTCGATAATAGATCGGATTTCGTACACGTGCAATCGTATGTCTGGCGCCTAATCTCTTGGCCAGCAGACAACTTAACATATTCAATTCATCTGTCGATGCACATGCGATCACCAGATCTGCATGCGGAACATCTGCCTGTCTCTGAACGTCTACATCTGCTCCATTTCCGGTAATGCAGAAAATATCAAGCTTATTCACGGCCTCCTTTAATTTTCCCTCATTTTGATCAATCAAAACCACATCATAATTTTCTTCGGACAGCTGGGTTGTCAATTTATGACCAACCTTTCCGTCCCCAATAATCACAATTTTCATTCCCTGACCTCACAATTATCCACTTTGTATCTTTATTATTATCCGGATACCTGTATTTTTAACACAAGAGATTATAGCATCTTTGTATTAAGAAAAAAAGCCCTTACGGGCTTTTCTTCTATTTATACATTTTCTTAGCAGTTTATTCTTCTTTTGCACGTTTACTGATCTCTGCTTCCTGCACATCTGACGGTGCCTGCTCGTAGCGGCTGAATTCGTAAGAATATACTCCTCTTCCACCTGTCATAGAGCGAAGCACTGTACAATAACCAAAGAGTCCTGTCATCGGAATATCTGCCACGATCTCCTGTTTTCCACCAGAAACAGGATTCATTCCAAGTACACGTCCTCTGCGTTTGTTCAGATCTCCCATAACATCACCTGTGTAATCATCCGGAACTGTTACTGTAAGAGATGCGATTGGTTCCAGAAGTACCGGGGAAGCTTCCATGAATCCTTTCTTGAATGCCTGGATCGTAGCCGTCTTGAATGCCATTTCGGAAGAATCTACCGGATGATAAGATCCATCATATAATACAGCTTTTACTCCAACTACCGGATATCCTGCAAGAGGTCCTTTTACAACTGCTTCCTGCAGACCTTTTTCTACTGCCGGGAAGTAGTTTTTCGGAACTGCGCCGCCGACAACCTCCTGTTCGAATACATAAGGAGCTTCCAGATCGCCGGAGGGCTCAAAACGCATCTTAACGTGACCATACTGACCGTGTCCGCCGGACTGTTTCTTATATTTATATTCAACGTCGGATTTCTTGCGGATCGTCTCGCGGTAAGCAACCTTCGGTTTGGAAAGTTCAATCTTTACTTTATATTCGTTTTCCAGACGGCTTGCAATCACTTCCAGATGCTGCTCACCCATGCCGTAAAGCAGAGTCTGACGGTTCTCGGAATCGTTGACTACGCGCAACGTCTTATCTTCGTCTGTCAGCTTCTGCAGAGACTGGGAAATCTTATCGATATCCGCCTTGTTAACCGCTTTATAGCGCTTTGCAGTATAAGGCTTGGAATATTCGGTCTTCGCATAAGCAACCGGATTTGCCTTGGTGGAAAGCGTATCACCGGTCTTTGCGCCGGTCAGCTTTGCAAGTGCGCCGAGGTCGCCGGCATGCAGCTCGCTCACTTCGATCGGTTTGTTGCCCTGCATCACATACAGCTTGCCGATCTTTGTCTCAACATCGCTGTCGCTGTTATACATCGTATCGTCCGTTTTGAGTACACCGGAGCAAACCTTAATCAGGGAATACTTACCGATGAAGGGATCGGAAATCGTCTTATAGATGTATGCGGATTTCGCTTTGGAGAAATCATAATCCGCTTGGAAAATGCCGTTTGTCTTTAAGCTGATGCCTGCGCATATCCTGTCTTCCGGGCTGGGAACGTATTTTACAATATCATCCAGCAGCGTGTAAACGCCCTGGCAGAGGGTGTTTGAGCCCATCGATACGGGAACGATCGAGCCATCAATAACGTTAGTACGCAGCGCTGCACGAATTTCGGATTCGGAGAAAGTCTCGCCGCCAAAATAGCGCTCCATGAACGCTTCGCTCGTTTCTGCAACCGCTTCCATCAGCGTCTCTCTGCAGATCTCAAGATTCGGTCTGTTGTAATCCGGGATCTCACAGGGAACAACCTCCTTGCCCTGCCAGCGGTTACCGGTTTCGGATACGACGTTGACATAGCCTACGAAGTGCTCGTTTTCACGGATCGGCAGATGAAACGGTGCCATCTTCTTACCGTACAGGTTGGTCATATCTTCCACTACCTGACGGAAGGAAGCGTTATCCACATCCATGTTGGAAACATAGATGAAACGGGGCAGCTTGTATTTTTCGCAAAGCTCCCATGCCTTCTGGGTGCCAACTTCGATGCCGGACTTGCCGTTAACTACTATGATGGCTGCTCCTGCGGCACTAACTGCCTCTTCCACTTCTCCCACGAAATCAAAATAACCAGGTGTATCAATAATATTGATCTTGTATCCTTCCCACTCAATGGGGATCACGGAGGTACTGATAGAGAAATGACGTTTCTGTTCTTCTTTACTGTAATCGCTGAGGGTATTGCCGTCATCTACCTTGCCCATACGGGAGGTGATACCGGACAGATAACCAAAGGCTTCTGCAAGACTTGTCTTGCCACTGCCGCCATGGCCCAGTAATACTACGTTACGGATCTTGTCTGTTGTGTAAATATTCATATCCCATCCTCCATTTATTCTGCATTTTGGGTATTTTGTCCAGCCGTTGGATTGGATTTTTAACCCCTTACGTGTATTTTACTAAATATATACTGCTATTACAAGTAAATATTGTTAATTATTTCATATTTTTACAAGTTGTCAGAACTTTGTGATATGAACAGTTGCACAAGACAAGTAAATTGAGAGTTACGAGCCATGCAAAAATAGAACGGAATACCTCGGTGGGAGCTTGCT